>UMKK01015442.1_pt1 | contig 110973 bp, 104 predicted proteins | sample 1966281 | NCBI WGS metagenome assembly UMKK01 (sample SAMEA4836175, study PRJEB28245) | human gut metagenome | biome: gut microbiome; material: fecal sample | place: Denmark | collected 2008 | reverse complement strand
TTCTCATTTACTATAATAATTATACCATATTTTAAGAATAAAGTCAACCTCTGTATATAACAAAACGGCGATTATTACTAATCGCCGTACAAGATTCAAAATCGTTATATATTTGTTTTACTTTTGTAAAAGATATGTATATATATTATATAGATTGCTGTATGAATCTTTATTAACAAGACCTCTGCTCTATGAGACTTTATCTATTTTCTCGTTAATAGCAACGCCATAAGGATGTAAAATTCTTTTACTTTAATTACTTTCATTTGCTCAGGATTGCTGAAAAGGTCTTTAATAAGTATTCTCATAGAATACCTCTCTATAAATAGAGTTTAACTAAAGGGGTTAATTAAACTCGTATTTATCAAGGATTGCTCTCATTGCTTCATAAGCTGAGAGATTAATTAACTGAGTAAGATTTGCAAAAGTACTTGCAGAACAACCACTTACAAAACTTACATAAGGATTTGTATGCTTACTAAGGAAAGTATTCTGTCGTGCCGCAACATTCCAGAATATTAACTTAGGCATTGTTAATCCCTGTTCTTTATATCTTTTTGTCCAGGTTTCAACTATATCTTCATAATTACGAGGGTCGTAATTGAATCTATCAATTTCACAGTCGCTTATAATAAGCAGTGCATCCGGACTTTCTTGTGCTTTGACTGCCATATTGTAAACAGCAGATAACATTCCGTCAAGATTAGTATTATAACCAACTTCTGCCGCTACCTTATTAACGTTTGCCTCTAAGCTTTCATTTTCATCAAGCTTAAAGAAACGAGGTACATCAGTAAAAGTAAGGAAATAACCGTGATAATCACCTGTGTTATGTGCCGCACAATACATTGCAAGTCCAATGCTTGCCGCCATTGGCTGACCATACATTGAGCCGCTTACGTCTGCACAACAAATTACATTATGTCCTTCCTTAAAATACTCTGGAAGAGCTTTCCACTGTGCTTCAAGAATAGCTCTATCAGCAGAACCATTATAAATCAATTCTTGCATAATGTCATAAGGATAAAGAGTTGCGGCATTAATCTTAGCCTTACCACTTGCAACAGCAGATTTAAATTCATTGAATCTATCAAAATCTCTCCTGTCAAAGGCAGAACTGTATCTCTTCATAGCTACAGAAGGAACAGTCTCATAATTAATACTCTCCCACTGATTTGCGGACATTTTGGTTTCAACCACTTTTGTATAACTTCTAAGTGCCGAAAGCATTTTTCTATATGCCTTTTCAGACATATGCGAAATTGAACAGAACTTCTTAGCTAAACGCTTTGATTCCTTAGAAGAAGTATTGATTGACTTCATCCATTTAGCGGCGAGAGAAATAGGTTTTCCTTCCTTAGCTTTTGAATAATCTGTAAGGATAGTCTCCTTCATAAACTTCCACATATCATCTTCAACCTTAGTACCTTCAAGACAATAAAGGTCATCGAATCTACCCATATCAACAAACAATTGGAAGTTTCTTATAACTTTTTGTGGGTCGATATTAGCGAGAGTTTTAAGAAGAATCTTTCCAATTCTACGTTCTCCTAAGCCGCCCCTTATATCACGAGCATAAAGAATGACTTTGTCTGCAAGTTCCTTATCCTCTTTTCTTGCTGATATATAGAGGTCAACTATATCTTTTTCATCTCTCTCCCTCATACCACCAATTGCGGCGAAAAAATCAACCATTCTACTATCGGTTGTTGTATAAGCAAGAGCACCGTTCTCAGTTTCTTTTACAGTAGTTGCCTTATCAAATTCATTTAAAAACCCATTTCAAATTCCTCCTAACACGACATTAAAAAATACTCCTATTTTTTCATTATAAAGTTGCTGAAAATGTCATTTTATACTAAGCCGCAAGAAAATTTCTCTTAATGCGTTCCCACTTAGCGATGAGTCTCTGATTAATTACTGGCTTAATTTTAAGCTTAGCAATGCGATTTTCGATTTCAAGTAAACGAATTTCTTTTTCTGTCATAATAAGCTCCTTTTTAAATAAAATTTTTAATAACAAGACAGTTATTTTAAACGTTAATTATCACCATTACAATATATCATCTAAATATTGCTGAAACTGTCTTTAATGGTCCGCGCGGTTTCTATATTAATTATATCATAAGATATAATATTTGTCAACTATTAAACGAGAAGAAAATCTTAATACTACTTCTTACTCTATGCCGAAACACTCTTGAGTTGGTTTGCATAGCCAACAGAACTCAGATAACTTCTGTATCTGTTCTTTCCACATCCACACCTTAGAAATAATATCTTGACCTCTTCTCGTATAACGGAGGATTTACTACCATACCTCTTGCACCTCTTGCGTGCAACCTTATTACCAAGTTAGTAGGAACTTTTCTAATGTATCGTTTTAGCAGGATTACGCCCGCTTAACGCCGCGGGAGCGTCAACTTTATAACATTCTCATTCACAGCTGAGATACACTGTTGGTCGAAAATGTTCGATTCGAACGACTCCTCTTCATCCCAGGTGAAGTGTGCTAGCCTTTACACCACATTCTCGAAAAATAAGATTGAGTAACCAACTCAATTAATGTTGTAGCCCTTTTGCCTTTATCCAACTTACTTCTACAACTTCCCAAATTAAAATCAACTTAATATCCAGTAATTAGGCTTACTGAACTTATTCAGATATATTGTACAAGACAGATTATTTAAACGCTTCAGAGTGACAGTCTGATGTTTTCAACCATTGCTGTATCTGTCTTATAATTACAAGATAGTTTTAAATCAGTTTTAAATCAATTCCTTACTATTAAAAAAATTGCTGTTACTATCTTTCAATATAAATATTATACCACAACTTCTATTAAAAGTCAATAGTTTAACTGGTCTTTATTAACTTTATGTGTATATTCGCTTTACCCAATTCACGCCACGTGGAGGCTATACACTTGTGAATCTCATCCCTATCAGGTTTGAACTGATGCCTTCGCCGTGAAAGGGCGATGTCTTAACCGCTTGACTAAGGGATGCTTTATCTTCATAGACCGTACGCATCTATTTTAACGGAGGAAGTGTACTCCGGCATTTTATTAGGAAAGATGCTACTTCCGAGAAAATTTCAGGAAAATTTCTCCTAAACCGATTACTTATAGTTAGTAATCTAACTATCTGTTTTGTTTTTTATTAGTAAGTAAAACAGATAAACACTTTAACAACTCACCTACTTGCTCAAACTCTTCCAATCTCTTCTAATTTTACTCTAAAGGCAAATAGGCTACAGCAGAAGCGGAAGGAGTCGAACCCTCATTCATAGTTTTGAAAAACATTGTTCTTCCATTAAACTACACTTCTATCTATTGACCTCAATTACTTGAGGTCGCATTATTTGTCAATTGTATTCCAATCTTTATCCGCATTAAGCGTAAATTTACAAACTTTAATAACGTCCATTAAGTCAATTTTACCGTCCTGATTTACATCTCCGAAGAATTTTTCATTAGCCTCAAGATTCTTATTGCCCATAACTTCCTTGCACAGAGCAATCGCATCAAGGACATCAACTGAACCATTGTTGTTTGCATCTCCTCTTAAACCTACCTCAGCCTCTTTAGACCCCTCGTTAAAGATAACGTAAGATGAAATACTATTTTCTGCTGGTGCTTCTATAACAGTAATTGTAGAGCTTATAAGATTACGATTTTCAAATTCTGCAGTGTCTGTACAGAAATTACTTGTGGGACGAAATTTAAAATTTACTTTAAACTCGGCACCAACTTCAACATCTTTTGGAACTTCAAAAGTTATTGAAGAATGGATTTCATTATCTGCAAAATATGTTCCAGTAAAATTAACTAGTGTTATAACATTTCCTATCCTACAATCAGAGACAGTACCATTTACAGAATGAAAAGTTAATCTCTCATCATATTCAACATCAACATTATAACCGGCACAAAGATTGCCAGTTTCCATTGTTAAGTTTACCGTTACAAGTTTTCCAGCAATTGCATTAGCATCTGATAATTTAAGAGTTGCTACTGATTCATTTGCTGAAGCCACTAAACAATTCCCAAGCACCATAACTGCCGCAACACCAATGCCAAGCAGTTTCTTAAAAATCTTTTTCATAAAATCACTCTCCATAAGGAGCAATCTTATTGAATAAGAGCAACTGGCTGTCATTCCAAGCTATGGATTAGACCCTATAGTTTTGCGTCCTTATTTTTCAATAAGTTTGCCGAATATTAATGTGGAAGCTTCTGCCGCAGCGAGGTTTACCAACCCGATAGCTATCTTGTCTTTCATCCCCAAAGTAACGATTTGTTGAAGACTTAACCGCACCGTTTAATTTTTTGTTTTTTAGTTTCCTTAGAACTAAGAGTTTTAACCAAATTAACAAACTTTCTCTAAAATCACTGAACTATTCGGAGCCAGAGCCTATTCAAACCTCATTTTATTTTTTACAAGACACAATGAGGTGAGAAAACTATTAAGCATTCAAATTATTTGAAGAATAAAATAAATTGCTGAACGTGTCTTAAATAACTTTTAGTGGTAACAGTGCCGCCACGTGAAGGCAAGTTATATAGCACCATTTTCTTTCTATTAAACCAGTTCTAATTTTCGCAGCTCCACCTTGAGAGCCGCCCGATTACCCGCCTTCGGTGAAATTTAATAGAAAAGGACTTTCAACCCCTACAGCGTTACTTTTCATTGTCGATATTTATTAAAGAACCTGCAAAGAAACCGACCAGATAGTTATATTAAAGTCCTAACTTCTGTAAGGACTGGGAGAAGTTTATTTTTTAGACCATCCAGCTTCTTCTAAGGTCGGAGAATTTTTTATATAAAATCCTCAAAACATTTTACCGCCGCTGGCAGTCGGCGTACTATAGTCTGCCAGTACCATAGATTTTCGATTTTACTCAGGATTTTTACATCGAGAACCGAGAATAGCGATAGGTTGCTATTCAAACCAAATGAGTAAGTTTAAAGTCTTTACTCCGACCAATGGTTGCGGTGGCTGGCTCTGCCCCAGCGTTCTTCTGCCTATGAAACAGACGAGATGACTGACTTCTCCACACCGCATTATATTCATAGAACGGATTTTTTATTATAATCCGTTCTAAGGAACTCCTCCTACACATGGCAGGTGAGATTGGTGTGTCCGGAGGGGCACGATCCCTCGACCCCGTGCTTAAAAGGCACGTGCTCTACCAACTGAGCTACGGACACAGAAAGAGGTAGCGACTTTCAAAGGGCGTCGCTAAGCCCAGAAGATTTCTTTAATCTGAATATTTCCAAATATATTTGTATGCTGTTTTTCTTTTTCCTCTTGCGACCTGCGATATATGTTGTGAAATTCCTCCAAGTCCAGTTCTTTTCTCTGGAGCTAAAGATTGTATATATCTTGCTGCTTCAGATACTGATGAAAAAGTTCTAATATACTCTCCCGATAAAGAGAATTGATTTATCATTTTTGAACGCTCTTCTTTAGCAACTTCTTGCCCAGAAAAGATTTTAATTTGTCTTTCCTTCAAAATTTTTCTAACACTATCTTCATGACATCCACATAGCTTTGCTGTTTTTGTCATGTTATGAACTTGATTATAAGTCTCACAAATCAAGTCATAATCGAGATAATGTTTTCCATCGCCGCCTTTAGTAGCATTATATCCTTGTTTAAAGGTCTGATAATATTCAATCCAATAAACTTCTCGTTCATCTACAATATTATCACTACATTCTTCAATTTGTTCAATTTTAAAATTTTCAATTCCATATTTATTCATTGCAGAATAAAGTGGACGTTTTTCATTTTTTCTCTTTTTTGAATCTGAACAATGCTCTTTCCACCTGTTTTCAATAGACGAAAGAGTTTTTCCAATATAAGACTTTCCATTTATTACGTTAGTAATTTTATAAATGTATGCCAAACTTAATCAACTCCATTATTTTATTGGTCCAGACGATGAGATTCGAACTCACACTTGATGGATTTTAATGGTGTAGAATATTGGTACTGCCCCAATCTAAGTCTTTTAATTCTACGTCCATTGCCTCTGCCAGTTGGGCTACGTCTGGTTTTCTATAAATACTATATCATATTTTATAGAATTTGTCAATATCTTTGCTCAAGTTCGCCGATATAAAATCGTTACCAAGACAAACCGCGTGGAGGTTTGAGCATTTGTCTCTTGGGATGGCTGGATTCGAACCAGCGGAATGCATGGTTCTGGACGATGATATTGGATTATGCACCAATCAAAGTTCTTATATTATCATCGAAAGCCATGTGCCTTACCCCTTGGCTACATCCCATTCTCTATAAATATTATATCATATTTTTATGAAAAAGTCAAGATATTTATTTTCAACTTTTTCAATCTTATCCTGTTTTATATTTTTTTTTACAGGATATATTTCCAATCTCTTTTAATATTATATCATATTTTAGGATTTTTGTCAATCTTTAAACAACTTCAGCCGATTACCAATCGTTACCAGAGAACACCACGGGGAGGCGTTGTTTATCGTTCTCCAACTTGCCGGCGAACCGACAAGCCTTAGTATAGAAGAAACGGGTCTTACTTTGTTTCCTCCTTATTTATTATATCACAGTTTATAATATTAGTCAATATTTTTATGACTAATAATTATCCAATATTCTTACCCTCTTCTTTCATATCCCCAAGAACTATCTTATTCCAACAATCAGGACAAAGAGTTGAATGAGAATCTTCCGAGGTAAATGGTTTGCTACATTCTTCGCAAACAATTTCAAATTCTTCCTTTTCATAAATATCGCTCATTATAAGTTCCTCCTTTATCTTACATATATATTATATCATATTTTAAACCAAAAGTAAAGAGTTTGAGGACGACTATTGCCGCCCTCGCTCAAAATCATATTACCGTTCCTTCAATAGCTTCAGTTGACTCATCAGTTACTTCCAGTTCTGCTGTTAATTCTACAATTTTTGCTTTGATAGCTTCAAGTTCAGCTTGAAGCATTTCTAAAACACTCTTACCATAATCTGTTTCAGTCTGTTCAGCATTAAGATAGCAACCAAAGTTATAGCTTGCTCCCATACCAATATTGATTACAATTGGCTTGTTGCGATTAACAAGATTCTCAATCATTTTTCTAATTACACTTGCTTTCTTAGAAAGCTTTGCAATTTGAGCCTCAATTGAACCAACGCCCGGATTTACTGGAGGGCATGGATATGGGTAAGGATACGGTGGTGGTGGAGGTGGACATCCCGGCATCCAAGCTGGTGGACAACCCGGTGCCCAATAACCATGTTCATGATTATGCTCGTCATGTGTGCAGCCGCAATTACAAGAATCAGATGCTTTTGAATCATACGGAATTTTTGCAATAGCAGCGTTTTCAAGCTTATCTGCGTAAGGCATATATTTATCACCTCGTAAAAATAGTAAGAGGCGAACCTCTTCTACAATAGAAGTGATTTTTTATAAAACCTTCTTCAATAAAAACTTAACCATTTATTTGATTGGTATAAATTCGTGTACGCTGACCCTTAGGAGTTTCCAAAATATATAATATGCCCATCTGAAATTTAGTTGGTTTTTCAGATACATATTCAACTTTTATTTTAGTATCCTTTAGTGACTCTTCAAGTTCTTTACGAGTACAATTAATAATCTGCTCATCTGTTTTCAGAAGACCCTTATCAGTCTTATCAAAATATGAAATAATCAACTGTCCTTTAGATTTCATTCTAACAGAAACTTTATTAAAATCCATTATATCATCTCCTTAGTCCCACAAGGACTCAAAATATTCTGCAAATAATTTTAATCCTTCTTTCTTCGCCGCCACTAATTCCTCTCGTTCTTTTTCGCTTAATCCTATAGGATAGCCGCCCCATTCATTTACAATAATCCAAAAAGCATAAATCATTTTATCAAGTATCTCATGCCACAATTGATTGGATTTGTCTTCCTCAATAACATGACCTTCATCATCTTCTTTTACTAAAGAAGCTGGATAACCGGAAGTATTCTCTTTAAAACAAATTAATCGAGGAAGAATTAGAGCGGCAAGAGTAACATCAAGGCTCCAACACTCCTCAGAAAAGAAACCATTTTCCATAAAGAAATTTAAACTATCCCCGTAACATTCATCCGAGGAATTAAGGCGGCAGTCCTTTAGAATATGCCGACATACATCTTTTACATCCTTTAATTGAGGTATAAACATTATATCCCTCCATTACCAACTTGTTAGAATTTCATCAAAGTTACATTCCTTACAAGTTAATTTTACAGTTGCTCCATAGCACCAGCCACTACCAGAACTTGACTCTATTGCGGCAGTATAAATCGGCTTACTTATACCGAAGAAAGTTATTTCACAACTCTGACTATAATTATCCTCGTCAGTAGTATGTCTTACTTTAGTAATAATTGGATTCTGTTCACTCTCATTCTCAATAAGAAGGTGAGAACTTATTGTATTATATCCACAACAGTCTCCCTCATAAGACTCAAAATTAAATCTATATCTCTTATCATTAGAAGCAACTACTTCAAAGCCAGCATCATCTGCTGTAACAAGTCTTGCACCAACTAAAAATTCTAACATATGCATTCTCCTTTTCTTATTTACTATAAATATTATATCATATTTTATAGAGAAAGTAAAGACTTATTCGTGAATATAATTTCCATCATCACCGTTCATGACCCACTTTTCAATCTTATTGTAAATATCCTCATCGCTATCAACATATACTTCCTCAAATTCCATTGCTGCAAGACAACCAAGAAGCGACTTACCATTTACGCGGTAGCCATTCTTCTTACAAAAAAGTTCAACTCTGCCATCAATCTTCTGACAAATATTAGTAAATTCAGTTATATCACTGGTTGTAACAAGATTAATTCTATACATATTATTATCCTCCTTTTAATTAAAATTCCCAATTTGACGGTACAATGCAAAAAGGCAAATCCATAAATGGAGATGGAATAGAAACAGTAGACGTTTTAAATGAATTTGTTTTATACCTCTTTAGAATTTCTTCTCTTTTTTCTTCTGAGGAAATCTGTCCAGTTCTAATGAACTTGTCAAGTTCCTCATAAGTAATTCCGAGATTTTCCTCATCGGTTTTGCCACTAAGACCATCTTCAGGAGTTTTTCTTGTGAATTTTTTGTCAAGACCAAGCCATTCTCCGAGCTGGATAACTTCTGTTACAGTAAGTTCTGCAATAGGGGCATATGCTCCTGCATGGTCGCCATATAAAGTTGAATAACCAACTACATTTTCAGAGAGATTAGATGTACAAAGAGGTCTTGCATCAAGGCTCTGTCCATAAGCATAAATAGTTGCCATACGAAGTCTTGCCGGCAAATTAATAGATGTATTTTTAGAAACATCAATTTTATTATCAATCATCTTGCAAGTAATATCTTCACAGGCATCAAAAATTGAAGCTTTAAAATAATTTTTTCCTTCTTCAAGACCGAGATATTTACAAAGCTCCTTAACAAGATTCTCATCTTTATTATCTTTGTTTGGCATAAATATACCATAAACATTCTCTGCCCCGAAAATCTTTACTGCAAGAGTTGCTACAATTGAACTATCCTTTCCACCTGAGAGACCAAGAATAAATTTCTTTGCTCCAGTTTCTTTAGCCCATCTCTTCCATGATAAGGTTATATGAGCAAATGCTTCTGCACAATTAAAATTATAAGATTTTCTCATTATATATTATCCTCCATTCTACTACGAATATCTTTAAATGAATATTTATTTACATTGCCGTCCTTAAAATAATTTACAAAAAGACTTGCCGGCTTTAATGCATCATACTGCTGCTGATTAAGCTCTTGCACAACTTTTATTTCCTTATAGTTCTCTACTACTCGACAAAGTCCTTTAAGGGATTTCTTCCCAGAACAACCCTTAGGGTCTTTATAAATAAAGATTTCTTTTTCTTCTCCGTTGTCATTATAAATACAATAAGTTGCTTTAACTGCAATAGAGAAACTATCACGAGTAAATGGTTTGAGAACACCGTCCTCTTCAAGACATTCCATAGAAAATGAGCCTACACCAAGGCTTACATTGTTCGCCGCGAAACCTTTCTCTTCAAGTCTTTTATAAATTTCTTTTGCTCTTGGAATAGTTATACTATCTCCATATACAGCCTTAAGTTTAGGATTCATTACCTTATATCCTTTGGAGTTTGTATAGCCGCCAAAAAGTTCATAAAGAGATTCTACCATTCCTTTATCCTCTGGAGTTCTCTCTTCCCGAAGGAATGTGGTCTCATAAGCTATCCATTCTCTACCCTTATGGTCATAGCTTTCTACATAAGGAATAATATCAAAAACACCCTTATAGGTTATATCCTTAAATTTATATTCAAAGTATACTTCCTCAACCTCATCAAAATGAAGGTCATCATTAACTATTTCATATACCAAGCTTTCAAAATCTTCAAAGTTATTAACTTCTGGCTCTCCGCATAAAATTTTATTAAGATTTATACTCTTAATTCCACAAAGAGCATGAACCGGTTCATCGCTATCATGTCTTATACCAATAAATCCATTATGTGCTTCAATCTCTTCTCGTAATGATGGAAGAATATTAGTAACAACATTCCAAAAATCATAAGAGTCAGATACCGCCGCAAAAGAAGTATTAGGATATACCTCGGTTAAAAGGCGTTTAAATGTTTCCCTTTCATCTCCGCAAATAGCATAATCAGAACACATAACTGAATGTTCTGTTGAAGTAAGTCCATTAACTCGTTCAGGCTTAGTATCATTATAATTCTCTCTTATATATCTTCGAGATTCAATTGTAGAGCAATTATAAAAACTGGTTAAAAATGCCGCCCCAGAAGCAACAGAAGACGTATAAGATTCCTGTCCTCTCATAGAGAAATCACACATTGCTGTCATATGAGAAATATCATCATCAACAGTTTTATCATAAGCTTCCTTTGCAATCTTCTTATATTCAAGTGCCATAGTTGCACTAATAGCCGGATGCCAAAATTCGCAAGATAAAATACTTTCTATAGACTGAGCAACCCAAGCAAAATCTGGATGCGTAGAGCGAATTTCAATTGCTGGCACTCCCATAGGGCAAAGAGTTCCTTCGGGCAATCCATTCAATTCAATTGGTAAATATCCAAGCTCATGAAGCTTTTTAATTTTAAGTTCGGTTTCTTTTATTGTCGGTAAAGAATAATGAAGCCCATCATGGAGAACTTCTATTAAGTCTTCATAGATATCAAGCCAATGTTTGCCAAAAAAGTTCTCATTAAAATCCTTATAGAGTATTTCATTGACAAAATTGGCAATACCAAAAACAACCATTTTATCAATATTCTTAAACCTACTTCCTCGCGGCGTAAGATATGATGTAAAATGAGTTATCCCAGTATTATACTGCTGCATATGAGTAACTTTATAAAAGTCTGTTTTCAAAATAGAACTATATCCCATATTAATCCTTTAACTCCTCTCTTATTCTCATTAAAATTTTCCCAAGATTATTTTCTCCAATTCCATTTACCTGTCCCCAGATTTTATCTCCCCAGGTATTTCCCTCAATTAACGTCGCATCTCCGGTCTTAAGTAGCTTAGTTTTAAGAATCTCATTTTGAGTAAACTTTGCCTTGCATATATTATACATAATATCAATTTTAATATCTTCCCAGTCTGGTCTTAAAGATACTGACCTACCAAGTTTCTTCGCTTGCGACGGATTTAACATTGCAAAGGCGAGTCTTTCTTTATTAGTAAGTGTTTTTTGAGCTTGAAAGGCAGCTTCATTATTAAGATAAGTAATACCCTCATATATTACAGGACTTTCATAAAAATTACTTAAAAAGAAATATTTTCCTTTAAAAGAATCAATAACCATTATTTCACCTCTTTCTCATTTACTATAATTATTATATCATAAAATAGAAAATAAGTCAAGATTTCTCTTGACTTATCTTTTATACCATGGCATATTTAAGGTATTGGCACTGAAAATATTGTCAATACCATATTCCTTATGATGCTTATTAAAATCTTCTGCTTGCGGCATAAGATGTGTAACATAAAGGTCGATATGCTTAGCTCCCATTTCTCTTAACGCTTTTGCTGCTTCAATAAAAGTGCGGCCTCCCATAACAAGGTCGTCTCGCATAAGGATATACTTACCCTCTATATCTTCTTTGTCAGCTATTATTTCATATTTAATAATTTCTCCGGTATCAAGATTTCTTTTCTTATTACCAAAACGATAAGAATAGTGATAGATTTCGGAGTACTTTTTCGCCGCTCCATTGTCCGGATAAAATACAAGGTCATATTCTTCCGGATATACTCCGTCCATTGGATATTTAACAATACAATGATTTAGCAGAGCTGGCATAACACTGGAATGAGGGTCATAAATAGTAACAGTTGTAAAATTTAATGAGTTAATAAACTGGGCAAAATACTTAAAACTAAACATAGACCCCTCTATTTTTCTGTCCATTTGTCCATAAGGGCAAAAAGGCATAACCAAATCAAGATTTGCTCCATTTATTGTGTTATCATCAAACCATTTCTTGATAATAGCAATATCAAAAAGGTCTTCATTGTTTTCATAGATTAAATCCAGCTTATGATTTTTCTTATTCTTACATATATCAAAAAAATCATCATACTGCTTTTCATTATTTGGAAAAGTAGATTTAATTATAGGGAGATTATCAAAACGAACCATAAGTTCCTCCTTTATATAATATCAATCATACATGAACGCATTACAGCTATTGCCGCGTCATGTCTTTCTTTTGTTATACCAGCACAAAGGCTTTCATTTACAGCAACCTTATCATTATAAAATGCCGACCTAAGCATAAGAGCGTTAGATACAACGCATATATCGGTTGCAGTTCCACAAATTTCAATTTCAGGTCTTTCATTCATAGCATTTGATAGTGTCCGTATTCTGTCAATAAGGTCAAAACTGGCAAAAGATGGTTTTAAAACACAGAGTCCGGCATCATCTTTAAGCTCATCTACAATCTGCCAACCATCTGTTCCATAGATACAATGTTCTACTGTTAGTTTTTTACCCTCTTCTGTTTCAAGATAGTCTTCCATATGGGTATCCTGAGTAAAAATTACCATTTCCTTGTTCTTTCGTGCGGCTTCAATACGTTCCTTAATTCCGGGAATTATCGCCTCAGCCGCAGGATTTGATAGAGTTCCCGAACAAAAATCTTTCTGCATATCAATTACTACTAATATTTTCATTATAGTTTTCCTCCTTTATATCATAATCATTCTCTTTTATTTTAAACCTTATAGGTTTTTGCTCCGTAGGAAGTACATAAATAGAATCATTATATTCTATAAGGATAATATTATATTTCACTTTTTCTTTCCTCCGAAGAATAAACTATATATAATATCAAAAATTGTTCCGGTACCAACATAGATAACAATACCAATTAATATTAAAGCAATAAATCCCATAAGATTACCTCTCTTTCTTATTTACTATAATAATTATATCATATTTTAAAGAAAAAGTAAAGAGAAGTACAGCTTCTATATTAGACGACTAAGTTTTGCTGTTATATCCGTAATCTTTAGAATTATAAAAATCAATATAAAATTTTTCTCTTTCAGTTAAATTGTTCTTATCGCAAATTTCAACAATCTGAAAAGTAAAATTTTCTAACCCCTCATTCCACATTTCTTGATATAAACGATTAGAAGTGCCCTCTTCTGCTTTTACAGCTCTTTTAGCGTGAGTTCTCCAACGATTTTTAAAATTTGTAGTTTGTCCGATATATACCATTTGATTATTAATATTTGTAATTTTATAGATTCCGCTTTTATCTGCATCGCCGCCAAGAACTCTACCAACCATAGTATTAAAACTGTTTTCATAATATTCCTTCCAGATTAGTTTATAAAGAGTTGATGGCTTAGAAAGCTGAGCCGCAATAGATTTTAGCTTAGCAATATCATTTTTAAAAGATTCTGGAATAGCAATTCTATAAAAATCTGATTCCTTACGGGCTTCCTCGTCTTTTTTAAACTGCTCAATTAAACTCTGTATTTCTTTCTTCTTTTTAATGATAGTAGCATCATATTCTTCCATTACTTTATCATATTTTTCTTTTGCTCTTGCTTTCATTCCTTCATATTCTTTAACAACTTCCCCATAGTCATCAAAAATTTCTTTCTTCTGCTTATCAATTTCAATTCGCTGCTTCTCATTCTCAGCTTTCATTTCTTGAATTTGTTCTTGCATTATTTTCTCAATTGCTACTTTTTTATCTTCAGTTTTGTTTTTATAGTCATTTTCAAATTCAAGAATAGCCTCTTGATATCTCTTAGAAAGATTGTTTTTCTTTTCTTCTATTTCCGCAATATCTTGCTCAATTTTAAGAGTCTTCTCTTGTAGTTCTTTTTTATATGACTCTTCCGCCGCTCTACCTATGTCTTTAATTGCTAAATTAAATCCATCATCAAACTTTTTCTTTTGCGGCACAAGAAAATAGAGCAATATACCAATTATAAAGCCAATTAATATTCCTATTATAATTATACTTATCATACTCTATATTACCTACCTCTCTTAGCATTTTCATAGTCTTCTCTCAATATCTCATACATAATAGTGTTGTGAAGTTTTCCATCGTACAACTTTTGACTACGAGTAAACTTACCTGCTCTTTTTCCGCCAAATCTTTCTGCCATTTTGTCATAGCCTTTAATCGCAGGGTTATCCTCATAGGCAAAAAATTCTATTCTATCAATAATCTTTTCATCAAATAGCCATTTAATATGATTGGTTACAGCCTTAATAAAATGGTAATTTGGCTTTTCAAAACTAAGTAATCCCATATTATAAAGAGATTTACTTGAATTATCAATAGAATAAGAAAAATATCCAGTAACTTTATCATCTTCAACAAAAGCAAATTGACGACCATAGAGATTATTGTCGTCAAAATTTGGTTCTTGATTATAACTCTGCCAATAATACTGATATTCAAGACTATACCAAGTAGATATTATTTTATTTCTTAACTCTTCCTTATACAACTGTGCCGGCACTAACATTTACATATCCTCCTTAGATTTAGATATAATATCATTAATCTCTTTTGCTGTCTTCTGTCTACCACAAGATTTATGCTCTGGACAGAATTTAATCTTGCCACTTTCGCACTTCGGCACACAAAGACTTAAAATAATCTCCATTTCTTCATCATTTAATCCCATAGAGCTTTGACTATTTTTAAGCTCTTCAATCATTAATAAAGCCATTTTTCTTATTTCTTGCTGAGCACGAGAGCATAATCTTTCATTCATAAAATGTCCGAGAGAACGCAGATTCATTGTAAAAATAATTTTTGTAGGGCAAGCATTTGGAAGAACAGCTCTGGCATCCTCATTCTTTACTCCAATTTCTTGCAATGTTTTATAGGATTCGATGGACTTCTGGAAAGCCTCCTTATAAACTTCCTTCTCTATTCCTTTCATACTACAAGGATAGATAAAATCAACATCTTCCATACTTACATAACGCTGAGATTGCTGAGAATAAGATGCTATTCGATGACGCACTAACTGATGGGTCAAAGCTCTTGATACACCGCTGACTTCAAATGTAAAATTGATATGTTCTATTGTACTTAAATGCCCACTTGCAATACACTGCTTAACAAGTCTTGGACTTGGTTCTGAATCATAACATATGGCACAGGCTCGTGCGGCAGTCTTAATTGGCTCATTAGTCCATGAAATAAGTTTTACTTCCATATCTAACCCTCCATTATTTATTCTTATTAATAAGATTTTCTAAGAATGAGATGTATTCCTTAGCATCCCTTTCTTCTTTAGAATTACTTCCAAAACGATTAATCACTTCAGAATGATGATTGATAACACTCTGACGTTCCTCTGCTATCAATGAAATAAAATCTTCTTTGTACCAGTTACTTGTTTTCATTAGTATCCTCCATTTCTTCAAATACCTTTAATCTATCTATAATATCCCATAATTCATCATAGTTAAGAGGTGTATAATCCCAATATTTTAGATTAATATTTAAGCAATTATTCTTATAAACCTCATTCATACCATATTTTTCAGATAAACAATAATAAGTATACTTACTTTTATCATAGTTTTCAGATACGGGAATTAATATAGATTGATTTTCTCTGTCTGTTCTTAAAAGATTAACATTCCAAACAACATCAATACCAAGCCTTTTCCATCTATCAGGTTTTAAATATTTATTATCTGGGTGTGACATCATGTATATCTTTCCATTTAATTCTTGTATTATAGGCTTTAGCTCAGCTCCTTTCCCTACTCCAAACACACCAAATACAAATATTAAATCATCTTCCTTAACAACACTATTCCAATTGTTTATTAACATCTGATTATATTCTTCTATTGTTTTTCCTGCATCTTTCGCCGCTAAAGGATGATTGAATTTTGTATCTGCAATAATATATTTATCACTCATATCCTCCCTCCTTTTATTTTTATAATAATATTATATCATAATTCTATAAAAAAGTCAATAAATAAAGGCATAGAGATAACTCTATGCCTTAGTATAAACAGTAATTCCATAACGATATTTTCACTTTTTATTTGGTTTTTTGCTCACGCATTATTGCCATCTAATACGCTATCTTTTCATTATGGTTGCCAATCACAATGAATTAAAGGGATAATATTACCAACTAACTGCTATATCAAGTTGATAAGGATTATTATATGAAAAATGTCCAGTATCACATACTATTGCAGGTCCTAGACTACACTCAAGAATGGTTCCTCTTGGTCTAATATCTAAATTTGCTGCAACCATAATATAATTTCCTAACATTTTACATCCATCATCTCTAACCCAATAATCACTCTGACTATAACCGTAGCTACTCATAACGTTAATAACTCCGGTCATATCAAGATTATAATAAGTTTCAAAACCTGAGGGACCATATGCCACACCACTGCTTGGCGTTAATATCTCCCCACTTGAATAATTATAATTATAAATAATTAACTCCGATTCTGATTCTGATTCTGGTTCAACGTATTCATTCATTATCTCTATATCTGGGCAACACTCATCGCATAAACGTGCTTCGATACCCTCTGTATTTGTAATTTCTTCAATTATTCCACACTCAGTCCAATAACAGTCTTTTGTGTGTACATAATGAGTTTCAGGTTTAAAAATAAAAACCTGTTTCTTTTCTGTCGTAATTTTTGTAGTAGTTGTAGTTACAGTTGTTTCTACAGTCGTTGTTGTGGTTATTGCTGTAGTGACAGGAACTGTTGTAACAATACCACCAATATTTGTAGTGATTATTTCTGTTGGGGCATTACTTAATGTTTCTTCTGTAATAGAAATTACAGGTTCTTCAGTAATGTCTGCAACTGAAACCATCTGTCCAATCGGTACAAAAAACATTAATATTGCCGCCATAATGGCGACGACTACCTTCGTTGTTCTCTTAATATTCTTCTTCATTTTATTTTTCCTCCTTTTTAATACGTCATTGCTGACTTTTCAAAAATTTGGAATTACTGTTATATAATAAAGAGGTAAAAACCTCTATTAATATGTGATATTTTTAGTCAGAATCTTCAATTTTTTCATCAAGGGTAAATAAGGTAATTAAAAGATTGTTCTCTTTTATCATCGCAAAGTATCCTGATACAGTGTATACTGGCTCCTCAAAGAAATTAGAATCGAAAATAACCTTGTCCGCGGCGTAATGTTCATCAATAAAATCTTTTATTTCTGGAGTCCATTTACCTTCACTACTTAATACTTGAAAGGCAAATTTAAAATCAGAAAACATTTCCGACATTTCTATTATTTTTCCTTGTTGTATTACAGGTACAAGAGAGCAGGATATAACTTTCTTGTTTTTTACTGGAAAATTTTTCTCTTCAAGTAAATGGAAAATACATTTTAATAAAATATTGAATTGTACTTCAGATAATCTATTAGAAGGTATGCCAATTTTCTTTATAAGATTATGAAATTCTCCAAGTATTTCTACTTTTATATCATTGTCTTGATAAATTAAATGGTTACTCACTCCTCTCACCTTAAAAAACTATATTATTTTTTGCCATTTGCTGAATAATTTTTCCAGCTTCAGCAATATCTCTATTTTGCGGGCGTCCTTTCTTTCCTCTTTTACATATAGAAGGACAACAATACAAAGCTTGTTCTGCTCTTGTCGCCGCAACATAACTTATTTTTCTTTCTTCTTCATTAAAAGTTTTAGCCCCTATAACGATAACTTTTTTAAACTCAAGACCTTTCGCAGTATGAATAGTAAGAACTTTTACCTTATTTTCTCGTAACAGTCCTTCCATTTCAACTAAATCCAAATCTCCCTTCTTAAAGGAAAGATTTGGAATCTTACGCTTATCAAGAAAATCTACTGCCGCGGCAAGTTCATTGTTTGTTCTACAAATAATTGCCCAATTCTGGTAATCTCCAGCCCATTCAAGCTCTTCAATGGCATCAAGTAAAGTTGAATCTTCCTCAACTATTCCATTTTTAGTTTTAACCGCTTCAGATTTTAAACTTATTTTCTCCATAGTATTAAGATAACTATCTGCATAAGCCAATATATTAGGAGCACATCGGTAATTTTGATTTAAATAATATGTAGTAAAAGATATGTCCGCATGACACATTCTTAAAAATTCATCACTACAACCTTTAAATCCATATATTGCTTGCCGCTCATCACCAATATAAAAACGATTTTCAGTTGGTATTCTTTCAATAAAGCGATATTCTAAAGAACCAGTATCCTGAAATTCATCTACAAGAAGATGAGTTACTGGAAAATAACGCTTTATTGGAATTGTCAGAACTTTTTCGATAATTTTATCGAACTCCGCATCAGCGACGTATTTTTCAGTGGATATTCCATTAGCAATACAAATTGCATTAGCATAACTATGGATTGTACCTATAAAGGCTCCTTCAGCAATATCCCCTAATCGCTTTTTCATTTCTTCTGCCGCCATCGTTGTAAAAGTAATTGCGACGATTTTATCCGGCGAACAACCGTTTTGAATAATTGTTCTTATTCTTTCTGTAAGACAACTTGTCTTTCCTGCTCCTGCTGCCGCCAAACAAATTATATTAGGTTCTGTTGCATTAATAACTTTCTTTTGACGTACATTAAAATTCATTTATAATACACCTCAATTTTTCTCATATTTTTCTCTTCTCCTCTCTACAAGTATATTAATATTATATCATAATTAAATAAAAAAGTCAAGGATTGCTCCTTGACTTATTTTAATTTATTAATAACAGCTCCAAGAGATATTACTGTCATTTAAAAAAGTTTTTTTGCTATTTGCTTTTTCTTCCTCTGTTACTGAATATGCTGTTGCTGCCTCATAATTATACTCATAGCCAGCAGTAACCAATTGTGTACCGGTATTTCTTGGCGCATAGTTTCCATCAGACCCCTGCTCCGGCGGCAAATATAAGAGCTGTGTAGATGTTATACCATCAGGTTCAACCTGAGATTTTAAATATTTTACGTATCTTAAATTAATACAGTTAGAAAAAGCTTGCTCTCCAACCTCTTGAATATTAATACAATCTATTAAACTAATTTTTTGCAATCCAGCACTATTTACGAAAGCATGATTGCCAATTTTCCTAAGAGTTTCTGGCATATTGCTATATCCATCTTCATCAGCATTAATATTTAATAACTTTAGATTTGACATATTAGCAAAAGCATAATCCCCAATTTCCTCTAATAGAGCAGTTTCGAGAGTAATTTCACCGGAAACATTAGAGCCATAAAAACAATAATTGCCTATTTTTTTAATATTAGAAGACAGAACTATTTTTTTTGCATTAACAATATCAGCAAAACAACTTAATTCAGTCATAGTATCTGATGTAATAATAGCATTTATATTTCCGTCTGCAAATACATAATTTATAACTTCTCCACCTGAAGGAGCTAAGGCATTATCAATAGTGCAATAATCGCCAATAGATAAATAATAACCCTTTTCAAGGTACGTAGATTTATTAGTAAAGTATTTTGTATTAACAGAAGTTTCTGATTCATAGTAGAATCCTACTGGGACATTTTCATTTTTTACTATATTTACCAATTGAGCAGAATTAGTTACAAATAAATAAATTTTATTTGCTATTTCGCCGCAATATCCGTTTGACAATGTTAATGAATAACTTCCTGTTTCAGACGGGTCTTTTGCAAAGCCTATAATTTCTGCTGTGCCGCCAACATAAACTTTATAGCAATCAACCCCATTTATAGAAACAATTTCATTGTCATAATTATCGGTTTCAGATTTAACTACATATAGGTAAATTCCCTCGTCATCTTCTGCATAATAGGTAATATCCTCATTTCGTTCTCCTTTAATATCTTCAAGATAATTGTAAGCATATTCATTTAAAGTTTTTGCGTCTAATGTATCAACATAATCTTGATTTAGCTGATATATAAGAACAAAAGATTCTGATGAAGTACCCTCAGGGAAACTTCCTATTTCTTCAGAAGGAGTAGGTGTTGGAATAGTATTTTTACAATTAATTAAAATTGAATCAGTAATTGAAGGATTACTTTTTAAGGATGCGGTAAGACGAAATGTCTTACCAGCATCAGATTCTTTAAAGGTATATGTAAATGACATTATTTATCACCCGCATATGAGCTAGCTAAAAATTCTGTTTCTGACATATCTTCACCTAAAAAATATGCCATTTTAAATATTGGTCTACGATATATTGTTTTATCTTTATTATTTATTTTGACAGTTGTTTGAAATTCTTCTTTAGTTTTAGCATTATTTATATCTGAAGAATAAAACCGTACCATAAAAGTTTGTGCAAATTGTAATGCAGAACTCCCCTTTTTCTCTACTAATTTAGTTAAATCAATTACTCCATATTTTGCATCAGCAGGAGGAAAACTGTTTTTACTGTTTGTTAGGGCGCCATCAGATGCATACCATTGAATTTGTAAAACATCTGTATAATGATCATATTCTCCAAGGGAAGTCAATCCTTCACTATCATGCAAATATCCAGAAGAATGTGAAAAACCTATACTTGTTGGTCCATAAGTATTATTACGACTTCCGGGTTCTCTTTCAATTATTATATACTTCATTTTTTTAGGTTTAATATAATTATCAACATTTCTCATTCCCCAAATAGCCTCTATAACTAAAGGCCTCTTTTCTTTTATTAAAGAATTTTTATACAACATATTTGTAATATCGGCTAATTTACAAGTATTTCCTGTTCTACTCATTACATCATAGGCATAAATTTTCTCAGCATAAGTTGAGTTTGATAACCAATATGGAGGCTGAATACTTTCATCACCTCTAAGACCTGGTGAAACGAGCAATTGGGAAGGCCTATGTACAAACATATCTCCATCTTGAGTTGCTGGAGAAGAATAAAATACTAAATTATTTCTTTGTGCCGCACCAAAAGCCATTTTTCTTGAAAAGGAATAAAATACTTCATCGGTAGAGGGATCATCATATGGTCCTTCTTCAAAAATAAAACTGTTATCGTGAAAATCTTCAACCTTACAAATCATTGATGCTTTAATTTTTAAATTAGTTTTCTTTGTTTTTTGCGTAGATAATTTCGTATCTTCTCCGACTTTCTTTATAGTTGGTTTAAAATATTGACACTCAATTCCGTTGCAGAACCAATCATTAACATTTTTAAATAAACTTTTCCCGTCACTATCTATAATTTGTTCAGGAGTTGTATCTTTAAAAAATAAAGTTGTTCTATGATTATATTGTGCCGGTATATCTGCAAAACTATTGTGTAAAGATAAGAATAATCCAGAACCGGCGATCATTTTTGTAAAACCTTCACTAGTTAATTGACTTAAATCTAATATTTCCTTATAAATTCCCTTTTGAGTTAATCTTAATTCAATGATTTCTCCTCCGATTAAATCAGATCTTGGAACAAATAGACAATGTGTTGTATCTTGCTTAGAGTCAATATCATATTTTATAACAGGCTGTGTTGTTTTGTAGAATCCATCTGTAACAGAAACATACAATCCTGTATTATTTGAATTATTTTTGTCTTCTACAATATTATAATAATCTTCATCGTATAAAAAGACCAAAATATTATCATATAATTGATAATTAGTCTTAGTGATTGTATTTATAATTGCTTGTTTATCAGCACCTGAAATTATATATCCATCTTTATCTCGCTCGGGTTGTGCTAATTTAGCAATTTCTATCAATATGTATAAGTTAGGACATGAAATTTCTGATACAGTTTTTATTGAATCTGACTCTCCGTCATATTTTTTTGAAAATAAGTAATTTTTAATAGCGTTTTTTGTGGACTCATTTACGTCGCCAAGATTAATTTTATTAAAGCCAGTCGCAGCATTAATTAGCTCAGCTAATGCCATAACACAAGAAAAAGATTCTCCAGAAGCATCATCATTATCTATTAAACTCATTAAATTTTTTATTTTACTAAAATATTCTGCATCATCACTATCAGGTAAAAGTCTTTTTGCAATTTCAATTGCGTCAAATAAATCTACATTATTTTCATTGGGTTTTATTAAATCAAAAAATGTATCTCCCACAGAAGAATATTTTTTAAACCATCTTGAAATATCATTTTCTGATGGTAATATTTTTCTCGCTACAATGATACAAGCATATAAATTATAAGTATATATATCTTCTGTTGGTAAAACCCCTACAGTATTAAAATTATTTATTGGAATAAAAGTGTTTTTAATACTTTCTTCATGTTGTTTTAAAATTTGTCTTTGATATACACCTTCCAAGACTGGTTTATCAATATCTATATAATTATAACAACTCTGATAATTACTATCTTTGATTTGTATAAAATCATGTTTATAGCCTGTTCCTTCAGATTTTTGATCAATATGAATATATAAATTTTCCAAATTTAAAATATCATTAAAAATATTTGTTACATCTAAATTTTTTGTTCTTGAAATTATATATCCCTTGGCAAAAGCTTTAATTCTATCATAATAAGAAGGAGAAGAAGAGTCATTAATGTGTTCAAGCATATATAATAACATTTTTATTATTTCTTGTATATTTTTAGGGTCTTTATATTTATATATGTTATTCTCAAGAGTGGGGAAAGACGATGGAATGTCAGATATATTAATATCATTAATAGCCTTAACAACATCATCTAAATTACATTTGGCAATATACACAACATAGTCATCGGAATCAGTAGTTTTTTTGTATAATACCCAAGGTAAATAACAATATTCTTCTTTGTTTATTTGCGATATTTTAATATATTCCTTTCCAGTTGAATTATAGCAATATCTTGATAAATAATTGCTTAATTTATTATATGTCTCTAGACTATTTTCAAAAGCTTTATATCTATTCTCTTCTTTTTGAATTTCACTTAAATCTATAGGATATTCTTTGTCTATTACCAGATCAGATATATCAGATATTTTATTATTGTTTGCATCATAAATTCCAAAAGTTTGAATTAAATTATTAAAATACCCTCTAATTTGATTCATTTGAGAATTACTGTATGATAAAAATTCTTCTTTATCAATTGTTCCACTGTCATCTGAATCAATTATATCTATTGAATTATCGACCAAAACTTTTTTTGTAATAAAATATTTTTCTATATCTTCAAGGGATGTAATCCCTAGATTATTTAATAATTCTTTTTGGTCGTCTCTTAGTTTTAGTGATTCGTCTGTTGTATTTATTCTGCTTACTAAATTTTCCAAATATTGCTTTGCCTTAGTATAACCTTCAAATCTTTTTACCTGCTCTGGTGTTAGCATGGCACTCTTTATGAAATCACTATTGTCTGAGGCTATTCTTTGATAATCTGTTGGAGATAAAGTTCCGTCAGGAGTAATATCCATTTCACTAAAAAAATCCTGATATGCTTGGCTTATTGTATAATCAATTGAACCAAAATCAACTTTATCATCAACTATTGCATTGTTTATAGCATCAATAACAGTACTTAAAGAAACAAAATTATCCTTTCCTCCTCCTTTCAATATTGCAGTCTCAGAAGTGATTAAATCTGAATCATACAAACCAGTAGACTTATGGTCTGGTTGAGATGGAGTTATTTCTTTAAATTGTATTTTTTTAAACAGTTCGTCTCTAGATGGATATGTATCTGTTGTACTTGGTCTATTTGAATTTTCAGAGTGGGCTTTAAATATATTCTTAATAATTCTTTCTCCACTCTGGGTTTTTAATTTTAACTGAAGCTCTGACAATAAAAATCTACTATACATATCAAAATATAATTCATCTTTACCATCATAAAGCAATTCAATTCCAGTTAAACTACTTAATCCAAGAAAATCTTCAATTTGAGTAACTTTTAAAATTAATTGTCTAACAACGTCAATTAAACCATAAGGACCCCATAAAGCATTGACAACAGCATCAAGAATTACAGAAATAACCCAGAAGTTTTCATCTAAATCTTCAACTTCGACTCTTCTGTGATACTGAGGCATTAATAACTGTAATCCTCTTACTTTATCAACCATTTTCTTTTTAAATAGTCTAAATTGCTCAACAAATTTTTCATTAGGAAGATAAAATTCTAATTCTTGTGAAGTTTCTGTATTTGTAGTTCTAATACAATACCAATGTTTTTTCCAAAAATTTTCGACATCTTCTGAATCTTCGTTAAACAATGTAGAAAATTTACTTGGATAATCTGCATTGGAATACCATCTTGTATAGTATTCTAAATAAGTCTGCAAATTCTGATATTGCGTTTTTATAAAGCCCGGAAACGTTTTACTTTTAAGTAATTTAGAATCAATATTAATTATATTTGGAATTTCAGAATTATTAATACTATTATTTTCAGATATAGCTGATATTATATCTATAACTACATTTTCATTATACCAATCATTATAAACATCTTTTGATGATGTTTCTTCAGGCATTCCATACAAAAAACAGAAAAACGGATATACTGGAGTTTGGTCTACAAGTAAACCACTACCATTGGTATAATCCATATTATTACGATTCATTTTTATAGAATCAGTTCTTGCACTTGTAAAAGAACTATTAATAATATTAGTATAAATTTCTCCTAATTTATTAAATAATGGCTTAGGGTCTAAATAAAAGTTCTTGGAAGTACCAACAGCACTACTTTGTAATAATATTCTTTGTGCTTCAGACCACTCTTCCTCATTATCAAGAACTATTGTGCCATCTTCAGATAATCGAAAATTATCTCCTATGTAGCTTGGAAAAGAATATCTTTCTCTCCATAATTCTAAATAATCTTTAGCATCAGCCATTAATCTTCACCTCCACCATTGCTCTTTGTAAATCTATCAAAAATTGACTTTAAAGAATCAAATCCATACATACTAACGAAGCTAACAACAAAACTTCCTATAATTCCTGCTGCAATCATTTTAAAGCTAATTTCACAGAAAAATATAACTGCTAAAACAGTAATAATAAGCGAAATAATTAAAACAAGTAACTTAGTTGGAAATGATTTCGGAATAATTCCTTTTAGTACCTCTGTAATTATTGAGACAAATGCAGCTAAGATTCCAATAACTCCAATTACAGAAGCAGTAGAAGTTCCTAATAAACTTAAAATCATATTATCACTCCTTTTATATTATTGTGCCGCCATAAAGACGGCACATTATTATTTCTTAACAATTTCAACTTGTACTTTATCAATGGTCTTTCCAAAAATACCAGCGTATCCATCAGAAGTATTATTATAGCCAGTTACCCAATCAAGATATTTATTGGTTCCGGTTAAAGAAACCCTATATTTTGCTTCATAACCATTAACTCCTCCAAAATCAAATTGAATACCGTCAATATCTTTTGTTCTTGTACCGGCACATCCCTTAGCCCAGTCTTTAATATTATAGGTATTAATCCAACCTAACCATCCGCCATTTTTAACATGAACTCTATATTTAAGGGTTCCTTTGGAAACTTTTGCGGCAAGACCACGAATTGCTCTATTTTCTATTCCGGCATAACCATCATCATTAGAGTTGTTATAGTTCTTAACTTCTGGTAACCAAGTGCCTCCAGTATAAACTCTATAAGTTACATCAATTTTTTGAGTTGTAGAAGTTGTAGTACTTCCACTATTTGTATAAACTGCTTTTCCAGAGTTATCAAATACTGTATAACCTGTCTTACAAGCTTTTTTAGCATTTTCAAGAATTGAATATGCTCCAATCTGAGATTTTTCATCTGCCCAGGTCTTTCTTATTCTATACATTTGAGCAGTAGTAGAAGAAGTTGATGTTGATGAACTTGTTTGTTTTCCATTCATTTTATCAAGTTCCTTCTGAACTTTTTTCTTAAAATTATCCCAGTGCGGCAAAATATAAACTGGACAATTCTTTCCATTTCTCTTTTTAGTATTAAGATAATCATTACTGCCGCGAGCACCATCTTCATAATTAAGCCAATGACTATGAGTAAAGAGATTATCTTCAACATTAAGTCCATATTTATTAAGCAAATAAGCAACAAGTTTAGCACAATTATCTTCTGATTTAATACTTGTACTATCTGTTGCACTCTTCATAATACATTCGATAGAAATAGTCTTTCTATTACCATCTCCATCTCCGTCTGCAGCGTGCCAGCCAGTTAATGTTAATGGTAAGTTCTGCCAAGCACACCTATCATCAACATAATAATGTACTCTAACATCTCCCATATTACCATTATACGTTGCTCTTGTATACTGTTCTGCTGGTGTAGTGCCTGAGGCAGTAGAAATCCAATCTGTATTATGAACTGTTACACCAAGCGGTTTCTGAGGCATTGCTGCCCAAGGCATATCAATTTTATTTGGATTATGTTTTGTTAATAAAAATTCGTTTACTTTTAATCCATTTAAAGTAGATGTTTTATCTGGTGTTAATATTGCCATTTATATTACCTCCTTTAATTTAAAGTATTAACTAATGCTTCAATTATTCTTACTTGCTCCTCTGTTAAATCATCTATTTGTGATAATTCTTGAACCGCACTTAAAGTCATTTTAATTTTATTTTCAGATTTAGATTTCCAATAATAAACTCCTGTTGCGGCCCCAAGCTCTGTAAAAATACTCGGAATTAAAAAGCTTAATGTATTTTCACTATTATATTTTACCACAAACCAAGAAGAAAGTCCAACAATTAAAATAGTAATAAAAGTTATTATAAATAAAAATAATTTTGAGGTTTCAATTTTTTTCATTTCTTTCTCCTCCAAATAAATGTATATTTTGGTTTATCTTCCTTGAATAATTTATAACGTAACCAATCATCTACAATAATTATTATACCACTCAACAAAAACCAAATCAATGAGAATGGCAAAGAAATTTGACCTAAAATATTAAATGGTAACATTGAGTAATCCCAAATATTCCATTTTAATATTAAATTAACAATAACCCCTACAATAAATTCAAGAGCTGTTATTATAATCGCTCCTATTGCCATCTGTTTCTCAAACTTCATTTCCCATGGAATATAATTGTTTATAGCTCCAACAATTACAAAACATAAACCTCCAAGTATAAACATTGTCCAGTGAGAATAGCCGCGCCACAATATTTCAATTAAAAAATATATGGCGCCGCCAAAGATAAACAATATCAAAAATTTAAGTATTGACATTATCTTTTTCATATTATCACTGTGCTAAAATTGTATTTAAAATTGTTTGATACTCAGAGGAAAGCTTTGTTCCATATTCAACTTTTTTTACCTCTTCAATATCAGTCATATCTAAAATTGTATGTTTGAGAAGATTAAAGTAAGTTGTATGGTATATAATAAATTGTGTTGCCGCCTGAATCAATCCTAACATTTCTTCAGAGGAATAAATCCTGCAAATTTGTCCATCTGCATGATATGGTACTGATTTTCCTTGTTGAGCTAATGCCCCAAGAGAAGTTAAGTTAATTTGGTCAGCAGTATTAAGACGATAATGTTCTTTATTATAATCTATTCCATTTGTAATTGTTGTTTGACAAATTGAACACATTTCGGTAATTTTTCTTGATTTACATTGAGCTAACTCATCAATTTCTTCTGATTCTATTGCTTCAAGATTATTAATTAAATCTCTCATTTCTTGACGCTCTGAAATTAATTGAGAGTAATCATAAGGTAACGTCAATCCAAGACTATAATTTTCAAGAGTTTTAATTATTTGATAATCAGAATTTGATAGATTCTTTTTGTAAGAATTAATTAAATTTATCTTTCTTTTTTGTTCATCTTCAATTTGTCCTATTTCAATATATTTTTCAAAATTAGTTTCAATATTCTCATTAACATTTTCATCTGTAATTTCTGTAATTATTTCATACTGATTATAAGAATAGCATCCATTCTGCTCTAAAATGTCTGTTCTAAGCTTTAACTTGTATATATTATCTTTAATTTTAATATATTCAAATTTATCAACTGGTTTAATTGATTTTAATAACATTTAATTCACCTCTATATAAATAAAAAACTTAGTCTATTTAATGTAGCATCATTACCACCAACGGCACTTGGAATCTCTATAAAAATATAATATTCTCCAACTGGTAATCCAGTACATTCAAAAAAAGCTGTTTGATTATTAGTGGATGATGTTAATGTTATTGATTTTTCATATACAAAATTTGAATTTACTATTTTATTCTGAATTTCATCTACAGAATCTGCTTGAATTAATTTTATATTTGCTACTGGTGTTATCCAATTAGAAACGAAATGTACTGTTTTTAATAAGGCATAACTCTTAGTAAAATTAATTGGAATCGTTAAATAAAAGCCGCTATTTGCCTTTTCTGACCTTAAACTAATGCCAGCTATTCCAGAACCATAATAGGCACAAATATGATTATAAACACTTCCATCTTCTAAATTAGAAAAACTTTGATATGAGCCATCTTGAGAAACCATTGTGATTGCACTATATGCGTTATATACCTCAGTTGAATTATTAAAATTAGCACAGTCAATAAGAAAAGATTCTTCTGTTGTTCCTCCCGCATCATATGTACCTTCTACACCAAAAATAGATACACCATTTTTAATGTTTTGAGGAAGAAGATTTGCATCACCTTTAATAGTTTGTGGTCCAGCAATATATGAACCAGCTTCAAAAACTTGATCTTCTGTTGTTGGTATATATGTTGTCGCTCCACAATCTGGAATAGTTCCAACAATTTTTTCTCCATTAACATAAGCAGTATATCCTTCTCTGATTGTTGAAGGAGTTGCTGTTGCATCAGAAGTATCAATACCTGTACTCCCTATAAGAGTTGGAAAATTAATAATAACGCCCATTTTATCACCTCACCACGGAATCTATATAATATTACATACAGGAGCAATAGCATGATTATTTTTTGAATTATCAATATATGTTGCTCCAGTTGAATAACCAGTTACAACAGTCCTGTATGATACCCCATTTTGTGGAGTTCTAAGCCACCATTGCACTTGAGTATTGCTGCCATAGTTTTTTATACGTTTATCAGCACTATCAAAGTATGGGAATAATGCACCCTCAATTATACCATTCTCAGATCCAAGTCCTACTTCCATTTTTGATGGCAGATAAAAGAAATCTTCCAAATCTTCGTATCCTCCTCCATCTGTGATGGTGTTTTTAGCAACTCTGTATTTCGTTTTACCAATAACCGATAAGAAATTACTATCGAAGCGGCTCATAAATCCAGCCTTTGTTGTAGCATAATCAGGAGCAGTATCTGTACTGTGTTGTGCTGTCCACCATTCTCCAGCAGCTTTATCACTGTTTAGATACTGTCTTATACCACTATAAGCATATCTATTGTTACCTTTAGAAGCTATATCACTATCACTGTTATTTGGTTCTGCATTGTCAATCATAAGACTGTCAATACAATCATGAGGCATAATGGTCATGCTATGAGTATAATTACTATCAGATGGGATTGCCACATCAAATGCAACAATATCAAATAATACTTCTTTACCATTATAATAAACTGGTAACTGGTCTCCAATTGAATAGTAATTTTGTATTGTACCATTTCTAACCATGTTTCTTATATCTAACCAACTTCTATAATTGTAATGAATCACTGTGCCGCCGGGAACGTCTGAACCCATGTTAGAATTCCAGTCAGTTCCTTTAGTTATAGCATTCCATTGCTCTTCAGTACCTTTATAATAAATATTAGCAAGATTATTACACAAGTAAAATGCAAAACCTCTTATACTTGTTACACTTGGCGGAATTGTTATACTTGTAAAACTTGAACATTCAGCAAATGCAGTCTCTCCTATACTTGTTACACTTGGTGGAATTGTTACGCTTGTAAGTGCTGCATATTTACGAAATGCGTCATCTCCTATACCTGTTATGCCATCTGGGATATTTACGCTTGTAACTTCATCTGATACAGTACCTTTTGACCAAATTACATCAGATTTACATTCCAACACTTTCGGAACAAGTGTATTAAGCTTCTCTGATTCACCAGCAGTTACACCCATACTACTAAGATTTGCCACGAGTTGGCTCTTTAATTCAACCAGTTTCGCTAATAAATCTGCAATAGCCATTAACTCACCTCCACTATACTCGATAATACACTTTCAATATCACCTATTTCATTTTGAATTTTAATAAGCCTTTCATCAATGCTATCTTTATACGGTTCATAAGTCTCATCCGTGATATCAGCATATCTTACCATAGGTTTAAAGATATGATTTGACATAACAGTTCCCTTTTCAATTATTAATGATATATCAAAACTTTTACTATCGTTTTTTTTACGTATATATGTGTAATTTTTGCCTATATCACGACCTCCACAAAATACCGAAACATATTCACCTGATGAATCATCATACTCCAGGCTGGTCCAGGCCAATTCTAAAAAGTAACTTGATTGTGAACCACCTTCTGGACACCCTGATAATATCAGATCATTCTTCTTATTATCTTTAATTTTTCCCAATAAGATTTTTATATTTGATGTTGCTTCGCCATTTATGGTAATACTTTTATCTCGATTTACAGTAATAGTAACTCCATTTATTTCTGTTGTTTCAAGAGTATGATTTAATAAATTTTTACATTGTGTACCAATAGTTGTTTGATTAATGGCAATACCATTTAGCAAATCTTCCTTTTTAGCCAAAAATTCTTTGTTCATATAACCACCTCACTATCTTTAGCTAAGAATAAATATTATATTTGTTTTTATAAACATTTTATAAATTATTTATCCTATCTCCCTAGCACTATACGCTTCACCATTGTCTACACCAACTTTATATGTCTCTCCTGTAGTATCATCAGTCAAAAGTATTGAATTATTTATAATATCTATTTGTTCTCCCTCAATTACTATTATAATAGGAATATCTATATTTGGTACAACACCAAGTGATTTAAGAATAATCTGTCTATTTGTTTGTGTAATACAAATAATTTTTGCTTTAGCTAAGCAATCATACTGTTCTAAACTAATATTCTTACCAAAACTTATAGATATATAATTATTTTCTGTAATTAAATCAGAAGTTAAAGTATATTGTTTTTCATTCCATCCTGTAGATAATAATGTTGTTTCTATTATTTTAGCTGTGGCGGGGTCGCCTTTTTCTCCTCGAGGACCCTGTTCCCCTTGAATACCCTGAGGTCCTTGTTCGCCGACGTCACCTTTTTCGCCTTGAATACCCTGTGGTCCAGTTGCACCAGTGTCTCCTTTATCACCCTTGAGACTTGACAACCACTCAGGCTCAGTGCCAATATATCCGTTTTTAACTGCAATTTCATATGCTGATAATCCATCATTACCTACTTCACCAGTATCGCCTTTATCTCCCTTGGGACCTTGTTCTCCAGGTTCTCCTTTATCACCAGTATCACCCTTAGGTCCTTGCTCGCCAATATCGCCCTTAGGACCTTTTACGTTTCCTATCTCTTCTGAAGTGCTATCACTATAATTAATAGTCATAATGCCTTCTTCAGAAATAGTAATAGACATTATTCCTCGACCAGCAGGTCCTTTTATAGCTCCAACATTTTTAAAACCATTTACAGAGCCTTCTTCTGATGTTCCTGTATAAATCCAGAGATTTCCATCAATTAAATAACCGTCACCCTTATTCTGTCCAGATGAAGGTAACTCAGATGTACTTGTCAAACTATCTTTAATGCTAATAGAAGTTCCATCAGCCCCCTTAACTGGACCGAGCTTATCAATGTCACCGTCAGTATATGTAATAACTAAGTATCCTTCATCATCAACTACTGCGGCTTGAATCCCGATACCGTCATTACCAACAGGACCCTGTTCCCCTTGAATACCTTGCGGTCCTTGCTCACCAGTATCTCCTTTATCGCCTTTTGGTCCTTGAGGTCCAGCTTCACCTTGTAAACCCTGAATACCTTGTTCACCAGTATCTCCTTTATCGCCTTTAGGACCTTGCTCTCCGGGGTCTCCCTTATCACCTTTAGGACCTTGTTCTCCATTATTACCATTTTTTATCGTATAGGTTGAAGTTGTACCATCAGTATAATTAATTCTATAAGTATCTGTTGCTCCGGCAATGCCAGCAATAGAGCCTCCAGTGCTTGATACAAAAACTATAGAGGAAATTCCTCGTCCATCTTTGCCTGGGGCACCACTACCTCCGCCACTACCACCGCTTCCTGAACCGCCAAATGGGTCAAAAAATGCCATTTATATCACCTCTTATATAATAAAATAAATGTCACCAGTAAAAGCTTGGTCAAATACCAGACTTGTTATTTTAACATATTTATCACCATCGTATGGAGTAATAAAATGTCCACAAGCTGGAATAGCCATCTTGTCCTTGTGTTTATTAATTGTAAATTTAGTGCCAGCCGCACCTTCAAAACCAACAAAATCCAGAACAAGTTTATCAACTTTAATTTGGTGTTGCTCCTCTAAATGTTTTTTAATTATCTCTACTACATTCTCGCCAGCAGGAGCTCCTCCACTATACATTCTGTAATCCATTCTTATATCACCTCTGCTAAATTTTTAAAAGCTTCTATCGCTTTATCCTTATCATATACATTTTCCAATGTGATAATGATATTATCATTAATAGTTAATTTATTTGCTAATATACCAAGCATAGACTTTCCATTAAAAGTTCTGCCATTTTTAGTAATTCTTATATCTTTTAATTCAGCAAGTTTAAACACAAGATTAGCGGCATTTCTACCACAAATATCTTTAAGTATTTTTAACTTTAATTCCACTTTATTCACCTCTTTAATTTATTGACTTTTGTTGTTGATTATAGTATAATTACTATAGAAAAAAACAAAAAGGAGTGATAATAATGCAGTATTTACAGTATAAACTTTTTCACAATATGAATCTTGAATATTATAAGTATGATAATAAATTTGAAGAAAATGAGACAAACATTATATTTAATAAAATTACAAATAATTTTATTGAAAAATATAAAGATTATTTTAATAAAGATTTTATACTTTATTATACAGATGATATTCTTGGTCTTATTTCTTATTATTTATTAAGTACTATATCTCAGGTTTCAGAATTTACTTTTAAAATTTATTGTAAAACAAAAATTAAGAAAACCTTAAAGTATATTAATAAGAAACATATTATAAAAAAGTTGAAAATTAAAGATAGCCGAAATGTAATTTATTTAAGCACCTTTAATCCTCTATATTATGTAATAAATGAGACAAAAGATTATAACTTTTTAAACTCTAATAATTCTATTATAGCCAATTTAACACCAAAACAATTAAAAAATATAAGTGAATATTATAATATTAAGGACGAAAAACTGTTATCAATTTTTAACAATAATTCAGTTAATAATTTTATTAATTTCTGCAATGGAGAAGAGGGAAAATTAACAGAACTTTACAATTCTCTTGGATATTTATATGAAAATAGGAATCCTAAAATCTTAGTTTATAATTTATCTGGTGATGAATCTGATTTTTCTATTTTTGATGAGATAAGAGAAAACTCTAATAATAGTATAATTTTTTATAACTATTCTGAAGAACTACATGATGTAATTCAGTATAATTTAAATCCTTTTATAGATGCAAGAAATGCTCCTCGTCTTGGATTTAATGTTAATATTCCTTCAGAAATAATTGATGAATTAAAATCACAAAGAGAAATTATTCTTAAAGTAAATAGTAATTATGCAGAATCATTAAAGAAAATGAAAATAGGAGGTTGATTATTATTAAAATTTTTATTATGAATGGAAGAGGTTCCTCTGGAAAAACAACTATAGAAAATATGATAGTTGAAATTGCTGCCGCCCACGGTAAAAAAATTGAAATTCTTTCTACAATAGATTATGTTAAAGAGGTAGCAAAAGGCTTCGGATGGGATGGCAGTAAAGAACCAAAAGACAGGAAAATGCTTAGCGATTTAAAAGACCTCCTTACTGAATGGAATGATTTGCCGCACAAGATTGTTTGTGATAAGATTGAAAAATTGATGCGCTCTGATGTAACAGCAGTTTTTGTAGATTGTCGTGAGCCGGCAGAAATAAAACGTTTTGTTGAAGAATATAATGCTCTTACAGTTTTAGTAAAAAGAAGTTCTATTTCTATGATATATGGCAATCATGCAGATGATAACGTTGAAGATTATGAGTATGATTGTGTTATAGATAATAGTCGCGGCCTCATGGAATTGTTGGACGAAGCGAATATATTTTATGAGGTTTTTATAGAAAAAGATGAATAATTCTTGACTTCTCTTATATTTTATGGTATAATTATATTATAAGATATGAGAGGAGTTTTCTTATGACTGGAATTTATATGATAAAAAATATAAAGAATAATAAAGTATACATTGGTAAAAGTGTAAATATCATGTATAGATGGCAAGAACATATGAAACAAAGCGAAGAAGCAACTGAATTTGAAGATAAGTTTCATTTTGAACTTGGACAAACTCCAGAAGATTTTTCTTTTAATATAATTAAAATATGTCCTGAATCAGAATTATCTGAATGGGAAGATTTTTATATTAAAAAATATAATTCTATTGAAAATGGCTATAATAAGATTTCTGCGGCGACAACATTTATTGAGGATAAGCCATTTGCCCGCTCAGAAAGAGATATTATAAGAAAATTAAATTCTATTGTTGGAAAACCTTTGTTTGTAGATGATAAAAAGAAATTAGCATCTTTCTTTGGATATAAAAATTCAAGAGGAAATTTATTGGGTTGGACAACTTTAAAAAGAAGATTAATTGAAAATGGATTTGATATTATTGAAACAAAACGAAAAGTTGATGGAAAGATGAAGAACTGTTCAATAATCTCAGTTAAGTATGAATATTAAGGAGGATAATATGAAAATATTAATAAGAAATATAGGCTGTGATGATGAAACTCTTGGTTTAGCATATTTTGAAGATGCAGATGATTTAGATTTTTTTATTGAAATAATAGAGTCTTTAAATCAAAATTCGGAATATCCTTGTATGCCTACTATTAAATTATATTCTTTACAAGAAGAAGAGATAATTGAAGTTGCTAATATGAGTGAAGAAGATAGAAATAACCCCTGTGCAAGAGATATTATTAAATGGAATAATATAGAATATACTTTTGTAAATCCGGAATTATACTTCTCTATTATTACCGATCCAGAAAGAGACATTTTAGATAAAAAGGAGATAAATAAATGATAGAAGTTATTGAAACAAATATAAGTTTTACTTGTCCTCACAAAGAATCTGAAGATTACTATATTAAAATCATGGACCATCAATCAAGAGTAATTGAAGCAGATTCTTGGGAGCAATATGTACTTCATTATTATAGTCCAGATGGTTCATTTTTTAGACACAAATTTCCACAAACTTTCCCAAGACAATGTACAATTTCTCAGTTAAAATGGGATGAGTATCATTTATCTTGTATTGTTGACAATGGACGATTTTTAACTTATAGATTAGCATATAAAAAAGGAGAATGCATATGAATAAAATTATTTGCTTTACTGACGGAGCCGCCACAATGACAAAAGTAAATGGAGAGTATGTGAGAGGTGCTGGAGGTTCTGCGTTTGCAGTTGTGAGTGAGGATTTGAATGAAGTATATCATTCAGATTCTCAACACTTTGATAATACAACTAATAACCACTGCGAACTTTACGCTATTCTTATGGCATTGAAGTATTGTCACGAAAATTACTCTGGCCGCCCTATCGAAATTCGTAGCGATTCAGCTTATTGTGTAAATATGCTTAAACCAGATGGTTGGGTATATGGTTGGGAAAAAAATGGCTGGACAAGAGGTAAGAAGCACGAACCTATTGAGAACCTTGAAGTTATACAGGAGATTTATAGATATTTATTAAATGATGATGTTACTTTTGTTAAAATTAAGGGACATAGTGGTAATGTGGGTAATGAATTAGTAGATAAACTTGCTGTTGCGGCAAAGGAGAGAAAATAATATGTATAGTTATACAAACAACGTAAAGCTTCTTTTTGATATTTGTCAGTATACTACCAAACCCATGACTTGTGCAATTTTTGTTACAAGAGAGCACGAATTTAGAGCTTTTCGTATTTTAAGAGATTTATTATCAGAGGACACCTCTAATTTACTATTTTATAATCAAAATTCAATTCGATTTAAAAACGAAAGTAAAATAGATATTCTATGCTGTCGTGAAAAATACAGAGGAAGGAGATATACTTTTGCTATTTACGAGGAAGATGTAGATGAAGAATTTTTGCATTATATAATATATCCAATGACAGTAGGTGGCTTTCCGCCTAAAAAGTTTCGATTTGAAGAAGGAGAATTATAATGGTAATTTTAATTGATGTTGACAATATTATTGGAAATCTTTGCGATGCCGTTCTCTCTGTCTATAATGAAGATAGTGGTGACAAGCTTTGTTCAGAAAACATAACTTCATATTATATTGAAAATTTTGTTAAGCCGCAATATAAAGATAATTTTAAGCACTATTTTCTCGATAAAAGAGTATGGAAAAGAATGAAGTACGTTGATGGTTGTCGAGAATATATTGCAAAACTTTTTAATGATGGTCACGATATTTATTTTTGTACAAAAACTGAAATGAAGAACGCTCCTAAAAAGGAAAGTTATCTTCAGCGTACATTCCCTTATATTAATATTCGCAAGAAATTAATTGTATGTTCTGATAAAACAATGATTCGTGCAGACGTATTAATTGATGATTGTCTTGACAATTTTGGTGGTCAAGATTATTCTATTGTATTGGATTATCCGTGGAATAGAAATACAAATAATGAAAATATTCTGAGGGCTTCTTCTTGGAAAGAAATTTATGAAATTTTACTAAAGATAAATTCCAAGTCATTTTAATATTTACTTTTTTATTAAAATATGTTATAATATATATGTAAGTTAAAGAAATGGAGGAATTATTTATGGATAAAATTATTATTGATGGTTTTGATTTTTGGAATATGACTGCAATGAAGTATTGGAGCCACCCAAAATCATATGATATTAAAAAGAAAAAAGAAGAATCTAAGTATATGTGTGTATCCGGCAATTATATCGGTGCTCGTAAATATGACGGAGCATGGAATATGCTTATAAAGGATATGGATGGAAACTTTCATCTTCGTAGTAGAACAGAAAGTGTTAATGGCGGCTACACAGATAAAGCAGAGTGGATTCCTTGGATAACTGAAGCTCTTGCAACAATACCTAATGGAACAGTATTGCTTGGAGAAATCTGCTTCCCAAATAACGAAGGCAGTAGAAAAATTACTTCAGTTTTAAACTGTCTTAAAAGTAAATGTATTGAAAGACAGGAAAAGAATGGTATTCTTTGTTATTATATTTTCGATGTTCTTGCCTACAATGGTCAATCTCTTATTGATGAGGCAATTATAGATAGAATTACCTATATTGCTGGACTCCACTCAACTATCCCAGATAGCGAATACATTCTTTATGCAAACTATGTTGATGGAGAAGACCTTTGGGATTTATATGGCAAAACTATTGCGGCAGGAGGAGAAGGAATCGTTATTACTCGTAAGGATTGTGCCTATCTCCCCGGCAAAAGAACAGCCAGGATGACCTTGAAAATGAAGAAAGAACTTAATGATACAATTGATGGTTTTATTGATGGTTCTTATAAGCCGGCAACAAGAGAATATAAAGGTAAAGAAATCCAAACTTGGCCTTACTGGGAAAATGTAAAAACTGGAGAAAAAACTTGCGAGTGTAAATTTGAAGAGTATTGTGATGGTCAGGTATGGATTCCAGTAACTAAAGCTTATTATAATGATTGGGCAAGTGCTATTTCAATATCAGTAATGAAAGATGGTAAGCCATATCATATAGCTTGGATATCAGGCATTACAGATGAACTTAAAGATGGTATAGTTCATAATCGAGACAAGTATATCGGAAAAGTTGTTGAACTTACTGCAATGGAAATTGAAAAGATTAGTGAGGATTATACACTTCGTCATGGTAAAATTGTTTGCTTTAGAGACGATAAGAATGCGTCGGATTGTGATTTTTCGCAGTTAGTTGATAAGGCTTAATTCATTGAAAATTATTTGATAAAAAATCACTTTATATTGAAGGAAAGGAGAGATATTTTTATCTCTCCTTTTTTATATAATTAATGAGAGGTGATTTTTGTGTACAGACATGAGCATTGTTTAACCCCAATCTCTGAACCTATGCTTCCGCCGCCACATACAAAAGTTCATGTAAAATGTTTTACCTGTAAGAAGTTTCCTGTTTGTAATATCAGAGCAGATTATTTACGAACAGCTCTTTTAATTGAAAATATTCTTGGGCGACCATGTGAAAATTTAGAATTACATTGTATTCATCCTGATTTTAAAGGTATTAGTATTCCTTTTGGGAATGATTACATGCCAGAGAAAATTGTAACAAAAGCGGGTAAAGAAGGAACTTATTTTGCTCTAAAAGCAGAGGATGTTAATCACTATAATTTTATTTATGGTGTAGATAAATGTCAAATTATGTTTAAAGCAGAGTATATTGAGCCAGAAACAAGTTTTGGAACTACAATAGATGATAATAAATTATTTTCATTGTTACCATTAGATTCTTTTACTTATCCTCCTGTTACAACTACAGATACTTCAAAATCTTATAATTATTTGCCTGTAAGCTCTGAGACTTATTTGGCAGATTATATCCAAGCAAGAGAGATTATTGATTCAATAGATAATGGTAAATTTACTATCGCCATTCCAATCGTTTTTGATACTATTTTTGGCAATTTTGATGAAACAGGACGATACCCAACTCAGGAAGAAATAACTGAAAACCCTGATTTAATTAAGGACAATTATACTTCTGGAGAATTAATAATTCCATTATTAAAAACAGAGACCGGTCTTTCAATTTATGCCCCCATAACTCTACAACATGACTCTATTTCAGATTCATCAAATTGGAATCAAACTTTTAAAAATATAAAAAATGAATTTTCTTTGGAAGATTCTAAAAAAATATTTGAATATCTTAATACAGTTGTAAAAGATGGTCATTTTGAAATTAGTGAAGGCACCGACTTATTTTATAAAAATATTAAAAGTGAAATTTCAGACAAGGATAAAGAATTAATTAATAAGGCGTTATTAGAAATAAGAGAAATAATTATTAATCAACAACCTAAAACAATAATCAACACAACTGCCTTTCACGCAGACTTACAATGTAAATTTTATGAGTGGGAGAGAGGTCTTAATGAAGAAGAAGGAATTAAAAGATTAATGCTTAAATATCCTCATGGTATTCCTATTGATGATAAAGAGTATTACCACTTAGAAACAATTCATATTGAGCCAGGTAAAGTACCTTGTTATCATCCATTTAATGGTACACCAACCTTTATGCCAATGCCTTATCCAGTGTATATCCCTCCTAAATGCGAACACAAACCTTGTTATGCAACCAGAGACGAGATAAATGAACCATAAAAGTAGTAAGCTGGAAATTAAAGTGGAAGAAATTTTGCGGCAAAACAATATCTCTTTTAAACGAGAAGTTAGTTTTAGTGATTTAAATGGTTGTGGAAATACCCCTCTTAGATTTGATTTTGTTGTTTATAAAAATAATAAAATCTTTTGTATTATAGAAACAGACGGAGAACAACATTTTAAATTTATTAAACATTTTCATAAGACTATTTTTGGATTTAAAAAAAGTTTAGAATGGGATAGAAAAAAGAATAAATATTGTTTAGTGCATAATATTCCATTGTTACGTATTCCTTATTGGGATTATGATAGCTTAACTTTCAAAAAAATTTTTACAGAATCATCCTATAAAGTAACTACAAAATATCATAATGACAATTTAATAAAGAGGTGATAATATGACATCTTTGGCTTTTATTGAATTAATTAAACTTATTGGTGGTGCGGCTGGGGGTATTTTATCAATAGTTGCACTACTTACATTGATTTTTAAAAAACCTAAAAAATGGCTTGCTAATACAATTAAAGAAACCACTAAGGAAGATTTTCAAAATATGGAAAAAGAATTTCAAAAACTTCATGAATACAATGAAAAAGCAGAAATTACAAGCTGCAATATGTTAAGACATGATATTACAGTCATATATGAACAATATAAAGGAGAAAAGAAACTTCCTGGAAGAATAAGGGAAGATTTATGTATTTTATATGAAGATTATGATTCACGTGGCGGCAACTCATATATTCATATGATTATGGACGAAATGATGAAGTGGGAAGTCATTTAATCAATATCGTCTGAAATAATTATAAAATGATTTTTAAAAAATCACTTATAAATATAACTTAATGAAAGAAGTCAAATCACTTGACTTCTTTTCTGTTTTATGATATAATTATTATATAAAATAAAAAGGAGGTTATAAAATGAATATCACTTTATATACTGTAGATTGTCCTAAATGCAAAGTATTAGAAAAGAAATTAAATAATGCTAATATTGAGTATACTGTTTGCAAAGATACAAAAATTATGACTGAAAAGAACATAATTAAATTACCAATGCTTGGTGTTGACGATAAGTTACTTACTTTTAAAGAAGCAGTAGATATGATTAATCAAATGGGAGTGAATAAATAATGAATATAAACATAAAAACTAATAAAAATTTTACTACCCAATATAATAAAATGTTGGAAAAATACGGCGAAGAATTTGAACTTATTAATGGCTTACATGATAGTCAAATGAACTATGGAGATTTCATAGATAATTTCACTAAAGACAATAAAAATACTGCTGATAATACAATTGATTCCAACGCTAATGTTAGTAGTAAAGATATCCAGTCTTTATTAAAAGAAAAAGGAAAGTCACATGACAAACTTATTGCTTTTAATAAAATCTTCTATGAGCTTCAAAAGAAATATGGAATAAAAATTGCAAGAGAGTGGCTCGATCTCGAATTTGGCCCATATCTTTATATGCATGATGCACCATCAGCATCTTATTTTCCATATTGTTTTGCATATGATTTAAGCAGACTTGCTAAAGAAGGTTTATTCTTTATTGAAAATTATAACAATGAGCCGCCAAAGCACTTACAGACTTTTCTTGATGATGTAATTGAATATATTTCTTTTATGTCTAATCGTTCATCTGGAGCTGTTGGTATCCCAGATATTCTGATTTGGATGTTTTATTTCTGGAAGCATGATGTTGACAATAATTATCTTCTTGTATCTCCAGAATACTATTTAAAGCAAGCATATCAAAAGCTCATATTCCGTCTTAATCAGAAATTTTATCGTGACCAGACCCAAACAGTTTTTTCTAACGTAAGTATTTTTGATAGAGTTTACTTAGAAGAATTATTTGGCGGAAGAGAATATCCAGACGGCACCTTTGTTATTGATTATATTGATGAAATTATGGACGCTCAGAAACTTTTTATGGAAGTAATTTCAGAGACTCGTAGAACTCAGCTATTTACTTATCCAGTACTTACATATTCATTAATATACAAAGATGGAAAATTCGCAGATGAAGAATTTGCACGTTGGGCATCAAATCATAATAGAAAATGGAATGATTCCAATTTCTTTATCAGTGAAACAGCAGGAGCATTATCTAATTGTTGCAGGCTTATTAGTGATACAACTCAGCTTGACCCATTCATTAATTCAATTGGAGGAACAGCTCTATCAGTAGGTTCTGTTAAGGTTTCTACAATAAACTTAGAGGCAATTGCACTTGAATGTCCAAATAACCAAGAAGAATTTCTTAATAAATTAACTCATATCCAAGATATTGATATGAAGGCTCTTGATGTTGTCCGTCATATTATTCAAAGAAATATTGAAAAAGGCTTATTACCTAATTTTGTTGATGGCGGCATGGAAATGGATAAAATGTTTTGTACAGTAGGATTTTTAGGTCTTTATGAAGTAATGGAAATCTATGGATATATAAATACCGATGAATTTGGAAATAAAAGCTATTCAGATGATGGAATTATATTTGCTTCAAAGATTTTTGATACTATGAATCATAATAAGGAAGAATTTGTTAAAGATAAAGATTATAAAATTAATCTTGAATCTGTTCCTGGCGAAAGTGCTGCTGTAAAGCTCGCCGCAAAAGATAGACTTCTTTATGGAGAAGAAAATACTCATGAAATTCTTTCTAACCAGTGGATTCCTCTTACTGCTAAATGTACTATAAAGGAAAAGGTAAGACTCAGTGGTCTGTTTGATAAGAAATGCGGTGGCGGCGTTATTGCTCATATTAATATTGAAAACGAATTTCCAACAGAAGAAGCTGCATGGGATATGCTTAATTATCTTGCTAAAAATAAAGTAATTTATTTTGCTTTTAATAGTAAAATTAATGAATGTGAGCATCATCATGGTTTTGTTGGCACAGACACTTGCCCAGAATGCGGCGGCCCCGTAATTGACACATATCAGCGTATTGTTGGATATTTAGTTCCAAGTAGAAACTATTCTTCCGCAAGAAAGAAAGAATTTTCAAAACGTCAGTGGTATGAAATAGGCCAATTATCAGATAATATATGATTAATTTGGAGTCAAGGAAAGTCCTTGACTTCATCCTTATATAACTATTATAAAGGAGAGATTAAATGAAAGTTAAAAATTTATTAGACGAAGATTTTGTCAACTTTAAAAAACCTTCTATGTTTATAGCAACTTCTAAATGCGATTTTAAATGTGAGAAAGAATGCGGCGAAAAAATTTGTCAAAATTCTCCTCTGGCAACTACCCCCATTTATGATATTGAAGATGCTAAATTGATAAATCGCTATTTAAATAATGACATAACTGAAGCAATTGTTCTTGGCGGACTTGAGCCGTTTGATACATTTGAAGAAGTTTACTCCTTTATTTGGAGATTTAGACAATTATGTTACGATACAATTGTAATTTATACTGGATATTATCCAAGTGAAATTAAAGAACAATTAAAAAAGCTATTTAAGTTTAATAATATTATAATTAAATTTGGAAGATATATTCCTCACGATACTTCTCGCCACGATGAAGTTTTAGGAATAACTTTAGCAAGTTCAAATCAATTTGCACAAACCATAGAAGATATTAAAAGGCAAATGGAGGAATAAAATGAAAAAGAAATTTACTGAAGATGATGAATTAAAAGAAGAAATTTTATCTCAATTACAGGATATCAAAAAAACCTATGGAAAACCATATTGTCCTTGTGTAAACCCAGACGCTTATAATGCGGATATAATTTGTCCTTGTAAAGAATTTAGAGAGAATATTCCTGTAGGAGAAGAGTGTCATTGTGGACTTTGGGTTAAAGTAGAAGAATAATAAAAAGAAATAGAAAGTCAAGATTAACTCTTGACTTTTTATGTTTTTTATGATATAATTATATTATAAAAGGAGGGAAAATAATGTCTAATGAATATACAGCAGAAAATATAAAACACTTAGATACTCGAAACGCCATGAGACAAAGAATCCAAATGTATCTTGGAAGTGATGACACTGATGGAATTTATCAGGCGTTTAAAGAAATTATTAATAATTCAACAGATGAAGCCTTAGCAGGTTATGGAAATAAAATTTGTATTCAAATTGATGAAGAACATAACTCTATTCAAGTTAGAGATTATGGAAGGGGAGTCCCATTTGGTATAGTTGATGGACGAAATATACTTGTTGCTATTTATACTGAATCACACACCGGCGGCAAGTTCGATAAAGGAGCTTATAAGAATAGCTCTGGTCTCAATGGTATAGGTGGAACAGCTGTATGTATGTCTTCTAAAACTTTTTTTGTTAAAAGTATTAGAGATGGGAAAATAGCTGAAGCAAGATTCAAGGAAGGAAATCTTACTGATTATTCAGAAACTCCAAGCAATACCAATGAAACTGGTACAATTGTTGGATTTATTCCAGACAAGGAAGTTTTTCAGAATATGACAGAAACTTTTACTTATGATAGAATCTGTTCTGAAATAAAAAATATTTCTTATCTTAATAAAGGTATCCATTTTATAATTGAAGCAACAGATGGACGTAAGCAAGAGTTTTATTCTGAAAATGGTATTGCGGACTTTATTAAGGATAATATTTCTAAACCTCTTATGCGGGCACCAATAATTTGTTCAGCAAAAGATGATACAGACGAAGTTGAAGTCGCATTTATGTGGACAGGAGACGTTGGAACTTCTTACGTTTTTGTTAATGGACTTTATTGTCCAGAGGGCGGCTCTCCAGTAACAGGAGCGAAAACGACCATTACAACTTCGATTAAGCGTTTATCTAAAAAAGATTTTGACCCAGAATTAATAAGAAAAGGTCTTGTATATGCTATCAATTGTAAAGTAGCAAATCCTTCTTTTGCTAATCAGACAAAAAGTAAAATTAACAATCCAAATTTAAGAACTCTTGTTTCACAAGCTTTTAAAGAAGGATTAGAAGAGTTTTCAAATGTTCCGGAATTTTCTTCTATAATTGAAATGATGATAAAATTCCAGAAAGCAGAGAAGGCAGCAGATAAAGCAAGAGAAGCTATTCTTAATCACACCAAAGAAATGAGTGATATAAGAAAAAATAAACTTGCCTTTATTGAAAAATTAAGTGATGCAGAAAACCTGGGGCAAGATGCTGTTCTTTGTATTGTAGAAGGTGATAGTGCGGGAGATTCTGTAGCCATTGGTAGAGATGCAAAGAAATATGGGATTCTTCGTATTAAGGGAAAAATGAAGAATTGTCTTAAAGCAGAAGATGAAGAAATTTATAAGAATGAAGAAATTAAAATGTTACTTTATTCTCTTGGTATTGATATTAATAACTACGACCCAAAGAAATTAAGATATGGAAAGATTGCAATTCTTGTTGACCCTGATGATGACGGATACCATATAGCACTTTTAATTATGGCAAATCTTCATAGACTTTGCCCTCAATTCTTAAAAGAAAATCGTCTATATTGGTTGCGTTCTCCATTATTCATTGAACAAGATAAAAATAAAAATCCTATTAGTTGGTACTATACCGATGAAGAGTTTAATAAAGTACGAGGCACTCTTAAAGGAAATATCAAAAGAATTAAGGGTCTTGGCGCATTAGGAGAAGAAGATTTAAAGGCAACTTTATTCTCATCAACTGGAGGTCAGTTAATGGATGAAATAGAATATTCTCCAGAAGGAATAGAGCAACTTTGTAATCTTATGGGCGTAGAAATCGCTCCAAGAAAAGATTTTGTAATGTCAAGAATAGATTTTTCAGAATATGGTAATATGTAAGGAGTGAATAGCTTGAAAATAAATTTACTTGATGCAGTAGAAGAAAGTTTTTCTATCTACGCCGCAATGACAATTCAAGATAGAGCTATAGTTGACGCGAGAGATGGTTTAAAGCCAGCTCCTCGTCAATGTATGTATGCTCAGTATCTTGATAAGATTACTTATAAAAAACCTTTTAAAAAGTCAGCAAAATCGGTTTCTGCTTCAATGGACCACTTTTATGTTCATGGTGATGCATCCTGTTATGCTCTTTTAACTCGTATGGCAAAGGTATTTACAATGAATCATCCACTTGAAGACTTTGATGGTTCTTATGGTACAATATCAAGTGGTAATGGAGAAGCTGCATATCGTTATACAGAAATGAGACTTGGTGAACTTGGTTATTCTATGATAGAAGGAATTGAAAAAGAATGTATAGATAAATGGTTTAATAACTATGATGATACAGAGCAATTTCCATCTGTATTTCCTTCTCTTGGATTTTATAATATTTGTAATGGTTCCTTGGGTATTGCTACAGCCATAAGCTCATCAATTCCTCAGTTTAACCTGCGAGAAATGAATGAAGCCATGATTAAACTTTTATGGAATCCAGATATAGATTATGATGAAATATACTGTGCACCAGACTTTTGCGTTGGCGGCACAATACTTAATGCTGATGAAGTAAAGGAGTCTTTGAAAGTTGGACATGGAAGAAGTATTATATTAAGAAGTTCAGTTGAGTATGATGACGCGGAACATTGTCTTTATATTACTGAAGTACCTTATGGAGTTTATACAAGCACAATTATTGGTCAAATTAAAAATTGTGTTGAAAATGGTAGCTTAATTGGAATAAAGAAAATAGATGACCTCTCCACTAAGAAAGCTAATATTAAAATTGTTCTTGAAAAAGGAATTAATGTAACTAAATTTATTAAGCAACTTTATAAGCTAACTTCAGTTCAGGACAGTTATACTATTAATATGGTAATGCTTGACTGCGGCACAACACCAAAAGTTTTTGGATGGAGAGAAGCATTACAAGCTCATCTTAATCATGAAATTGATATAAGAACTAAAATTCATGAATTTGAGATTAGAAAGATTGATGCGAGAATTAATATTATAGATGGCATGTTACTTGCTATTGCTAATATTGATGAAGTTGTTAAATTAATTAAATCATCAAAGAATAAGGCTGAGTCTAAAAATAAATTAGTTGAAAGATTTGGTTTTAATGAGCCACAAGTAGAGGCTATTCTTAAAATGACTCTTTCAAGATTGACTAATCTTGAAATTCAATCATTTAAAGATGAAAAGGAAAAACTTCTTAATGATAGAGCATATCACACTTCTGTTCTTGAGTCTAAGGAACTTCTATATAAAGAAATAGAATCTGGATTAAGAGAAGTTGCTAATAAGTTTGGACATGATAGACGAACTAAACTCATGAATCTTGATTATAAAAAGAAAGATGACAATGATATTGAGCCGGTCGAAAAGAAAGAACTTCTTATTCATTTTACTAATCTTGGAAATATATACACTCAAGAATCTACAACTCTTATGCTTTCTCGTCGCGGCGGAAAAGGTTCGAAGATAAAATTAGCAAAAAATGAAGTGATTATGCAGACTATCAACGATGATAATTTTAGCTCACTTTTAGCTTTTTCTAATAAGGGAAAAATGTATACTATTAATATTGATGATTTGCCAGTTAATGCTAAAGTTAATATTGCTCAATATTTTGAATTTGAAAATGGAGAACATATTACTACTGCAACTTCACTTGCAAGAAAAAATGAAGTTAAATACTTTACTTTTATTACGAAAAATGGTATGATAAAGAAAACAAAAGCTTCTGAATATGAGCATAAAAGAGGTAAATCTTTAAAGGCAATTAATCTCAAAGATGACGATGAAGTTGTTAATGTTCATTTTACAAATGGTGAAAAGGTTGGAATCTTGACTTCTTATGGAAATTTTGTTATAATAGATACAGAAGAAATTAATCCGATAGGTCGAGCAACCGCAGGAGTAAGAGCAATTAAACTGAATGAAGATGATTACGTAATTTCTTCAAAATCAATTAATGATAATGATAAGTTAATGATAACCACTTCAAAAAGAGGATTAATTAAAAAATCATCTCTTAGTGATTTTCCGGTATGCAATCGAGGCATAAAAGGAAAGAAAATCTCTGGCATAAGAGATGAGGATAAGATAGTTGATTTCTTGACTCTTGATGAGGATTATGATATAATAAATATATCAAATAGAGGAACGATAAAATTTAATACCTCTGATTTAAGAGTTCTTTCCCGTGATGCAACAGGAGTTAAAGCAATAAAGCTTGATGACAATGATTATATTGTTAGCATAGTTAAGGGATAGTTAAAATCTTGACTCATATAATAAAATATGATATAATATTTAAGAGGAGAAAATATGGAAGAGAAAATTCAACTTATTAAAGAAAATAAAGATGCGGCAGTTGCCGCTCTCAATTCTTATCTTGATAAAATCTATAATCTTACTGATAGGTATTTTACTGAAGATAATCAATTAAAAGAGGGCTTAACTAAAGATGAAAAGTTAGAAAAGTTTTTAATGGAACTTAGAAATGATGCTTCTAAATATGAGTCTGTTCGCCGCAAATTAATTGATGAAAATTATGATTTATCATTAAAAGAAATTAATTATGTAGCTTTAGCTTTTACATATGTCTCAGCAACATGGCAGACAATGATTAAAAATCTTACTAAAGCTATTGAAGAAACAAAACCCATTGTTTCAAAATTAATGGAAAAGAAAAGCTAAAGTTTTGACTTTCTATTAAAAATATAGTATAATAAATATATAAGTTAATAAATAGCAAGTTCACCTGCTATTTAAATAAAATATTAATAAATTTTTTTAATTCTAAGGAGGAATTCAATTATGGCAAAGACAACAATGACAGAAGGTTCAAGAAAGGTTTTCGAATATCTTAAGAGTGCTGGTGCAGGTGTTAAGTTCACTACAAAGCAGGTTCAGGAAGCTCTCGGTTTTGAGAAGTCAGGTTCAGTAACAGGTTCAGTAAATGGTCTTGTTAAGAAGGGTTATGCTGAGAGATTTAAGGAAGAGGTTGAAACAGAGGACGGCAAGACAAAGACAGTTTCTTTCTTCTGCCTTACAGAAGCTGGAGCAGCTTTTGACCCAGACGCAGATATCGCTGAATAATAGTCATTAATAAAATGTGGAGAAAAATTTTCTCCACATTACTTTTCTATTAACAATTATTTATTTTAAAAAGATTTTTGGAGGATTAAATTTATGTTAGATATTAAGAAGATTCAGTCAACAAATACAGTTACAATTATTGGTACATTAAATGAATTAAATATTGAAGAGAAGACTACCGCAGATGGTAGAGCTTATGTTCATGGTACGGCGAATGTTAAGGTAGACCAGGAAATTAACGGCACAATGGTAGAGAATATTATTCCTGTCAGAATGTTCTCAATGAGATTAAAGAAAGATAAGACTCCTAATGCTGTATATGATGGTATTGTAAGAATGAAAGAGACTTTCACCTCTGCGGCAGCGGCAGAAAGTCCAGAACAGGTTTCAAGAGTAGCAATTACTAGCGGACAGCTTCAGGAAAATATTTGGATAGATAAGACAACGAACAATCCTCGTTCAAGTTTCCAGATTTCATCTAACTTTATTAATAAGGCTAATAGAGATGAAGTTGAAAAAGCAACCTTTGAACTCTCTGGCGTTATCGGTGATATGAAAGATGAGCTTGATAAAGATGGCGAAGAGACAGGCCGACTTATTATTAAGTTCCTTGTTGTTGGATATCTTGGTAAGGTAGATATGATTGAACTTATCGCTGAAAAGCCAGAGGCTGTAAATCATATTAAGAATAACTGGGAAAAGGGAGATACAGTTACTCTTGCCGGTATTGTAAATATGACTTACGAGGTTAAGACTTGGATGGAAGAGCAGGGCTTTGGTGCGCCTATTGAACGTAGAAAAACAGTTTCTAAGAAAGAACTTATTATTACAAGTGGTTCTCCAAGTGGTCTTGATGAAGATTACTCATATGATAATGATGCCATTAAGATTGCACTTGAAGAAAGAGCTGGCAGAATTGAAAAGCTCAAGAATGATGCAAAGGCAAAGACAACAACTTCCTCTGCTAAGAGTTTTGATGTAGGATTTTAATAATCCTACATTAAAATTTTCTTATTAAAAGGGAGGTATTTAAATGATTGATTTGTTATCACTTGAACCGCAGCGTATAAGTAGAGATTTAAAAGGAAAATATATACTTTTGTATGGATTACCTGGCGTAGGAAAAACATCACTTGCTTCAGAATTTAAAAATGTACTCATAGCTGGATTTGAAATGGGTACTAATGCTTTGAATAACGTTTATGTTCAGCCAATAAAAACTTGGAAGGACTGGAGAGATATGGTAAAGCAACTTTGTACTAAGGATGCTTTAAAAGATAAATTTGATTCTATCGCTATTGATACGGCAGATTTTGCGTGGGATTTGTGCGTAAAATGGATATGCTCTCAGAATGGAGTAGAAAAACTTGGAGATATTCCTTGGGGCGGCGGATATGACCTTGCTAAGAAAGAGTATACACAGACTTTTAGAGATTTAACATACTCTGGATATGGTCTTGTATTTATTAGTCACTCTACTGAAAAAACATATAAAAATGAAAAGGGAGAGGATTATACTCAGATTGTTCCTGCTCTTCCAAATAGACCATTTGATATTGTAAATAAAATGGTTGATATCATTGCTTATATTCGAGAAATTCCAGTTGAAATTGGAGATAAGGTCGAGAACAAACGATATATGTTCCTTCGCGGCGACCAAAGATTTTTAGCAAAATCTCGTTTTAAATATATTAAGCCAAGAATTGAATTATCTTATCAAGGATTGGTAGATGCTATATTTGAGGCTATAGATGAAGAAGTCGCTCATACCGGCGGCACAGCTTCTAACGAAGAAAATCCATATACAAAACAGAATTTTGAAGAAATTATGGAAGATGCTAAACAGCTTTGGGGACAAGTCGTTCAGAATGATAAAACTGAACAGGCATTGGCAATTCTTGAAGAGGAATTTGGCAAACCAACTCGTTTTTCTGAAATTCTCCCAGAACAAACGAAAGAACTTAATGCTGCATTAATTAAAATAAGAGATTTAATATAATGTTAGGGAGATGAATAATCTCCCTATTTTTGTAGGAGGATGTACATGATATATATAATTGATACAAATGTATTGTTAGATTATCCACAAGTCGTTGAAGATAAGGAAAATACTATTATTATCTCAACTGGGGTTTTAAGAGAATTAGATGGACTAAAGAAACATATTAATCCAGATATATCTACCCATGCTCGTCGTGCGGCAATATATATATCTAAAAATATAGATAATCTTAGATGGTATGATTGTGATAAATTTGAATTAAGTAAGCTCCCCGTTGATGACCAATTAATTCAAATTGGTAAGGATGTCGATGGAATTGTTATTACTAATGATATTTATTTAAAGGTACGCTGTATTATTCAAGGCGTTAAAACCAAAGGATATAGTCCTAAAGATGATTATACGGGAGTATATTATTGGTATGTAGATTCTATCGAAAATGAAAAAGACCAAGAAGATTTATCTTTATTATTAAATGAGAATATTTTGCCGCCAGAAATAATTCTTTGTGAAAATCAGTATCTTATTATCAAAGAAAAATCAACTGACAAAACAATTAAAATTTATGTTATGAAAAATGGTATTCCAGAAGAAGTTGAAAACAAGAAAATAAAAAATCAGTGGATAGATTATATTTATCCAAGAAATTCTGAGCAAACTTGTTTATTTAATGCTTTAAATAATAAAGATAATACTATTATTTATGCCGGCGGAAAATATGGAACTGGAAAATCATTTATTCTTAATAACTTTGCTTTACAAGAGTTAGAAAAAGGCAATATTAGAAAAATTATCTATATTCCTAATAACTCTTATGTTGAAGGCTCTATGGAGTTAGGATTCCTACCAGGTACTGATATTGAAAAAGTTATTCCAAGTATTGGTCCTCTTATTGATTTAGTTGGAAAAGATTTTGTTAATCAAATGATAATGAAGGAAGAATTGGAAATTGTTCCTCTTGCCTATATTAGAGGTAGAAGCTTTAAAGACTCTATTATTATTGTTAATGAAGCACAAAATCTTACAGAAGACCATCTAAAGCTTTTAATTGCTCGTTGTGGAGAGAATAGTCGGATATGTTTTGATGGAGATATAAAACAAGCAGATAGTCAGTTATTTAGAAATAAAAATGGACTAAAATTGCTTTTAAATTTAAGGAAGTCTCCTATCTATTGTAACAAATTTGCTACGGTCAATTTACTTAAAACAGAAAGAAGTACTACTGCTGAGGCCGCACAATACCTTGATAGCATAATGTTTGGAGAATAATTAAAGCCCTGATAAACTCAGGGCTTTTCTTGACTTTTTATGTAGAATATGTTATAATATATATGTAATAAAAAAAATAGAAAGGTGATTATATGGCAAATAGATTATCTGATGAAATTATTAATAAAATCCCTGTGCTATATTCTGAACTTCAAAATAAAGCTGCTGTAGCAAGAGAATTAGGAATTTCTGTAGCAAGTGTTAATAAATATTTAACAGTTATAAGTGGGGCACCGCAAGAAATAAAAAAAGAAAAGAAAAAGAGAATTAAAATCACAGATGAAGTTATTAAACAAATAAATGATGAATATAAAAACTATAAAAGTATGAAAAAGGTAGCTGAAATAGTAGGCGTATCGCCGGCAACAGTCAAAAAATATTTATCAGAAGATAACATAAAATTGAGCAAATCTATCAATGATGATAGAGATGCTTTATGGTATTATATTTATCGACTTTTTGGACAATATAGTGAAGACAAGCCGGTAAGTGATTGGAATCTCACTCAGATGGCAAAATTTAAAAGTCAAGGAATGTCCTATACAGGACAGCTTTTAACTTTAAAATATTTTTTTGAAATAAAAAAGAACTCTATAGAAAAATCTAAAGGGTCAATTGGAATTATACCTTATATATATTCTGAGGCGGCCCTATATTATGAAAAAAGAGAAAAGGAGCAAAAAGAAATGGCAGAAGCCATTAAAAAGCAACTTGAAAAAGATAGGCTTGAAATAAAATATAATCCTTCTGATTATATTGGAAGAAAAAAGAAAAAGAAAGAAATAGACATTAATAGTCTAATATAAGGGGTGTTTGAATGATACAAGTAGAACGCCATACAATTGTTCAGATTCTTGGCTCATTGATGAAAAAACCGGAACTATTAAGTGATACAGACAAATATATATTTGATGTAAATGAATTTAATGTTCCTTTAGATAGATTTATATTCTCCGCCATCTATAATCTTTTTATAAATGGAGCAGAATCAATTCATGCAGTTGATATTGATAATTATTTGCAACAAAATAAATATGCTAAAGATTTAATGGAAAATGAGAATGGAATTGCTTTTCTTCAAGATTGTGAAGCAGAAAGCGAAATTAATAACTTTGATTTTTATTATAAAAGATTTAAGAAAGTTAATTTAGTAAGAGATTTGCAAATGTCTAAAAATGATATTGATGAAATTTATTGTGAAGATATACTTAACGAAAATTATCAACAAATAAATGATAGATTTGAACAGATGTCTATTCAAGATATTATTAATTTCGTTAAAGGTAAGGGAGAAGCCTTAGAAAAGAAATACGTAATTAATTCATATATTGAAGAAAGTACTCCCGCAGAAAATATAAGAGAACGAGTAATGAGTTGGAAAGACCAGCCGGAAATTGGTTGTATGCTTCAAGGTGAAGCTTTTAATACTATTACTCGCGGCGGAAGAAAAGGTAAATTATATTTACGTTCTGCCGGCTCAGGTATCGGTAAATCACGAAGTATGGTTGGAGATGCTTGTAATTTAGCTTATCCAATTAGGTATGATGCTACTGTAGGAAAGTGGATAATAACAGGTAATTCCGAAAAAGTTCTTTATATAATGACGGAGCAAGATACCGAAGAAATAGATACAATGATTATGGCTTATTTAACAGGCTATAATGAAGATGTATTTGTTTATGGAACTTTTGACCCTAACGACCCTCGTATTCTTGGTGCGATTGATATTATGGAACGTTATAAAGATAATATGCACTATGCAAGAGTTCCAGACCCTTGTTCTTCAGTAATAAAAAATTTAATAAGAAGAAGAAATCTTCAAGACGGTATTGAGAATTTCTTTTATGACTATATTTTCTCTTCACCGGCAATGCTTAATGAGTATCGAGATTTAAAGATAAGAGAAGATGTTGCTCTTAGACTTTTTACAACAACTTTAAAGAATCTTGCTGTTGAATTAAATGTTTTTATAATGACAGCAACTCAAATTAGCAATGATGATGAAAACAAAGACGGTGGTTTTAGAGATTTTAGAAATATTAGAGGTTCAAGAGCTATTGTCGACCTTGTTGATTTTGCGTGCATTATGTCGCGGCCATCTGTAGAGGAGTTAAATAGTGTTTCTGGGTTTAATCATTGTTTTGGTTATTCTCCAAATTTAGTTATTGATATATTTAAAAATCGACGCGGACGATGGAATATGGTTCGAATATGGTCATATTTTGATGCAGGAACTTGTAGGCGGCAGGATTTATTTGTTACTACAAATAATATTAAACCATTACCAGAGTTTTCAGTTATTGATTTTAATATTGATAAGACTATTTATATAGATTTACAGAATCTTTATAATACAGGATATGTATCCGAGACAACTGAAAGTTATTACGAAGAAAAGCAAGAGAATATTCTTTCTGATTTTGAAAGAGGTTTTGCTGATGAAGCGGATAAAAAATTAAGAGTTAAAGATAAGGATTTTAGTGATTACTTATGAGCAATATAAATTTAACTGATTTACAAAATTCGTTACCACCAAGTAAAATTATTCAATTAGTAACTGCACTTGGTAGTGACGAATATGTGGAAAAAGAAGATTATATTATCTTTAAAACAATATGTCATAATGAGGATGCCCAAAATGCAAGCTTAAAACTTTATTATTATAAAAAAGACCATCGTTTTGTTTGTTATACTGATTGCGGCTGTTCATTTAATATTTTTACTTTATTTCAAAAAAGATATGATTTATTAAAAATTAAGTATAATTTTTATAAAGATATTATTTTAAAAGTAGCAGATGGAGTTTCAATAAATAATAATTCTAAAAGTGGCTTTTACAGAGAATATGAAAGTATATATCATAAATATAAGGAAGATATTCCAAATATAGAGTATAAACATTATAATGAAGAAGTTTTAAATAGTTTTACTTTCTTTGCGGCTCCTGAATGGTTAGATGACGGTATTTCGGAAGAAATAATGAAACTCTATAATATTAGATATAGTATAAGCCAAAATAAAATTATTATTCCTCACTATGATAAAGATAATAATTTAATTGGAATAAGAGGGCGGGCACTTAATCCAGAAGATATTGCAGTTGGAAAATATATGCCTCTGGTTTTTGAAAATATTTCTTATGCTCATCCACTATCATATAATCTTTATGGATTAAATCTTGTTAAAGATAATATTCGCCGCCTTAAAACTGCATTTATAGCAGAGGGAGAAAAAAGTCCTCAGCAATATGGAACTATGTTTGGGCAAGATAATAATGTTTGTGTAGCAAGTTGTGGCAGTTCGATACATCAATATCAGATTGATTTATTAATTAAATCTGGGGCAGAACGAATCATTATTGCTTATGATAAAGAAGGAGAAACAAATAAAGAGAGGGAAAAATATTTTAATAAATTAAAATCTTTTTGTGAAAGATATAAAAATATATGTAATATGGGTTTTATATATGATACTAAAAATTTACTTGAATTAAAGCAATCCCCTTTTGATAGGGGTAAAGATATATTTAAACAATTATATAAGGAGGTTTTCTGGTTGTGAAATACATACAAAAGACAACAAAAACAATAAAAGAAAATTTTTTAAAGGAACTCTTAATTGATAGACAATTAATTCCTGCAAATGATGAAGATTATCAGGCACGATATTTTAGTCCTAAGAAGGATAATCTTGAAGATTTTGCCTTGCTTGATAATATAATGGCTGGAGCAGAATGTCTTGAAAAACATATTAAAAATAAAAGTCGAATTTATTTGGTAGTAGATAGTGATATTGATGGCTTTACGTCTTCGGCGATTCTTTATAATTATCTTATGGAGAATTTTGAAGATATTAATATAGAATATCATATACCTGATGGTAAAGAGCATGGACTTGATACTATTATGCCACTTCTTGAACATGAACAAAAATATGATTTAATAATTTTACCAGATAGCTCAAGTAATGATTATGAATGTCATAAAAAATTGAATGAGATGGGATATGAAATACTTATATTAGACCACCATGAAGCAGAAAAGTATAGTGAAAATGCAATTGTAATTAATAATCAGCTTTCAAAAAATTATCCTAATAAATCATTAAGCGGCGTAGGTGTCGTATATAAATTTCTTCAATTGTTAGACGAACGAAATGGTTTTAATTCTGCGGATTCCTTCTTGGATATGGTTGCTGTTGGAGAATGTGGGGATATGATGGACTTAAATACCCTTGAAAATAGATTTATTTCTGACTATGGTTTTTCTCATCTAAAAAATGAGGGACTTCGACAGCTTATTAAGCTACAAAGATATTCAATTTTTGGAGTTAAGCTTGAAGAAATTACAGACAGTTTTTTAGACAATGCTTCTATCACACCTATTAATGCCGCCTTCTATATTGCTCCACTTGTAAATGCATTAATAAGAGTTGGTTCTTCCAAAGAAAAAGAATTGTTATTCCAGTCTTTTATTAAAGGTAAAGATATTGTTCCATCTACAAAAAGAGGACACAAAGGAGAAACCGAAACAATAGCAGAGCAAAGTGCAAGAAATTGCTATAACGCAAGAAATCGTCAAAATAAGGAAAAAGAAAAGGCATTAGAATTACTTGACATTCAAATTTCTAATGATTGTCTTGATGATAATAAAATTTTAATTTTAAATGCGGACGATATAGATGTCTCAAATACATTAACTGGATTGTGTGCAATGGGTGTTGCAGCAAAATATAAGAAACCAGTTCTTCTTGGTAGAGTTAATAAAGAAGGATACTTAAAAGGCTCTATGAGAGGCAGAGGGGAAAGCGAATTAAAAGATTTTAGAAGTTTTCTTTTAAGCTCTGGTTATATGGATTATGTTGAGGGGCATAACAACGCTGCTGGTTTTGCAATTAAAGAATCTGATGTATCTAAACTTTATGATTATGCTAACAAAGAACTTGCTAATATTAATTTTAATGAAGGCTTCTATGAAGCAGATTTTATTGTAAATGGCAATTGTTCTTATTTGAACGAAATGATTTTTGACCTTTGGAAAGGAAAAAATATTTATGGACAAAATTGCCCAGAGCCAATTATTATTACTCAGAACTTAACCATTAGACCAGATAATATTAAAATAATTGGGGCATATAAAGATACAGTTAAAATTACTTTTAATAATACTACTTTTATGAAGTTTAAGGCTAAAGAATTAATTGAACAACTTCAAAACTATCCCGGTGGTTTTATTGCTACAATTGTTGGCCGCCCAAGCGTAAATTCGTGGAATGGAATAGAAACTCCTCAAATTTTAATAGAGGATATTGAAATAAATAAAATTGATAATAATACATTTTAGAGGTCAAGCTTATGCTTGACTTTTCTTATATAATATGGTATAATATATATAAAGATAGAAAAAGAATTTTGTAAATATCTTATCTATGTTTAGGAGGGTTATTATATGAAAGAATTTTATGGAAGTATTCATAATCATACAGATAGAAGTAATTTTCGTTTGCGTGACTCAACTAACAGACTTGAAGAATTATGTTGGTATGCAGCGAAAGATTTAGGACATAATTTTATTGCAATAACAGACCATGAAACAATTTCAACCGCAATAGATTGTCAAAAAGTTGAAAAGAGCATTAGACAAGAATTTCCTAATTTTAAAATCATAAGAGGCAATGAGGTTTATCTTTGTAGAAATGGATTGAATAAGGAAAATTATGTTCGTGGCGAAGATAAATTCTTTCACTGGATATTACTTGCAAAAGATGAGATTGGTCATAGACAAATAAGGGAGATATCAACTAAAGCTTGGGGCCGCTGTTTTATGCAGGGAAAGATGTTAAGAGTTCCAACCTATTATCAAGATTTAATTGATGTAATAGGCGAAGATAAAGGTCATGTAATAATGAGTACAGCTTGTCTTGGTTCGTATCCATCTCAAATGTTATTAAAGTATAACGAGACTAAAGACGAGGAATTATGGCAATATATACTCGCATGGTTTAATAGAATTATTGAGATTTGCGGGAAAGAAAACCTGTATCTTGAGACTCAACCTTCATATAATAGAGAACAGATTGTAGTTAATCTTCTCTACAAGAAATTATCTGAAGAATTAGATATACCAGTGGTTATATCTCTTGATGCCCACTATCTTAAACAAGAAGATGAACCAATTCATCACGCTTTTTTAACCTCACAAGAGGGCGATAGAGAAACTCATGATTTTTATGCTTCAACATATATGATGTCACGAGAAGAAATTCATGAGTATATGGACAACAGTTTATCTGAAGAAACAGTAACAGAATGGATGAATAACACTCAGAGAATTTACAATGAATGTAAAGATTATGATTTAACTAAACCACTTCATATTCCATATCTTCCAAAAACAATAGATACAATAACAAATGAAGAATATTTATACTTTAAAGATAAAGTAAAAGAGTTAAGCTACTTTTATGAATCTGATATTAAACCACATAGAGATATGGCTGCGGCTATTGTAAGAAAAATGATAAAGGAGCCGGAAACATATGATAATGAAAAAGCTTATGAAGCTATTGATGAATGTTTAACTGCAATTAGGTTAGCATCTGAAAAACAGAATACTCCATGGAGTGCTTATCTATTAAACATGAGAGATTATATAAATGTTATTTGGGAAAAAGGTAACTCTCTTGTTGGACCATCTCGTGGTTCTGGTGGCGGTTTCTTATTACTTAATATGCTCGATATTACTCAGATGAATCCATTGAAAGAAAAGGCTCCTCTTAGAGCGTGGCGTTTTCTTAATCCAGAGCGTGTATCTCCATTGGATATTGATACGGATATTGAGGGTGGAAAACGAGCACAAGTTTATGAGGCACTTCAAAAAGAATATGGATATGATAGGGTAAGTAAGGTTTTAACAATAAGAACTGAAAAAAGTAAGTCCGCAATACTTACTGCGGCAAGAGGACTTGGACTCGACCCGGACGAGGGAGCATATCTTGCTTCATTTATTAAATCTGATAGAGGACAGCAAAGAACTTTATCACAAACATACTATGGAGACGAGGAAAATGATATGGCTCCAGATATGAAGTTTAGAGAATTAATGGATAATAAATATCCTAAGTTATGGGAAGTTGCAAGATATATTGAAGGACTTTGTTGTGGAGTAGGTAGCCATGCCGGCGGAGTAATTTTTTATGATGAACCTATAACTAACTCTACAGCATTAATGCAAACAACAAACGGAGATGTCGTAACTCAATATGACCTCCATGTTGATGAAGAGGTTGGTCTTATTAAGATAGACCTGCTCTCTATTGAAGCATTAGATAGAATAAGAGCTTGTATTGATTTATTAACTCAGTATGGCTATCTTGACAAGAATAAAACACTTAGAGAAAAATATGAAGAGGCTGTTGGTATTTATAACATTGAAAGAGACGAAAAGAAAATGTGGCAAATGTTACATGAGCATAAAGTTCAAGCCTTATTCCAAATGGAACAACAGAGTGGTATTAAGGGCATTGCATTAACAAAGCCAACTTCAGTAGAAGAGCTTGCTGCAATTAATGCTGTTATGCGATTAATGCCGCCTGAAAAAGGAATGGAACAGCCTATTGATACTTTTGCCAATAGAAAAAAGAATCCTCATATCTGGGAAGAAGAAATGATTCGTTTTGGTCTTAACAAAGAAGAACGAGAATGGTTACATGGATGGCTTGATACAAGCTATGGTATCTGTGAAACACAGGAAACTCTTATGAGTATGTTACAAGATGAAAAAATTGGTGGACACACTTTGTTATTTGCAGATAGAGTTCGTAAAGCAGTAGCAAAAAAGAAACCAAAAGAGTTCCTTGAGTGCCAAGAGGAGTTTTATAAAACTGCGGAAGAGAAGGGATTAAGTGATAGATTGGTTCATTATACGTGGGATATTATCTTCGCAAGTAGTAGAGGTTACTCTTTCTGTATGGCCCACACCCTTGCTTATTCACTTGTTGGACTTCAGGAATTAAATCTTGCCTATAAATATCCTATTGTTTTCTGGGATACTGCAAATCTTATTGTTGACTCTGGGGCAATGAATCTTGAAGAAGAATTTAATTTTGAAGAAGAAGATGAGGATGAGGATAATGATGAGGAGAATGAAGAAGAAGGGAAGATTAAAAACTCATCTACTGATTATGGACGTATTGCCGCGGCAATAGGTAAAATGAAATCAAGAGGATTATCCTTCTCTCTGCCGGATATTAATAAATCTGCTATTACTTTTTCACCAGACCTTGAAAAGAATACAATTATTTATGGATTAAAAGGTATTGCTAGAATAGGAAATCAATTAATAAAAGATATTATTTTGAATAGACCATATCATAGTATTGAAGATTTTATTAATAAAATTAAGGTAAATAAGATTCAAATGACAAACTTAATAAAATCGGGTGTTTTTGATGAAATATATCCTGATAAAAATAGAGTAGAAATTATGGAAATTTATCTTGATGCTATAACCGATAAAAAGAAACGTATTACATTACAAAATATGGCTTCACTTATAAAATATAATTTAATACCAGAGTATTTAGATTTTGAAAAGCGACTTTATAATTTTAATAAGTATATTAAAAAATTTAAAGAAAATAAATATTACCGTCTGGATACGACAGCAATGAATTTCTTTGAACAAAATTATGATACGGGAGTTTTAGAGAAAATTGTTGTAACTGGAGAAGAAAAAACAGCTCTAATACCTCAAAATATTTGGGACAATACCTACAAAAAAGGAATGAATCCAATGAGAGATTGGATGAAAAAGGAACAAGAGAATATCTTATCTAATTTAAACAATATTCTTATTGAAGAAAATAAAAATAAATACGCGAGTGGCTCCATTAGTAAATGGGAAATGGACAGTTTAAGTTTTTATTATCATGACCATGAACTTAGCAATCTTAAGAATGAAGTTTATGATATAGTGGATTATTTTTCTATTCCAGAGGAACCCGAAATAGATAGTGTATTTAAAGGAAAGGACGATGCAACAATTACACTATTTAAATTACATCGTATTGCAGGAACGGTAATTGATAAAGATAAAAATAAGAATACTGTCACATTATTAACGCCAAGTGGAGTTGTTGTCGTAAAAGTTTGGAAAAGTCAGTTTTCAGCTTGGGATAAACAAATCTCTGAAAAAGATAGCGATGGTAAAAAGCACGTTGTAGAAAAGTCTTGGTTTACTCGCGGCAATAAATTAATTATAACAGGAATTAAGAGAGATGATACTTTTATTCCTAAAAAATATAAGGGAACTGAATGGCCGCTATTTGAAAAAATAGAAGAAATTGATGATAAAGGCTTTATATTGTCATCTTCTACTGAACGAGTTGAGGTTGAATAATGGCAAGTATATGTTTGTTTGATATTGATTTTCTTTATAGTTCTAAGTTTGTTCCCAACTTAGAACTTATGAAGATTTTTAATTATTATTATCAAGAAGGTCATGTTGTTAATTTAGGACAAAAGAATGAAAATTTAGATAGATATAATCAAATTATCTTTTTTAAAGATAGCCCTAATATTTCTGTTCCAAGAGGATTGGATTTGTCAGGAGATAATAAGAAGATTTATGGATATGGATTCTATAATCGCTTCATTCCTTTATCTGAAAAATATGATAATGTGCCGCCAAATTATCTTTGTTATGATATATTCAATGAAAACATTAAGAATATTAAAAAATATGAGAATATAAAAAAGGGAAACTTGGTAAGAATAGAAAATGAAGATTTCTCAGACTTTTCAAAAGATAAAAAAACATTCTATATTGTTGATAGAAATTTTTCTAAACTAAATAATGCCTTATCATTTGTACAAAAATATTATAAACAATATTCGTTTGAGTTTTTACATCAACAAAGATACTATGATAAAGATACTTTTGAAAAATTTTTCCCATATGTAACAAATGCTAATCGTCCTATAATAGACTTTAAATTTGATATAAATTTCTTTAAAAAATATTATAACGAAAAAGTTATTTTTACTATACAATTTAGAGAAAAAGAAACTCAAAAATCTTTATTAAAAAGAATTGTTTCTATGATTTTATTTGCAAAGAAAAATAAACATACTCTACATCTGATTAGTGATATTCAAGTAAATACTATAACAAAACAACAATTTCCTCTTGTAGAAATATTACAGCTATTAATACACTGGGCGGCCTCATCAAAAAATATTTCATTTTATGACTTTACTTATGTTACAGAAAAAAATAAGAAAATAATTGAGTTAAGTAAAGAATATTCCTATTTAAGGTTATTGTTAAAACAAAATCCAGAAACTTTTAATTCTCAAGATTTTGACTTTTAAAATAGATTATGATATAATAAATATATAATTAAAGGAGGGAGATACGATGGAAGAAACGCTTGAAAAATTAAAATTTGCTTTAGAGAAAGTAAATGAAGAATTAACAAATTTATCTGTATATAATTTTATATATGACCCCGATATGGTAGAAAAAATAAAACAATTAAATACAGATAAAATTAGTTTAGAAAATAAAATTAAATCATTGGAGGACATAAAAGAATGAATGAAATATTAAGTCTTTTTGATGAAAAAGGAAAATTATTGCCGCTTGAAGAGATTCAAAAATCTATCGAAGAAGTTTATTCAGAACTGGAAAAAGACCAGAGCAAGGTTTTTAATAAGGATTCTGTGCTTGCAGATTTAATAACTCCAGAAATACAGTTTAGTATTGATAATGCAATTGATAATGCGACTTTTTTGGATAGAGCAATTTATATTGATGACGCTATTCTCCCAGAAACAGCGGGTAAAATTAATCGACAAATTAATTTTTGGAATATTGTTGATGATACAGACGAAATCTCTCTAGAGGAAAGAATCCCAATTAAGCTTTATATAAACACTCCAGGTGGAGATTTGCCGGCAGCACTTAGTATAATAGATACTATAATTCTTTCAAGAACTCCAGTGTGGACAATAACTATTGCTACAGGATATAGTGCTGGATTCTTTATAGGCATTGCAGGGCACAAAAGATTTGCTTATCCAAGAGCTTCTTTCTTGTTCCATGAAGGTTGCTTTGTAAATGGCGGCGATGCACATAAATTTTTACAAGGAGCAAATTTTTATGAAAAACAGCTTGAGCAGTTAAAGAAATTAGTTCTTGAAAAAACAAGTATAAGTGAAGAAATGTATGAGAAACATAAGAAAGATGATTTATGGTTACTTGCTGATGAAGCTTTAAAATATAATATTGTTGATGCAATTTTGACTGAGATATAAGGAGGAATAGTTAATGATTAATGAAAATTTAAAAGAAAAAATTAAGCAGGTTCAAGGAGAAGGCGGCCCTATGGACCAGTTATTTCAGATATTAGAACTGCCGGACCAGCAGTTTGATACAATTTATCCTGAAATACAGAGTACTTTTAAAAATGCCTTTTTCGCCCCGGAAGCAAAGAAAGCAGTATTAAATTCTCTTTCTACAATGCCAAATATAAACATTGAAAAAGAAAGAGAATATGCAAAGTCTCTCATTGAGGAAATCAAAAATGATAACGACCTTAGTGAAAATAAGAAAGACTTTTTAGCAATGATTATGGGACAGTCAGTTGAACTCCTTGATAGTGTTATCAAAAATCCAAAAGAAGAGGTTGAGGTTAAGATTACTAAAATCCATGAAAATGCAGTAATTCCTACTTACGCTCATGATTCTGATGCCGGAGCCGACATTTATGCTGTTGAAGATATTACAATTAAGCCGAATACAACAGAAATTATCCCAACAGGCATTAAGGTAGAAATTCCTCTTGGTTATGAAATTCAGATACGTCCTCGTTCAGGTCTTTCAGCTAAAACTAAGTTAAGAATTGCTAATGCTCCAGGCACTATTGATGCTGGATATCGTGGTGAAATTGGAGTAATAATGACTAATACTGGAAACCTTTCTCATACAATTAACAAAGGAGATAAAATTGCTCAGATGGTTATTATGCCGGTCCCAATGATTAAATGGATTGAGACAGATGAGCTTAGTGATACAGAACGCGGCGAAGGCGGTTATGGTTCAACAGACCAGGAATGATTTAAGTGGGTCGTTTGAAATATGATGATATAAAAAAGGAAGTTGAAGAGTGTGGTTGGCAATTGCTGTCAACCACATATACTAATTTAAAGACAGATATGACCTTTAAATGTCCAAACGGACATTCTAACTATTATTCTTTAGAAAAATGGCGGCACGGTCATGTTTGTTCTATATGTGAGAATAATCCTCTTGCTAATGTCAATACAAAGCCTGTAAAAAAGAAAGGCTATAGAATATTAGCATTAGACCAGGCCAGTATAACAAGTGGTTGGTCAATTTTTGATAACGAAGAATTAATCTCATATGGAAAATGGAGTTCTGATGGAACTCATAGCACAGAAAGAATTGGACAGACTAAATATTGGGTTGCATCTATGATTGCTAAATGGAAACCAGATATGGTTGTTCTTGAAGATATACAACTTCAAAAATTTAAAACTAACACTGGTAGTGGCGATGCAGTATTAACATTCAAAAAACTTGCTCATTTACAAGGAGTTTTAAAGAATTATTTGTTTGAAACTGGTATTCCCTATGCTGTGGTTTCTCCATCTACATGGCGGGCACACAGTGAAATCAAAGGAAAAGAAAGAACAGATAGAAAAAGAAATGCTCAATTAAAGATAAAAAGTCTTTATGATGTGCAAGTAACTCAAGATGAGGCAGATGCAATATTAATTGGACGTTGGGCAGTTTATAATCATAGTCAGACTAAAATGATAGAGTTTTAAAAGAAAAGGAGAGTAGACTATTCTACTCTCCTTTTTTTATTTAACTCGATATATACACCATATATAGTTATCTGAACAATCAAAAGTATCATATAATATTCCGTCAATAACACAAGTGATATGACCTCTCATTGTAATTAGCCATCGACCAGGAAGGTTTAGATTTACAAAATCCCCTACCGTTTCCGTTTTTCGCGGCGGACAATATCGTTCATAACGTTCAGATAAAAAATCATTAATAAACTCTACTTCTGAAAAAGTAATACCTTGTTGTCTACCATATTCAGACAACATAATATAGGTATCGTCCCAAGTTTGCTCTGTTGCAAGTGAAATCGCTCTAACAGCACAATCACTTACTTTACGTCCTAAAGGATTAGCATTATAATATTGCCACATTAAATTTTCTTCATTTTCTCAAGATGTTTACGAATAATTTCTTTTTCCTTTGGAGTCTCAGCAAACTCAGATAATGATTCAACAAACATACAAACTGCCGCCATTGCCATTTCAATACCGTCAATCATTCTATCTTCATTATCTCCATGGCGATATCTGTCACGACCTTCATTATAAGTATCAACACCTTCCATCATACGGTCAACATAGCGTCTTGTACGTTCATCTACATATGGATAATTGCTATATCTTCCAGAGGCTTCCCAGGAGCCATTTCTACGACCATCTCTATCATATCTACGATCATCATAGTACCTATCATAATCATCATTCATATATCTTCCTCTATCGTCTCTTCTCTGTGGCATATTATATTCACCTCCATTTTTCTCTTCATCTATTTCGCTCTGATAATATTCTGATTCTTTAATATCCTTATAAATATCTATTAATTTATAAGTAGTATCAAGATTAGCAGAACTTATACCTTTTTCTGCAATATTGTGAAGTTCTTTTTCAACCTTTTCAAGTAACTTATGCATTCTCTTCCACCTCTGTTGCTGTTGTAGTTGGTATTGGCAATGAAGCAGCATTATTTGGACATCTATTGCATGAGCAAGCCTTGCACATTAATTTAAATACACCACTTTGAATATTAGTATGTACTACAGTTGAATATCTTTTTCTGGCTTGAATTTGGCAAGCTTGCACGTTAGTACAGTCACAATTAACAAGAGGATATGTTGTTGTATCAGTTCCAATTGTTATAACTACATTTGCCGCTATTGTCGTAGTTGTAGGAATACTCTGTGCAACCACAATACAATATTTTTCTCCATCCGCATAGCTGCCGGCTGGAATATTGATAATCAGATTATTATCTGAAAATGTAACTGCCTGTGAGAGAATTAATCTCTCACAAAGGCATTTTGACGTTGGGCAACTCATACTATCGCCTCCATTAGCAACAAGTGTTGCAATTAGAATTGAAGTTTACTGGGTAAGTTGTGTAAGGTGAGCAAGTTAAATATGCCGGCTTAGGACAAGGCTGAAGCTGGTCAATTATACTACGAGTCTGTGATAACTGAGAAAGTTGGAGTTGAGCAGACTGTAATTCAGTTCTAAGATTATCCATTTCATGCTGAGTTAAGTAATTGATTATTCTATCAGTATTCTTGTCCTGATTTGTTATAATATCGCAAGTTGATTTAGCGAGATTATAATTCAAACCATCCTGTCCTCTTTCAATATCGCAGCAGCATGAAGCTAACTGATTCTGAATTGCATTGAATCCGCTCTGGTTATTGAAATTAGACTGCATAATGGATTCTCTTGTTTCACAGCAGCAATCTTTCATGTTGTAGTTTGTTTGTGCAAGAGCACTATTTACGCTATTGAATCCCTGACAGAGAGCAGACTGGATTCCGTTAAATCCTTGAAGATTTGCTCTATCAGTAGCACAGAAGCCCTGCTGAACCTGAGTTCCAAGATTTGTAATTGCTAAATTTGTTGTGTAGAAACCATCACAAATTCCTCTTTCAATTCCTCTTTGACCATTATCTAACTGATTAAAGTTAAAGGCATCAGTTAAGCCCTGCTGAGTGGCTGGAGAGCAACAAGGATTACATCCTCCAAATCCACCAAAACTATTTGTTGGGATAACAACTGTATTAGTGCCACAACCACCATCACAGTTTCCGCCGCCATTATTACCATAACCGCCGCGGCCCCATCCTCCGAAAGCAAAGAACAGTACGAATACAATTATCCACCACGCTCCATTGTTTCCGAAACCATCGTTCATGTTGTTTGTGCCGTTGCTATCTCTTAAAGCAATAGCGTCGGCTACAGTAAGACCTTTTTCTTCCATACTAAAAACCTCCTATAAAGTAAAAATATTTATTTAAATTGCATTTTACTTTAACATAGACATGAAGTTATTAAACTCATTATTGAAATCTAATCCCTGTCCTTTGAAAAAGTTTTCTGCAATTTTATTCATTGAATTTATGTCGCCGCTTTGGGCGCATTGAAGTAATTGATTAATCATTGGGTCATTAATATTACTATTCTTTATCATAGACATTGCCATTTCTTGTGGGTTTTTGCCTTTAAGAAGACCCATTAATTGCATTGGATTCATGTTCATAATTTCCACTCTCCCTTATCTTTCTTTAAAGATTCTTGTATATCACTAACTTGCTTTTCAAGCTTTACAAAACGATTATCTACTTGTTCAAATTGTGCGGCCAAAGGATTTTCTTCTTTATTAGAAGATTCTTCTGGCGGCGAATTTTTCTGTTCAGAATCATAAGGAAGAATCCTATATGCCCAGAACATTGGATTACCATTTTGCATTGTTTTAATATACATAACTCCCTCATTTAAACATAATGCTACTGAAATTCCTGCCCCCACTGGAACGTTAGCAACTTCTAAGGTTGAATTAATGTTATAAACATTACCTTGTGGCTGCGGGAATAATGGTTGAACATTTTGCTGTTGAAATTGATTTTGCTGCATTGGAGCCACATTTTGATTTTGATAAAATGGCTGTTGCGGCTGCTTTTGAAAATTATTGAAAGACATATTAATCACCTCACTTTGTTTTTATCTTTCATTAATATAATGAAATTTATTAAAAATTATTTTGTAAAAAAAGTTAGTAGAGAAAAATTTTCTATGTTTTATACAAAAAGTAATAAGAGATTTTGTGTAAATTATATAAAAATTAAAGGACGCCTTAGTAGGCGTCCCCGTTAGTTTATATTTTAATAAAAGGTTCTAAAAGATTTAGTTGTTCAAGAGTTAAATGTAACTCTTTTAATTCATCAAGTGAAAAAAAGATTTCCGGAAATTGTACTTTCATTTTTAACAACTCTAAATATTTTTCTTCACATAACTGAGCCTTTTCAGGAATTATTTTAAAACCTTTTTCTACAAGAATTATATCTCCTTTTTCATCTCTTTCTCCAAACTGTTCCATTAGAGAAGCAATTTGATCTGTTAAAATTTGTTTTTCATCTTTTACTATTTTAAGAATTTGTAATAATTTATATTGTGTATATATGTCAAATTCTTTTTGATAAAGGCTATTTATTGTTTTTTCAAGAGCATCTAAAGTAGATCTTTCTATTAACATATGATTCCTCCTATAAATTAAATTCATTAATTAACGCTTGAGCATTAGCTAATCGTCCTTCTAATTTTTGCTCCTTATTTGCTGGTACTTCTACATAGTATAAAAATTGTTTTACCGCTTCTTCTAAAGTTTTGTTATTCATCTTATCTAATGCGGCATCTGGATCTGATTGAGGAATAACTGAAGCTTGCAATAATATTGAAGATAAAGGCAATCCCAGTTCTTTAGATTTATTAAATAATAATGCTTTATTACCATTTTCTCCAGTATTTGAAAATTGTATTAAGCCAAAACCATATCCCTTATAGTCTCCATCCACATAATAATATGTATTTGCAAAATCGGTTGCTGTCTTAAAACTGTTTAATTCTTCATCAGAAGAATAAGTGCCTCCTTCCCAAATATTGGAATAAAAACTTGATTCTGCCTCCATATTGCCTAAGATTCCTAAAGCAGCATTTCTATCATAACCAACACTAGTTAAAGCAGCAAAAATTTTAGGTACATCTTGTCTGCCCTGCGCTCGTTCACTTCCATCAACAATAGTAATCTGTCCTCTTACCCATTCTTCTATTAATTTATAGCATAAAGAACTATAGTGAAGCCCATTGCCCTCTCCGGCTGCCAAATCCTTTTTAGAGTAAGTTTTTGTTAATGTTGTAATACATTCATCAATATTTAAAACAATAATATCTGATAAATCACTTATTAATTTTTTATTAAAATCGTTGATTTCTTTATTAAAGGCTGTTAGTGTAGTAGTACCTCCGCCACCTTCTTCTCCAATAGTTCTAACATTATCGTCAATATTAGTAGAGGTATTAAACACTGGGCCAACTGTTAAAACAATAATTTTTCCTTGGAAATCTTCTGCAAGGTCTTTATATAATTTAATATATTCATCTACTTTTCTATCGTTTACACCCCACCAAAGAACTAAATTTTTACCTTTTGCATCATTTTTTAATCCATTAGAAATAAAGTCTTTAAGAGTGTCTACTCCAGCCCCAATTTTAGCTTTTCCATTAACTTTAGTGCTATTAATTAAACCTTCAGTTCTAGAATCTCCACACCAATACCAATCTTTATAGGTTGTAGAGTGTTCGGAGTTATAGCTCCAGTTTGAACCACTCGAAAAAGTACTTGTTTTTGTATCTATGCAAGTTAAGGAAACAAGTTCTTCATTTAATTCACCTATTGGAATTCTTCCTGTCCATTTAAAATCTTGACTTGTTGTTCCTCCTACTGGAATGCTACATTTTTCTCCTTTAAAGAGTTTAGATAAATAATACCCACAGTCGTCTATTGCGTCACTTTTTTTGCTTAAAATATCCAATGCATCTGCTTCACTTTTATTCTTTGGTCCGTATAACAAACAAGTATCTTTATTAAAATTAATTTTTTCAATTTTATGTCCGTGCGATGCAACTCCTACTGAATTAACGGCATCAGCAATAATATCCATAAGAGGAGTTCCTGTTTTTATGTCAGTAAATAAAGTTAAATCCATAGATAACTTTCCATCATTTGTAATTCTAATGCCCTCATCTTTAATAGTAACACAAGGTTTTAAAGTATTATCATTGTCAATTTGATAATCTTGTCCTGTTTCATTAAAATCAGTGACTGTACCACCAAAATATAATGAACCGTCTTTTTTTATTGTAAAAATATTGCCTATTTTTTCGTTATTTCGACGTATACAACTAAATAATCTATGGTCTCCTTGAGAAGTGGTTCTTCTATTTTCATTTTCATTCTCATTTAATAATACTTTATTATTTATATATAATTCAGTTTCTCCTTCTAAAAGTTTTACAGTTTCATCCTTATTAATATCATAATTACTTTGATTAACATATCCTGTATTAGATTCTGAGTGAAAATATAAGGTTATTTCTTTTTTTGGTAGAGGTTGTCTATTATTTGTAGAGTTTACTGTTTTTTCTAAATAAACAATACTCTCTTGAGACAATGTATTGGTAGCTTTAAGACTTTTTTCTGGTTTATTAGCGGATAAATAAAAAATTTGCATGAAGTTATCATTTGTTACACAAATATTTATTGATTTATCTGTATTTTCCGTAAAATATAAAGTAACAATTTCATTACAGTCAGATAGATTATAGAAACTTTGAATATAATTATCTCCCTTTTCTTTTAAAGTCATTTTATTTTCTTCTGTTATATTACTTGATGTTTGAACTTTAATTTGCGCGGTATTAACACGATAAAAAGTTTTATCTTTTTCATTATAAATATCTGCTTTTTTTATCTTTCCCATCAAATTGATCGAATAATTAATATAGATATCATCTGTTATATAAGAAATTTTATTGTCAGTTTTTTCGTTATACCATTTTGTTATTATGGCATTTATAAAATCTTTTTTTGACAATATATTTTTAAAATCTGTATTTTTATAATTTTTTTCTTCTATTACTTCCGGAGCATTATATTTATCAAAAATATAGGCGTTTTGATATAAATATTTTAAATTTTCATATCCTTTTTCTTTATAATTTACTGTATCAGATGTATATATTTCTCCTTTTAAAGTGATTTGAGCTGATTGATAAGCATTTTTTGTACTTTCTGCTTTAAAAATTGCATTACCCTGATCATTATATAAATAAAAACCTATTTCTGAATTACTATCAATGTCCTTCTCATCGCTAATTCGGCCATTTGTTTCGGTATTTTTTGAAGTATAATTATATCCAGCTCTTAATTTTATTTGACCGTTTTCAACTAAAGACAACCCATATTTATTAAATCTTGCGAAATCTTGGAAATAATTGCCTCCATCTTTGGTAGCTTGCGGCGTTCTATAAGCGGTAATACCACCTTTATCCCATAAGAAGTATAAATATTCTCCATCTACAATAGATATTTTACTTGCGTCTAAAGAACCGACTTTAATATAATCCGCATTAATCCCTTTTGGAGTAACTCCTACATTCCAGGTTTGTCCGCCATTATTAGAAAAGAAAAGTCCTTCGCCGCTTAATTTGTATTTATTTGTATGATTATTAATGTCACTACCCGATTGTCCAGTACTATCCAACTCAATATTTTTTTCATCTGTTTCAATTAAAGTTAATTGATTTTCACTAAGGCCGCCCTGCAAGCTTTCCTCAGAAATATTTTGAGTAGAAGTAAAATTAGAAGATCGTTTATAAATATTCTCATTAAAGGTAAGAGATTGTACACTTGCTGAGATTTGTTGGAATAAATCTTCAAATTGAGTAGTATAATTTTGAACTTCAATAGAATTTTCTGATGGCACATCTAAATTATAGGTTATGCCAGAGATAATTACCTTTAATCTATTTGGTAATCCTGTTTTTTCGTTAATACCAAAAGTTTCAATATCTTCAATATAAGTTGTGTCTGCTACATCAATCTTATAATCTGAATCTAAAATTGATAAATCAATTACCGAGATATTATATGTTAATTTTGGAATTGCGCCTTGTTTTGCAACCTCTTTTGCCCCAAAATAATAAGAGTTATCACTTAAATAATTGCTATCTGACCAAGTACCTTCCTTTAAATATGGTTCATATTTTTTGTAGAAAGCCAAAGATATTCTATTAATATCCTCTAAGTATTTAGCCCTTTCTTTTTTCCATTTTTGAATTTGTAAATATTCTTCGGCATACTGGCCCATTAATCCATATTTTCTATATGAAAATGTATCTAAAAATTCTTTCTTAAATGTTTTAAATCCATATGACATAATAGCGTCTAAAAGGTCATTAGCATTTTTAAAACTATTCCAATCTGAAATTTCAATTTTTAACTGCCTATAATAGTCTCCATTCGTCATAAAAGTATCTTCTATTAAACCTAATAAAATATTTTTTTGTTCATTATATTTTTGTTTATAATTTAAATAGGTATCGCTTTCTTCTGCGGTCTTTTTTGAATTATTTTTATTAGTCGCATACCTAGATAAATTTTTATTAATTTTATTTAATTCTTGTTGTGCAGTTTCAATTCCTGTTAAATTAACTTCAACATTTGCAGTTAATTCTGTATATGATTCATCTTGTAAATTGATAATTAAATTAGATAATTCATCATATTTCTTGTTATAATATCCTAATTGTTTTAAATATCCCATATCAGATTCATCTATTCCATATAAATCTGCATCGGTCGTATTTTTATCAAGTAATCCTCTCATTGTATAGTAAGAAAAATCAATTATATAATTGTCTCTTGATGGATTATCTTCTGCCGTTTTAATTGAGCACAATCCTGTTTTTGATAATTCACTATCAACATCCTCTACATATAATTTTGTTACGATTTCTTTACTATCAAAAGTCCTTGATATATTAGATAAATTTTTAGTATATTTAAATCCCAATTTATTTTCTATACCTTTTTCAGTAATATAGAAAACTTTTTTCCTCATTTTATTATAAGTTTTATTATTTTCTTCAACCATATCTGTTTTAACTTTTCCATTTTCTTCGTGTTCTGTATAATAAACTGGATAAATTTCAAAAACTTTGCTTAATTCCTGAGTTAAATTAAATCTATTTGATTTTTCGCCATTTAAAGTTCTAATTTTTCTACAATGTTTTTGCGTTTGAAAGCGATATGGGCAATATCCATATTTTTGATACATACAAACACCATTTGAACTATCTTTATGTTTACAATCACTTTCCTTAATTGTAGCATTACTATTGTAATATTTACATCTATTTAAATCAATATAATCAGTAATAACTTTAATATCCTCTTCTGTATAAATAGTAGGGTTAAAGCCATTAGGTTCAGCACTATTTTTTAAATAAGATTTAAGCATAAAACTATCTTTTAATTCTATGCGCTCTCCACTATTTGCTTGAAGCTGTTGTCTAAAATATTTATTATAAGAATAAACATCTCCTTCAAATACATCTTCCTCTTTTAAAAAGTCAGATTCATTGGCTATTTTTACATACATATTGATACCTGGATACCATTCAGTTGGTGAAAAGAATATATCCCTACCTGTATATTTATATTTTATATCTTCCCCTTCAAAAAAGTCAGCTCCTTTAGTATATGCTTTAGAAAAAATAACTTTCTTTAAATTAAATACAGTAGATGTTGAAGTACTTGTTGTAGGATTTATTGCAAAATATGGATTCTCAATATTCTTTGTAGGTCTTATAAAATAGTATGTTCCGAATAAAGCATTTAAACTTATTCTTTGCTCTTGTGAAATTGTATAATCTCCGTCAGAATCATACCCACCTTCACCTATTACTACTTTAATACTATTATCTCCGGTTGTCTTTAGATATGTATATCCATTTTTTGAGTTTCCTTTCTGTTTTACATATTCTCCTTCTATATATAATACGTAGGTTTGATCCTTAGTAATGATTTCTTCTTGCCCTACAATACCAAAATTAATAAAAGTTTTATAATCTTCTATATTTGAACCTGATAAAGTTGAAGGCGTTGTATGAGTGTTTAATATTAATCCTTCAGGCTCTTGTATATCAGATATTTCATTATCATTTGTAGAATTAGATTCAACTCTAACAGAAATAGAACTTGATGTTTCATTTACCTCAGTAAATAATTTCATAACTTCCCATCCAGAAGTATCTGTCATATTAGTACCATTTTGAACTAAATTTCTTGCGAGTTGAGGAACAATTGTTCTAGTATTTGTACTTGAACAAATACGATAGTTAATATTTTCATCTTGACTTGAATTCCATTCATCAGATGTAAATTCCGTAGTATTTTTTTCTTTATCCACAAAATCTTCCATAGAATTGTTATAAACTTTAACATATTGGTCGATTTCTTCACTAATATTAATTTCCGTTCTATCAGTAATAGAAATCTTCTTTCCAAATGTTAATTCAGTATCACCTATTTTTTCTAAATATCCGTTATAACAAACTATTTTATTTGCTGCAACATCTTCCATATCTTGAATTTCATTCTTTTCTGTATTATACCATTTATTAGAATTAACACATTCATTCCAATCCTTTAATGTCATGACATAGGAATAATTTTTGTTTACTAATAATCCAGCTTCATCTATTTGAACTTCTGCTCCGGGAGGAATAGCAATAAACTGTATTAAAGATGTTGGGTCTATAGAGCTTGGTGCAAGATAATAGGATTTAACACCATTAATTTGTCCAATTGCGGCTTCTTGTGTAGCAGCATAATTTGAATCTCCAGTCTTGATATAACAAAAATCTAAACAACTATAAGGAACATAAATATAACCATCATTTTCAACATTTTTTATTTGTTGTTGTAATAAAGGAATACCATTATCAAAATTTCCATTGTCCCAAAAAATCTTGTGCTCGCGGCTTAAATCATCCCCCATTTCTTGATTCCTTGTCTCGCCGCTAAAAACATTAGTTAATGTACCATCTACAACATAATTAAGTTTATAACCAGGAATTGAACTAAACATAGATACAGGAATCTTAAATAATTTTTCCTCAGCATATTCGGTAAAATCTCCCCAGTTTTTAGACGCGTCATATTCCCATATACTATCATCTAAAATAATTTCTGTAAATGTACCTATTTCTTCAACATTATTATATAATTCTGTATCAAAAGTAATACCATATCCGTTTCTTGAAAGCTCGTCAATAAAAGCATCCTCACAAGTATACTGATACATAATACTTTTAAACTGTTTGTTTTCTGTAATATTTTTTACATAAAATTCATACCAGTCACCGTCATATTGTAATTTAATTTTTCTTTCATTAAAAACATTATCACAAAATTCGTTATGAACATATTCTCCTATAGCACTATCAAAAAATTTTGATGGCATTTGAAAAGTAAGCGTATGTGTACCATTTAAATTTTTTGTTAATTTGGGAGAAGTGGCGCGGCCGATATATGACATATCATGCGCGCCAATGATTGCTCTTTTTATTTCAGTTTTTTGTCCATTATCTCCTAATTTTTCATCCCATACACTAATTTCATAAGGTTTTTTTATAATAGCCAATCTTTTTCACCTCTTAATAAAATAATGGAGTATACTCAATTTTTGCTTTATTTAGAATATCTGCAAATCCCCAATATAAAGGTGGAAAATTTTCCCAGATATAGTTACAAGCATACCACCACCATTCATTTATATCTCCAGTACAAGGAGAAACTCCATCAATAACCGCATCGGTATTAATTCTCCAGTATTGATGCAATAACTTTAGAAAACCATATTCAGCTTGTTGCTCTTTTCTTTTATAAATACTATAAGCAAAAGTATCTTTTATTATTAACGTTGTTGGATTTTGATATTGTTGAATTTTATCTAAATACCAACTTCTAAATCCAATTTGAGAATCAATCCATTCATGTTGTAAGCTAATTTTATCATCAGATGTATCATAATCTGGATTTGACTCAGAGACTTTTTCTTCGAGAGTCTGTCCATTTTTTAAAATACCATATAATCTTAAATATTCCTCTGCGGCAATATAATATAAATTATTAAATAATTTTTGTATTGGTCGTTGTTCATATTCAGAATCGCCACCATATCCCCAATTAAAAGCCCTTGCATCATTCCACGTTTTTCCACCCCAATCATTTTCATCACAAACTGGAGCAACTTCAATTAAAGACCAGCCAGGTGGAATTTTAAACCATTTGCCTTTTACTATATTATCATTAAAAATATTTTTAGAAGGAGTGTAATTGTAAAATTGCTTAGATTTATTTAGGCTATATAGCATTTGTTTTTCAGAATCTATATATAAAGTACAATTTTCGCTTATTTCTGGAATACCATCTGTTTTTATTTCAAGGTAATCAGGAGTGTAATAATGAGGAAAAATTGAATTATTAAAATCATATATGCCATAATCTAAATTCATATTTGTTTGTATATATTCTGGAGGATTATATACGTAGTCATAAAACATATCCTCTAAGGAATAATCGTGGTTTTCTTCATTAAAAATAGGTTGGTTTTTATACCCATCATACAATAATTGTTTTAATGTTTGCCAATATAATTCTTCTTTTTCTTCGTCTAAAATACATAAATTATATAATTCTTCATATCTATCAGCCATTTTTTCTCCATCTAAATAAGATATTTTAGAATCTCGTTTAGATGATTGCCAATAAAAAGAACGAATAAATTCTCCTAATTTTTCTTTTGGAATCGGTTCTACAATATAAGTATGATTAGGATGTATTTCACCTAAATCTTTAGCAATAAATTTTTTATATTTTTGATTTTCACTATTCGTTAAATCAATTTCTTTAAATGCAGGAAGTTTAAAATATTTCCTTCCATATTTATATTCCTTTTCGTCTTCAATATTATAAGGTTTCAATCCTGTCCAGTCTACTGCTTCTTGTATTGTAAGTCGTTCAACATTAAATCTTCTTACTTGAAAATGATTTCCTCTTCCGTTCCAAAAACTTCTTTCATTATTATCTAATCTTAAATGAAAATCAATTGGGATATCGCCAGGATTATAAACTAATAATCTACTTCCTATCAAAGCGTTCTCATTATTAAGACCTGTATCCATATTCATATAATTTATTTTAGAATATTGTGGTAAATAAATTAATTCTTGGTCATAATCTAAAGTTGGTGTTGTTAATAATTTACTACTTGGTGCCCACTCAGGAACATTTTCCCAATATCCTCTAACATTTATAATAGATTTTTCTCCATCAGGGCTATTGAAAAATAGTTCTCCAGCTTGAACTTGCTCTATTGTGGGGTAGCCGCCCTTCCATGGAGCCTCCATATTATTTTTTACATTATAAAAATCTCTAGTGTGCTTGTCTTTTGCTTCAATTAAATTATTAGCATAGGGATTTTCTTCTCTTGTGTGAGTTTTAATAATAGTTTCTGGAGGTGTTTTTAAATAATAATCTGCGGCCCGCACAATATATTTATTAAATCCAAAAGCATAGGGATAATAACAAACAAAATTAAGAGTTCCTTCACCCTTATAAACTCTTTCTCCAGTATCTCTATCTGTAAAACAAATAAATTTAAACTCTGGTTTAGATTTTAATTTTGCCCTATAAGTTTTATATGGCAATTCATCAAAAACTAAATCTTGTAATTTATCTGTAGAAAATAATTGACTAATTCGTCTCCAAGTTTGTTCATCAACAGAATCAAAGGCAACATTACAAGTAAATTCTCTTGAATCAAAAGTTTGCCCGAAATAATAATTCCCATCTCCTCCAGGGACTTCTACTGTATAGTCTTTAGGATTCGGTAATAAATTTTTTTCATATCTATCGCTTGATGTTACAACGACTAAGTGTAAATCTTTAGTATGAACATTACCTAATCTAAAGCCAGTAAAATCTTTCATAATATACATCCCTCCATTTATTTTATAATAACATAAAATATGAAAAAAATCAAATAATTAGTCTTTGCCGCTAAATTTTAGCGGCAAAGAAACGTAATTTTATTTTTTAAGAATAACTGATGTTCCTATAGGTTTAGATACATCAATAATATCATTTTTAACTCTTTCAATCATTTGATCTACATCATAATCTGATTCAATATTCTCTACATTTATGTGAATTTCGATTGTTGTGTCTCCAATGTTTGTAGAAACATTTTCGGATGCTCCATTTAATGCTGGAATTTGAGCGAGGATTTTTGCAGCTTCTCCTATACGTTGCGTATCTTGAGCATTTAAGAAAGCTTCAGGTTTAGTTGGAGTACCATCGACCCAAGCGGGGCCGGTATAATTTACAAGACCACCTGTTGCATATTTTTTTCCTGATGAAATACCATCTCTGGAATACATTTTTGTTTGAATACCATGAACCTTATTAGACATAGAATCTAAAATATTTATAATTTCATTGTCAACTGTTGTTCCTTCATAAAATAATGTTTCTCCAGTATCAAAAACAAGTTCTATTCCCCTACTATAAAGACCTGGCTTAGTAGATTTATATCCAGACCTTGATAAAGTTTGTTTAACTACACTATATGAGTTTCCATATATTTTTTCTTTATTAGAGCGGACTATCTCTTTTACATTAGTTTTCTCTTTATTTATTTCATTATATAAAGGATTTGACGATTTATTATTTTCTTCTTGCTTAGTTGGAACATAACCCTGTTTAGTTTTTATATTAATACCCTTGCTAGCTAAAAAACTATCTTGAGAAGCATTTGGAGAATATTTTTTATACTTTTGATACTCTTGAACATCTAGTCCTTGTGTCCTTAAGTATCCTTCAAAAGAAGCGTTATGAGCATTTTTCATATAATTATCATATTCTTCTTGCATATTACTTTCTTTCTTATTTTTCTCTTTATTTTTTTCTATTTGAGCAGCTTTTTCCCAATAATCTTCTAATAATCCTACCGCTTTATTATAATTTTTTTCAGCTTCTTCTAAAGCTTTTTTAGCATTATTTTCTCTCTCTAATTGTGCAGCTTCTTCATTTGTGATAATTCTATTTATAGAACCTTCAATCGCATCTACCCCAATTTGTGCAAAATTTTCAATATTTTCTTCTGATGTTGTTAATAAATTACTATATCCCTCTTCTTTTTCCCCTAAATATGCTGCCCAGCTAGTTCCCAATTCTTGCCATTCTAAAATTTTTGCTTCTTGCTGTTCAATAGACATATCCTCTAATTCTTTATTATTCTTTAACATCCACTCAACAATGTCGTCTGTATTATGAAAACTGCTTTCAACGGCCGCAAGTTCTGAAAGAAAATTATTACTTTCTAATTCATTCTCTTTAATCTCGATTTCTAAATCTCTCATCTCAGTTTGTAGTTCAGATTGTTCTCTTAATTTATCAATCATTTCATCAATTTTATTATCCAATAATTCTTGACGTTGGTTCTCCACTTCTTGCTGTAATTGGTTTATTTCTTTTTGATTGGCTCCGGATGTATCCCTCTGCATTAAAGATAATTTTTTTTCTTTTGTAGCTAATTCTTCATAATCCTTTTCTTGTTCTCTTAATTGTCTTTGTTTTTCAATTGCATCCTCTAAAGCAGATAAATAATCATCATCAGCTTGTTTTAAATTTTCATATTTTTCTTTTTGAGTTTTTACTTCTTCTTCTGCATTTTTCTTTAAAATATCTAAAATTTGATCTTGAAGAGAAGTATAATTTTTTAATCTTTCTTCGCTTTCTTTCTGTTGTTCATCTTGAATACTATTAATTTTTTGTTGAGATTCTAATATTTGCATTACTGCGTCATTGCCCTTGGTGGCCATTTCGCCCAAGGCATCTCCCATTTCATCGGAGCCGCCTTCATTATACCATTTTGTTATATCAAAAGCTATAGTTCCATCTGGTAACTGAGAATAATATTGAGAATAATCTCCATTTTGTATAAAATCTAAAACTTGTTCATATTGAGATTGTGAAGCTTGTATCTGACCAGTTAAATTTTCAATTTGCATTGTCCTATTTTCAGTAATTGCATTTAAAATATCTTTAGATTGTTCTGGAGTGGTTATATTATTTAAATCTTCCTTTAATCCTTCTAATTTTTTTTCTAAAATTGATATTGAATCAGACAACGCCTGAAATGGATCTTGACTATCTAACCATTCTGCTGTACCATGAAGAGCTTCATCATATTCTTTTTGAGCCTTTGCTAAATCTTCTGTAGCTTTTGTTAAGTCTTCTTCTTTTTCTGTTAATTCCCCGGTTATATCAAACATAGATTCTAATTCTTCTACAGCTTTTTCGGTCATCTCTTCATAGATTTCCATATTTTTTCCGCTTTCTATTTCTTCTTTTTGTTCTAGATATTTATCTCTTTTACTATTTAAGTCTTCTAGAATTTCTGTTTCTGTTTTAGAAAGTTTGATATCATCTTCATCTATCGTTAAGGTTGTAGCATTTTTTTCAAAAAAACCTTCTTCTATAGTTATGTATCCTAGCTTTTCCATATAAGCCAATTGAACCTTTAATTGTTCGGTAGTAGCTTCGGTTATCTTTAAATTTTGAAAGTTTCTATCTCCCTGTGATTGTAAAGCCTTGATCATATCAATTTGTAAATCAACTTCTTCAATAGCTGCATCTAAACTATCCAGAGCTTGCTGTTTAAAATCCTCTGCTGTTGGTAAAAGTTCTTTATAATCATCCTTTAACTTATCAAAATCAATAAAACTTTCTCCATTATCATCAAATACAAAATAGTCTTCAAAATTTAAGCCCACTTCATCTAAAGTTTTCCTCAATTCATTTGATTCTGAAAAATTCAAAAAACCTTTTTCTAATTGAGCGGTTATCGCATCACTAATACTAGATGCACCACTAAGTTGCTCAGCTATTTTGTCATAACTTTCATCTATTCCTTGTTCTAAAATATCAACTGAACTTATTTCAATATTAACTAAATTATAGTCTTCAGATAGAGCAAAAAAGTTTTCCCATAATTTTCCTGCTTCTTCAGAGTTCATACTTTCACTCATACTGTCAATAAACTGTTGTTTAATTTCATCTTTATTAAAAGCAGTAATTGATGAAGTATCAAAAGCACTTAAAGCATTTGTTATTACAGAAGGATCAGTTATTCCACTGTCTAAAATTAATTTATTCATTTCATTGACATAATCTAATCCCAATTGAGAGCTACCTAATATATCTTCTACATTTTGAGCTTGTTGGGTAAATACTTCCAGGTGTTTAGTTGTTACTTCTCCCATTTTATTAAGATTAGTAAAAGATTTGTCAGCATCTTCAAAAATTTTATTATATTTTTCTAAAGTGTCTTGACCATAATCTCCTATCCAACCTGCCAAATCTGTTTGTCCTCTATCTAAAGCAGCTTGTCTTTGAACTTCAATTGCATCGTTATAAGCGTTTATTTCCTCTTGTGTAGCTCCATCTTCTAGCATTCTTTCATAAGAAGTGTTAATTTCAGACCAATCTATATTATCAAGATCTGCTAATATTTGATCATTTCCTTTTGTTTTTAAGGCGGTAAGAATTGCTTGTTGAATAGCAAGCTGTCCAGATGTCGTGCCTTGATTTTCTTCCCAAAATTTTGATGCTTCTTCTTCACTACCTTTGATATCTATTAAAAGATTTTTGACATCGTCTCCAGTGAATTTACCCTCAAAGCCAGCTTGTTTTAGCAGTTCTTTATCAATACCTTCAATAACATTACTACTATCTATATCCCCCCAGTCTGACAAAGAGTTATCTGAAGCTCCAGACCGTGCTCCTCCTAATGCATCAAAAAATTTATTATTACCAGAGGGTAAATATTGTTCTGCATCCCCATCAAATTCATCAGCCATATTTGCAATTACGCCTGTCATAAATTCTTTTTGACCTGCTGCTAACTCTTCTCCTAAGTTTTGCTCATAATCTGATACATATTGAGTAGCATATGTTAAGGCCGCTTGCTTTTCAGCTAACTCTTGTTCTTGATTTATTAGCTCTTTTTGTTTCTCAATTTGTGCTTCTAAGCCAGTTTCAGAATCAAGAATTGCGTCTTGAAAGGATTCTAAGTCTGTCTCTGATGCCGAAACAGCATTACCAAATTCATCAATAATAGTAGCATTTCCAGATGCATCAAATTTTAATACTTTTCCTGGTTCAGGCTGATAACCTATTAAATCTGCTACAGCATTATAATCTAAAGCGGCTAAAGCTTCATTATTTTTTTGTTCTTGAGAGTCCATTGCCAATCCGATTGTAGGAATTGCAGTTCCCATGGAAAGAACAGAAGCTCCATAGGCAATTAATTTATCTGTATTTGTAATCTTATCATAACTAGTATCACTATCTTCTTTAATTTGAGTTTCTATGCCTTCTTTTTCTATTTGTTGTAAAGCTCGAGACATATTTGTGTCATCAAAATTCATCTCTCCCTTAACAAACTTTTCAAATTCATTTAAATTCTCTTTTGCAGCTCCTGAATTTGCAAAAATATCCATATCGCCATAACTGTCTTTTATTGCGGACATTTGATCTACAACTAATTGATCATTTGTTGCAGTTAATTCCGCAGCAGTAGCTTCTCTTCGTTCTTGTTTAGCAAGAATTTCAGATTTCTCAATAATTTTATCCCAAAGATCATTCTGAACCTCTAACTCTCCAGTTATCTCATTATAGCTGGTTATGATTTGTGGAAATTGTTCTTGAATTTGCTGAACAAGTTCGTTATACTCTTCTTGCTCTTCTGTAGTTCTTATGGTTTGATTATGCAATTCTTCATATCTATCCTTAAGCTCTTTTGCGTTGTCAGCCTCTTCAGTTGCCTTTCTTGCTTTACTTCTTTGCTCTTCAGCTTGTTTTTTAGATTCTTCAGCAAGTTTCTTCGCTTCGGCATAACGCTTATCAAATTGTTTTGCTTCTTCTTTTGCATCTAAGGTTTGGGCAAGAGCAACTAGTCCAGCTATTGCCGCAATCGCAGCAACAACTATTAACATAATTCCGCCAGAAGATGTTATAAAACTAGTTAAAAAGCTTGCTCCACCTTCGGTTCCTGCTACTGTCCAAGCGGCTTTAAGACTAGAAATAATAGTTGGCATTGAACTCATTATTCCTGTAGATAATACTGTTGCTACCGCAGCACCAGGATTCATGTCAGTTGCAACTGTAGTAAAGGCAGCTGAAAATGCTACTGCCGCAGTTTGTCCTATTGCAGCATAATCTTTTTCAGCTAATTGTTGTTTAGCTTCAAGTTCTTTCTGTTTATTTTTTTCTGTTTCTTGATTTTGTAAATTTTGACTTATCTCCTTTTCTTTATTTTCTTGGTCATTAATTTGATTCTTAAGTTGCGTCATTTGATTATCTTCTTCTGGTGTTAATCCAGTTTCAGAAGCCTTTTTTTCCAATTCTTCAAGTTGAGCTTCAGCTTTACTAATATCAATATTAGCTCTCATATTCCCTAATTCTTTTTCAAGCTCTTCTTGTTGTTTTTCTAATTCTTTGATTTTTTCTTTTGCATTTGTTATGTCAGCAGATAAATGAATATCTTTTTGACTGCCTTTTAATGCCTTATTTAATTTATCGTTAATTAATCTTGGTAATTTATTAAGGGCAGTTTGTATTCCACTGATTAAAGAAATTCCCACGGTTTTACCCAGAATAACAATCGCTGCTCCAAGAGCAAGAAGATCTCCACCAGATAATTCATTAATTTTGCCAAGTAAAGCATTAAATCCATCTAATACAGTTTTGAAGAAATCACTATTAAAAAATTGAGTTCTAAATTGTTCCCACGTATTTTGTAATTGATTCATCTTATATTCAACAGTATCTTGATATTTAGCAAATTGTTCACTTGATTTTCCCGCTGAATCATAAGCTGTATCAACTAATTCCATTGTTCTGTCATAATTTTCCATCATCGCAATAAAACGAGACTGCTGACGAGAACCTGCGGCAATAGTAGCAATATATCTTTGGCTATTTCTATCTAATGTGTTCCATTTTTCTGACAATTCAAGAAATACGTCATCTAAATTTCTAAATTGACCAGAGGCATCTTTAAGTGAAATGCCAACTGATTTTAAAGCTGTATCAACTTTATTGTAATCTAAATCCTCAAATTCTGAATCTGCTGTTCCTGCAACGTTTTCTTTTAATTCAGTAAATCTTGCAATGATAGTTTTCATAGCAGTACCAATATTTTCTGGAGCTTCCTGGGTTGTTTCAATCATTTGAGTTAAGAAAGCAGAAGTTGTTTCAAATTCCATACCTGCTGAACTAGCGATAGAAGCCGTTTTACTCATCGCATATGCGATACCCTCAACATCGGCCGCAGCTTTAGCAGCGAGTTCTGAATAAACGTCTGTTACTCGACCGCCCTCATTCATCTCCATATGGAATCCACGAAGAGCCGCAGTCATTTGAGAAGTTGCCTCAGCAAAATCAAGGCCAGCTAAAGTAGCAAGCTTCATAGTATCTTCTGTTAAAGCTAAAGAATCGGCAGTATCAAGGCCCTGTTGATAAAAAAGTCCACTAGCTTCAATTACACTTTTTGTTGACTGTCCTAATTCATTTGCCATCTCAGCATATTGATCATAACTTTCCCACATCTGCCCAACAGAATAATCTGTTACCATAGCAATATTAGCAAAGCTTTTATCTAACTCTTTAATATCATTAAAAGTATTGCTAACAACATTTCTTAATGCAGAGATAGCACTTCCAATTGATAAAAAAGTTTTTATAGCTCCCTTCATATTATCAAAGCTATCATTTAATTTATTTTGATTTTCAGCTGCATCTCTAGTTGCATCTGAACCTTCCTTTAATGCTTGAGAGCTATCTTCAATATTTTTATTAACATCTTGTAAACTTTCACTATGTTTATTTGCGGCTTGAGTTCCTTCTTCTTGAGCCTTTTTCTCTGCTTCTCCCCTCTCTCTAATTTTTTGAGTAAGCTCTTGTTCGGCTCTGGTAGAAGCGGTAATTTCTTCGTTATTTACAAGATTTGTCATAGAATTTTCAGAAAGCTGATAATTTCCTTGTGCATCTGTTTGTCCTATTTTTCTTGCCTTAGTTACTGCGGATTTTGCTCCTCCACTAACTGCCGGACTCTTATAAAAGCCTTCAATATCACTATAAAAATTTTCTTGTAATTTATCAACATTTTCAATTTCAATACCATAATCAGCTAAGGCTTTTTTCATTTCTTCTATGGCTTCGGCGGCATTACCACCTGTTGTAACCATTTTTTCTAATGTTTTTTGATAAACTTCATTTATTGCCGCATTAGCTTTTGTTTCATCTAACTCTCTATTGCCAGCACTTCCATAAAGTTCTCCATTATCATAACGCTTTCTTGCATCATTCTTAGCTTTAGCAGTATTTCCTGAACTTGCTTTTGCTCCTAAATCATCTAAGCTAAGGCCAATAGAAGCTTTAGATAAATATTCCTTTCCAGCGTCCGTTTTTGCAGCATTAGAGCCTACATTTGCTAAGGCAGCCTTCTCCTTAGCTTTACCAACCTTTTTAAGAGCTTCCTCTAAATCTTCATTGGCATCTATTGCCTTTTTAATTTCAGCAACTTCATCATTTCTTAATCCAATGCTTTTTTGTGCTTGGTCTAAAGCATTTTTTGAAACTTCTTTTAAATGGTCCTGTGCAGCGGTTAATTGCTCAATTTCTTTGGTAAGTTTGTTAATTTCTGGAGAATTTAAGCCAAAATTTTCTGCAATATTTATATTCTGCATACCAGAAGAAATCTTTAAAAAGTTTGTTTGAAGTTTATCTATCTGCTTTTCAAAAGCATTAACTTCTTTTGTATTAGAAAAGCCCTTTTGAATTTGAGCCATCATTTCTGTTACAAGTTTCTCTGTAGCAGCGATATCTTTATCTATTCCCTTAAAAAGATTGTCGTCTGCTCCTGCATCAGCCATTGATTGACGGATTTTTTTAAGTTCGTCGAGTACTTGTTTTCCATCAAAATGGCCCTTAAATTCTATTGTTCTTGAATTTGCCATTTATTCCACCTCTATACAACAAAATTTACTAAATTCTTAATGTTCGTATTTTTAAATTTTATAGTTATTCCTTTAAAATTTAAAAAAACGTCTCTATTTGTTTTTTCACGTTTAGAAATTTTATCTATAATTACACTATTACTTAAAGAACTCTTAAAATTTTTTTCATCTTCCTGTAAAAGATTAACGGTTTTCCATTTTGTTTTATTTTTTTCCTTTTTTTGTTCTTTTAATGAAATATAAAAAGAGTTATTTATTATATCGCTATTCTTTTTGCTATTGTTATTGTTTTCTATATGATTTGATAATAATAATAATATCAATGAGCTTGGAAAAATTCTGAAATTTATAGAATAAAAACTATTCATTATAATACCGGATTCTTCCATATCTTTTGTAAGGAATGTTTTTAATGTCTTATCAGAACCGATTTCTGTAGTATCTATCATTCTTATATATTGTGGAATATGTCTACTCAATATATCTAACATTTCCTTAGCTAATATATCTTTTTCATCTTCAAATCCATCTAAACTATAGTAGAATAAATCGACCTGAAATTTTCCTGTTTGTTCTTGAAGGTATTTTTCTAGACTATTTTTTTCACCATAAATTTGATTTGATTGTTGATAAAAAATTCCTTCTCCTTGTAACTCATATGAAGGAAAGAGTTTAGATTGAAAGCCCAAATATTCAAGTCCTTCTTGAGCCTGTTTAAATAGTAATAAATTATCTACTGCTATTTCTCCATATTTATTTCTTACCCCACCAGTTATGAAATTACCTTCTTGCTGTTTTTCATTATTATTTTCAGAAACAAGTAAAGTAGAAAATTGATTATTAAATAATTTAAGCATAATTTCTCCTAAATTTCCAATAAATTTTTCTCTATTTTTAACACTAAGCATTTTATTAATAATCTTTGAAAATAAATTATCTGCATTCTGTTGTATATTGGCTTTCCACCATGCATCAAAACTATTAAAATATTTTTCATCAATTTTTTTAAGAGCAGAACCTATAAGATCATAAAAAGCTTTACTAACGGATTGTATATCCGAATATGTTTCTTTTGTTTTAATATCCTCTAATATTTGATTATAATCTAAAAGATTGTTTTCTACTTCCTTTCCTTTTAAAAAATTAATAACATCCTTTCTAAAATTTTTTTTTGTATAATTGTTAAATTTATTATAATCTTTTATTATATCTGCTTCACTTTTCTTATTCTCTTCTGCTTGTTTTATCCATTTTGGAGTTTCTGTAGATAATTCTATATCTTTATTTATATTATCATCTATATTTTGTTTTATACTTGTATTATTTGCTACTGTATTAGATATTAAACTGTCGAGTCTATTTTTAAATTGGTTTTCTATTTTTTCTCGCGTTGTTCTTACGTCATTTATAAATTCCTCAATAGTATCACAATTCTTTGAATACCAATTCTCATAAGTATCTCCTAAACAATTATAAACAATTTGATTTATAGTATTAAAATTTATTTGGTCATAAAAACTTGGAGATGCCATCACTTCCAAAAAACTATTTTTTGAAAAATCTAAACTATAAGTTGTGTCTTCTTTCTCATCTGACGAGTTTAAACTAAAATTATTTTGAGAATTAGAAAAAAAATTACTAAGTGCAATTAAAAATTTAAATAATGTGTCTCCCTTCTGAATAAAGTCATTTACTTTTTCTATCTTAAACCCTGGAAGTTTATTATATACTTCTTTTTCTTTATTAAAAGACTCTTCCGCAAGCTCTAATAAAACTTTAGATACTGTAGAAATTCCATTTTTCTGAACATTTTCAATTGTATTACCAGCTATATTCATCTCTTCTCACCTCTCTCTCTCCAAAATAAATGCGGCGTCTTACGACACCGCATTAAATATAATCTCCTGTTAATTCCTTATCTAAGAAAGTAATCTTACAAACTGTCTGTTTTTCTCTCCTTACATTCTCATCCGGATATCCAGTAAAAAAGAAATCACTAACAGTTGAATTATCATAATTCTTTCCTAATCTCATCGACAAACTGGAAGATAATTTAATTTTCGGTATCTCCAATATCGCAGTGGTTACTTCTCCACTCTTTTCATCCTTTACGCTCATTTTCCCAGTTAAACTAAGAAAACCATTAAAAAGTCGGTCTCCGACTCTAATTACCTTAATCTTATCTTCGTACTCAAAAGTATAATCAACATATACTCTCCTACAAGGACTTTTGAAAAATAATCTATTTTGATAAACTTCAAAATCAATTATTCGCCGCCCACTCTCTACATCATAAACAAATATATACTTTTCTTTGCTTGGCGGCAAAGGTTTTAACAATAATTCAGGCCTACGACCCATTGGCATCGGTTCTAAACAAGGATTTGGTTGTGCTCCCATCACGCAATTGCAATGATTTGGTTTATATTTTAAATCCGCAAAGCAATATTCTTTATCTTCAACCACATCAACCGTTTCATTATATCCAACCGATTTAGACTTAGGTAGCTCTATTTTAGAGTTAGACAATAACGATATTGACATAGGAGATAATACCCCATGAGTCAACGCAAAATTCATTTCTTTATCAACTTCCCAGTTAATTAAAGCATTATTATGATAGCCGCCACGTGCTTGTGTATTTGTTTTTCTTTCATCTATATTAGCAATTTCTGCTGTTTTAAAAATTAATAATGGTTCATTTGGATAGAATTTCTTTCCATTAAATTCTAATGGAACTGTATTTCTTATTGTAATATCATACATTTCTTTTATTCCAGAGAAATTATCCATAAACAACACCTCCGAAAATTCTCTATTTATAAAGTAATATTTGAGTTTAAAAAATATAATAAAATAAGACGAGATAAATCTCGTCTTATTATTAGTATATTTCTTCGTTCTTTTCTGCAACTTCTTCAATATATTCAACATTAGCAGGAGTATATATATATTTTGATTTCTGAGGAACAATACGTGTGCCGCCTTCGATTGGATCGTCTTCAACATCATATTGTTTAAGTTCCATCATAATATCATTTGGTGGTGTTAAAACATCAATTTGCATTGAGAATGTAGTTGGGTCTCCTTCAGCTTCAAGAGTTACTGATGTATCGCTTGAAACATTGGCTCTAAAAATAGTAAATTGATAACGCTGGTCTTTTCCAGTTTTTTGATTACGAATATAAGTTTCTCCAACAATTTTATAGGCATCCGGAAAAGTTTCTGCGTCTATAACAAGAGTTTTTCCAAGAATTGCATCATTCTCAGACTCCTTATATTTTACAGTTCTTGTCCATTTATAATAAACAGTGCCCATTTTTATGGTAAATTCATCTTCTCCGTCATCTATTTTACCGTCTTCAATTCTAAACAATGGTAACATTGTTTTCGCATCATAGTAAATTGTATATGTGGATGTTTTATCATCAGCATAATACCTAAATAAATTTTGTTTTTGTTTTGATGAACTAATTTTTAAACCATTACGATTTTTTACAATACATTTTTCCATGCGATCGATTACTTCAATATCATGAATGTCTGTATCAATATATCCCAATTTATCTAAAGATGTAATTTCAGTCATAATTTTTTGAATAACAGCTTGCGGCATAGCCAGTCCTTTGGTAGAAATAAGATTTCCATATTCTGTAACATCAACATTTTCTGCTCCAAAGTAATGAACAAAAAATGAAAGTGGATCATCTATTGTTGATAAAAATCCAAAATATTGTTTGGAATTATAAGACTGCCCTGTATTTGTACCTCCATAAGAGTAAGAAATAGCATTAACGCCCTCAGTCATAACAGGATAAATTTGATTTCCATTAATTCTATATCTTAAAGTTAGATTTATTGGAGTAACATAATTAGATTGTTCTGCTTCAAGTATTTCTCCCCAGGTTAAAAATTCTGATGTGGTTGAGCCGGCTTTTCTTTTACCAAGGTATCCTTTTAATATCAATGCTTTTTCAAGAGTTATTACATAGCTCCCATCTTCTTGTATTTTTCCCTGAGTCAACATAGTATTAATATCGCCAGGGTCACCGTATATAACATCATACAAGTATGGAGTAAAATAATCAGAATATGGTGGTCTAGGAGAATATGTTCCCCAAGATGTTGCCGATATATTTTTATTGCCCCAAGATTGTAAATTTTTTATTGAATCTGAAACCGGTTCCATGGCCGATCTTATTGGATTGAATAATGGGAGAAAATTTTTAGAGGTATGATGTACAACCTCTCCGCTAACTGTAGTATCCCAACTATAATCATCCAAATCTTTAATTTCTCGACCAGCATTAGCATCCATTGTACGACTAAAATATTTTTTTATTAATGTATTTCTGTTTTCATCTACCAATGGTTCATCTGATGTCCCTTTATTATATATATCTGGAGAATCAGTTCCACTACCACTGTCTATTTGCATTTTTTCTGCCGCATCAAATACAATTTCCCATTCATTATCAGTTAATGCAGGAGATGGATATGCTTTAATAGAATAATGTAAATCACCATATTTATTTGCAAGATTACATTTAACAATAGCAGAGGTATAGTCTGACAACTTGGAGTTTAATTTTCCTCCCCAAATCATACTCATACTTGCTGGAGAAAACAAAGCATCTTCTAAATTGAGAGTAACTTCTTTTCCAAAATTCCAAGTAATTAATTTTTTATTGCCTTTACCACCTTTTGCTTCAACTTTTTCTGCTGCTTTTTCTAAGGTAGATACTTTTAAAGTATCTAAAAATAAAACAGGGGTATAAAATTCTTCATCACCAATGGTTGTTATAGAATAAAAAACCACGTCAGCGACCTCTTTTATACCATATTTTTGAAATAAATTCATTCCTTTCTTCACCTCTATTTTTATTATGTAAAGTTAATCTCATAAGAATCTTCTTCTAACATAATCCAAGATGAAGAAGATTCTCCAGAATAAATTTCTCCATTATTTTTATATTCGGTTGGAACAACTTCAATTCCATTGATAACCTTTTTTAATCTATAGCGCTTTGTGGTTGTAGTTATTTTTTTAACCAAAATATCATTCTGCGTATAGCTGCTAGTTATATGTGGCTCTACTGTTGCTATGGTTTCTCCAATTTCAAAATTTGTTCCATTTGGAGGAGAATCTATTTGGATTTGTTCTTTCATTAACGATGGATATGATTCTTGAATCCAAGTTACGATATCTTCTTCCTCATCAGTCAGACCCTATAGTGGGGTCTTCAGGCAACACCTCAGCATTAGGAATTACATTAGTGCTATCACTAATATATCCATCATATTTAGCATTTTCTACGCTATATTGAGTTAATTTCATCATTACGCCATCTTCTCTACGTAAAACCTTAAGCGTCATGTTAAATATGGTTGGATCTCCCTCTGCTTCAAGAGTTAAATTATTTTCTGTTCCCATTTTACAAAGTGGAATCTCAAATTGAAATCTTTGGTCTTTTCCAGTTTTTCTACTACGAGAATATGTTTCTCCAACTAAACGATAAGTTCCAGGGAAATGAATTGCATCGACAGTAATCTGATGACCAAGACTTGTGTTATCAATCGCTTTTGAGCGAGTCCATTTATAATATATTTCATGTTGTTTGATAACTCTAAGATTTCCTTCTTTGATAGAACCATTTTTTCTAACAAAGCTATCTGTATTTGGCTCATAAGGCTGCATTGTTCGAGGATCTATAAAGACTGTTAATTCAGAATGAGCATATTTTTCCAGATAACGATAATTGCCATGTAATGTATTGATATCTGTATCAATTACAAAAGTTTGATTTGCACGACATTTTTCAATTCTATCAAGATAGTAAACATTGTTAAGAGCATGATCTATTTGATAAATAGCTTCTTGGGGAGGTGCAATTCCAAAACTTTCTTTTGTTAAAGAATAATAAATTTTTTTAGTTGGGGCTGAGCCTTGTTCTGGTGCAAATCCAGCTATCATACGCCTTATTAACGCCGAGTCAAAAACATCAACTTTTCCATCTTGATTTACGTCTGCTGCAAGAAGTTGTTTTTCAGTTAATGGATGCAAAGATGAATCATTAAGATACAGATTTAATAACTTGAAATCAGTTACAGTTACAATTCCATCTCCATCAATATCTCCTAATAAAACTTCATCTAATACATATTCTTCTTCTGAAAAACTCCATTTTTGTTCGGTTAAGTTATAATATAAAGGAACATTTTCAACTCTCTCTCTAATTGTATTGTCTGTAGACACAATATTGATACAAACATTCCAAGTATAAGTATCTTTTGCTATCTCAAAATTTGAAAAACTATCAATAATAAAATGACAAGGAACTATTCTCATTTCTTCATTTAAATTTTGAACTCCAACTTCACCATATAAAGTAAATTTTTTTGCTCCAAATTTTCCACCCCAAGTCATGCCTTGGCTTGCGGGGCTATAAAGAGCATCTTCAAGAGTAACTGTAATTTCCTTTCCATAATCCCAAATAATTAATTCTGGATTACCAAGACCGCCTCGTGCAGAAGTCTGTTCTGCTGTTTCTTCTACTGTAGAAACTTTTAAAGTGTCTAAATATAAAACCGGAACATAAACTTCATCATCATTTTCATCAAGCTCAATAGCATAGAGACAAACATCAGCAACTTCCTTGATGCCGTATTGTTCAAAAATATTCAAGTTTTATCCCTCCTTTTTACTCGCTCAAAACTTCTGTTGAGCCATCTTTTATTTCTAAGAATCCTTCCTCATTAGGAATCATTTTTTCTGCAATTTCATAGGAAGTAATTTCCATCATTATTCCATTTACTGGTCGCGCCACTTCAATATCTAAATTAAATATTGTAGGGTCTCCCTCAGCTTCAAGAGTTAAGTTCTGATTAGAAAGAACTTTACATAATGGGAATTTAATCTGCATTCTTTCATCTTCTCCAGTATCTCTACTTCTAATATAAGTTTCTCCAACTAACATATACATACCAGGGAACTGACCAGCAGTAATTTCAATTCGTTTTGACTTTAACTTTTTACCTTTTGGAGCAAAAGTTAATGATTTAATATAATATGGCTCTCCTTGACTAAACCAATAGTCGTCTGGATATGGAGTCATAGTTTTAGGATTTACATATGCCCATAACTTACCAGTTTTATTGTATACCTCTTCAGAAGTTTCCGTACCTAACTCTGCAACTTCTTTTGAAAAATTGGTTCCAATCGTTTCTCCGCCGTCTAAAGTAGCTAAATTTATTTCAAAAATATCTTCTTCATATTTTGTTAAAATAAAATAAATCATTTCATTTATTCCTTGGAATCTATTCCACATATCAATGCCCTTAAATAAGCTTGTATCTACATTTAAATTCTCAATAGATTCAAATTGATTGGCGGCAGAACCTAAATAAGCATGATAATTGTCATTATTATCAACTCTAATTTTTAAAAATTTCGCTTCATCAATTTTTAAAGGCGCTTCTGATGAAGAAGGCGTAGGAATGTCTTTTACATTTTCTGTGATAACAATTGAGTTATCAATAGCGGAAGTATTAATGTCTCTGTCCATTTTACTAATAGGATAAATTACTTCAATTTTAAAATCTGGGGTGTCTTGACTTGGAGTATTTACTCCTATCGCTTTAGATTGTAAAATTTTATAGCTTTTTCCGTTCACATCAAAAAATCTATCAGGTACAACAGCTATAGACTTCACGTCAGATTCAATATACATTTTCCATTTATAAACTCTATTTCTAACATATCCAAATCCTTCTACTCTTGTGCCGTCCACAACCTCAGAATTAAGAATAATTCCACTATGTATTGTATTTGCTAAATCAGCCGATGATTGCGGCAAAAGATAACTGATAGAGCTTTTAGTTTTATCATTTTTAGGATAAAAAGCTTTTTCCATTCTTGAAATTTTCTCAACTGGATTTCTATTAAAACTAATACCAAAATCTTGCTTAATTTCACTATCTTTCCAATCTGCTCCAAGAATACCTCCCCAACACATACCCAATGAGGCTGGAGTACATAAAGCATCTTCAAGAGTTACATTAATTTGTTTACCATAATCCCAACAAATTAATCTTGCATTGCCTAAACCACCTTGCGCCCACACATTTTCAGCAGTTTTTTCAACAGAACTCATTTTCAAAGTATCTATATAGAGTGCCGGCACATAATATACATCGCCACTACCATCTTTCTTTTTATGAATACTATATAAAGTTACATCGGCAACTTCCTTAATACCATATTGGTCAAATATATTCAACGTATTCACCTCTTTATTAAGAAAATTGGCTATTGAACTATTTCATTCAATAGCCAATTTAATGCTATTTATTAATATTCTGTAGCTCCAATAGCTTCGTTGTCATCGTCGCCTTCAGCAGAAACTTTGAACATTTCAGCATCGTCAAGGAGATTGAGATTTTCTGTATCCTTAACCATTGTAGAGCCGTCATTTTCTTCTTCGTTTTCAACAACGTCATACTGGATAAGTTTAACCATTACACCATCATCTGGACGAAGAACAGTTAATGTCATATCGAATACTGTTGGGTCGCCTTCAGCTTCAAGAGTAATTGTCTGTTCAGAAGACATCTTAGCTTGTGGAATTACAAACTGGAATCTCTGGTCTTCCCCAGTAGCCTTACTTCTTGCGTAAGTATCACCTACAACCTTATAAGTGCCAGGGAACTTTTCAGCAGAAATTTCAATTGTATTACCAAGACTATTATCACCATATGCTACTGAACGTGTCCACTTTAAGTAAACTTCGCCCTCAGCGATTGGTGCACCATCCTGATATGGCTGCATTGTATTGAGGTCAATGTAAACAGCCTGTGCTGTATTTTCACCCTCTGAAGGAACACCCTTGCTATTGCCAGCAGGAACAATGAATGAACGCTTAGCAACGCATTTTTCTGTTCTATCAATTCTCTTGGTTTCCTTAACGCCCTTAGTGAAGTCATTACCTTCGTAAGAACCTAACATAGCACTCATGCTTGCTGGGCTATAAAGAGCATCCTGAAGTGTAAGAGTGATTTCCTTACCGTAGTCCCAAATAATTAACTGAGCATTGCCCTTACCACCTGTTGCAGCTGTCTGTTCTGCTGTCTGTTCAAGTGTTGATACCTTTAATGTATCGAGGAAAAGAACTGGAACATATCTATTAACTGTTTTGTTGATTTTTCTTACTTTAATGTTTGAAACTGTGCAAGTTGCTTCAAATGTTTCATCATTAACATCAACATCAACAGTGTGAATAAGACCATTAGCAACAATCTTTTCAGCCTGCTTGTCTGTGATGTAACCATTTTCATTTACCATCCAAGCAATCTGCTCAATCTTCTTTGTACCATGTCTGTCTACCTTAAAGATGAGACCCAATGTACCAATAATTACAAGAGCAAGATATTCAACGCCAGCAAAGATTATATCTTTATAATACGCTGTATTTCCATTCCTATCTGTAAATGAGAAAACACCTTTATCATCTGTGGCAAGCTTTTTGTAATCAACATTTCTTAAAAGATAAATATATGCGCTTGCTGCTGTATCTACATTATCAACAGAAACATAAATTGCTCTATTTGAAACCTGATTCGGGGTATCTGGAGAAATTATTACATTACTTACTTCTGTATTACTAACAGCAATAGCATTTAAAGCTTCTAATACAGCATCTAGTGCATAATCCTTATTAATTGAGTTAGCTGTTGGCTCATATTTGTATTTACCATCCTTATCATTTTTATTCATTTGTAATTCAGAAGTAACTGTGTATCCGCCCTTAACAGAAGTAATCTTACCTAGTGCAGATGCTTCTCCATAGTCTAAAGCTTTCTTTTTCTTTCTAAGTGCATCTATTGCATCATTAATACTTTTACAACTCTCATTTTCTTTCCACATTGTTGCAGAGAGAAGAACTGTATCTTTATCATTTTTATAATTTTCATAATTCTTATATGAAACTTCAAGCATTCCATCTTTATTATAAGAACCGCCTAAGAAATTAGGATTAAAATATCCCATTTCATCATCAACAACTAATTCAGCATAATTCTTATAAGTAACATCATAAGCCTTAGCTTTATAAGTCTTAGAATTTAACATTTTAATTGCTTCAGTTACATCATCTAAAAGATAAGAACCAGCATCAAAATTACCTGCTAAACCAAGTACAACAACCTTTTCAGTTGAATTTGGAGCTTCAGCAAATTCATCATTAAATTCTAAATTTTCAAAAATTGCTGTATCAGTAAATTGATATCTTACACCAGTCTTCTTAATAAGATTCTGCTTTTTAGCAAAAAGCATAAGAACTTGTTCCTCATAAGAATATTCATGTGTACCATAATCTGCTGAAGTGCCGTCTACGGTTCCTTCTCCGTCAACTTCAATCTCAATTATCTGATTTGTATAATTATAACTATCAAGACCAGTTGATGTTCCACTAATAGAGTCTGTTGATAATATAGTGGCATTTTTTGGTACCACATATGTTTGTTCCTCATGTTTAATAACAGCACCTTCTGCTGAAATTAATTCTTTTGGAGACATAGATTTCTTATTAGAATTTGTTAATGTAACAGTAATCTCTATTGTTTCTCTTGGCGGCTTATCATCGCATTCATAATTAGCATGAGTTAAAACATCAGCATCTGCAAATACATAAGCTTCAAAACCAGTATCTGCGCCCTTACCTTTTTCCATTGGATAAACCATCTGGGTAGTAATAGCGCCCTTAAGAATAGAAGATACTGAAATTTCTCTCTGAGATTCATAGACTTCATTTTTTCTTTCAATACGGTAGAATGTTACGTCGGCAACTTCTTTAATACCATACTTTTCAAAAAGATTTTGATTAGCCATTCTTTATAACCTCCTATTTTTCTTTTAGGCTTTCGCCCCAATATTTCGATTTTATTTTTTTAGAATCTGCACCAGCACAAATCAATTTAATATCCTGGTCCCACTTTTCTTTTGCTTGATAGCGAGCAATTAAATTATAAAAAGCAAACAAAGTTACATTTTTATAATCTATTCCGAAAACAGTCGCAATTTCAAGTAAATCTACTAAACTTTGACCATCTCCATTTTTTTCTTGTTGTTTTCTTTTCGCCGCATCGCGAGCTTCCCTTTTTAATCGAAATTTTCGAGCAATAGCCGATTCATTTTCAGGTGGGGGTTCTTTCATTTCTCGCTTGTTATGTAGCCTAAGAATATCTTGAAAATCAGAATAATTTTGACTTGTAATTAGACGCCTATCTTGTGGTGCGCCAACTAATACAGAATTAATTTTTGGAAGTAACATTATATCTTCCTTTATAAAAGTAGCAAAGGCAGATTGCAACTCCAATAAAAACATATCGTCATGTTCAGCACTTTGAAGTAAATATGATAGCGGCTCAATGTTTTCAATTGGAATTTCTTGTCCAGTTTTTTCTTTAATTATTTTAACTATATCAACTTCAGTTAATAATAAAATTCCTAATTTACTATTATATGAGTCCATACCAAGTTTTAAAATTTCTCCCATAGTTAACGGAGTAACTCTACAAACATTTGGTAATAAACTTGAATTTCCAGAAAAAGCATCTTCTTTAATTCGTTCAATTTGTCTATGAGAAAGCATTAATCTCAAATCCCATTACATAACAACCCATTTCTTCCGTTAAGGTTGAAACTGAGAAGCCGGAGTATTTAATTTCTCCTAATCCATTGATTCTTTTATCTTGAATACTTTTTCTAATCTCTGACATAATAGCAAAAGGACGAAGAGTATCCCCAACAATTAACCATTCCTCAAAAGGACAATAGACATTTATCATCAATGATAAATTTTCATTATCTGAATTAGAATAACTAATTTTTCCTTCATCAAAAAGCAATACAATTTTACTTTCTGTGGTTTGATCTTCTGCTGTAATTAATGGTACTACTCTTACGTTTTTATTTAAAAGACTAAGCCCATTTATTTCATCTGGATGTAATTCGCTGTTTAATGGGTCCATGTCTGTATTTTTAATTAATTTGCAGAGGTTTTGATTTTGTAATAGTCTTTGAGCAATTTTTATAAGATTAGGACCAATTTCCTGTCCATATTTAACTGTTGAATCCATATCATTCACCTCTACTTATTATTCAAGAAGAAGTTTTTATCAAAACCTACTTCTATCTTTTCAGATGTTCGCGGCTCAACTTCTCTTGTTAAACGCTCATCAATAGTTACATAAGCAACATTTTTAATACTAATATTATCCTTTCCCGCAATTTGGAACCCTCGTTCATTATAATCAAAATAAATGTCTTTTTTAAGAAAATCTTTATCCTGAGTTATAAATCTTGGATTACTATTAGGTTCTCTATATCCAGCATCAACAAAAGTAAAATAATCTTTTAGTGTAGAGTTCGTGGAACTAACAAATTTTACAGGAATAGAATATAATGTATCTCCATATTCATTTGTAATATTAACTACACTGTCTAAACAAACTGCCTTATAAGCATAATAGCCTTTGGCAATTTTTTCTTCACAATGAAGAATAAGCCAAATTTTATTATACTCAATATCTTTTATTCTCTGATATATATAAAGAATCATTCCCGTTTTTAGCGGCGAATTTTTCGTTGAAATAAGTATATTAGAAATTAATTCACTTTCATTCCATTTATTAGGTTGTAGACTACAAATTATATCACTTTCTTCATCATTAATTTGATAAATATTAGCTTGCCATTGAGTTTTTCGTAGGAATAAATCATTAAATTCTTTTTCTTTCCTATATTGAACTCGTTCTTGCTGTGTGTTACCGTGTAAGTTCATTCTTTTTAAATAAACATCTTCAAAATAACTCATTACACATCAATCCTATCGAAAAGATTCATACAATCAAAGATTGTTTTTCGATAATATTTAAAAGATAAATATCTACAAGATGATAATTTATTAAATAAAGAATAATATTCAATTGTTTTTTTATTATCATCATAACCCATAAGTTCAATAAGTATTGAATCTAAAAATTTTTCCCACTCTCCATCTTTTTCTCGTTCTCTTAAAAGGCCATAAAGTTTTTTCTTCATATTATCTTTATAGCCTTCTTTATAAGTTTCTTTTACATCAATCATCTAAATCGCCTTCTATTCTGCTTATTGCCACCAATTAAGCGACTGTATTTATAAGGCTTCTTTTTTCTTGAACGATAATAGATGGCCTCGATTTCTTTAGCCTCATCTTTTGCGGCTTCTCTAAGTTTTAAGAAAGTGTCTAATAAATGTGCCTGTGAAAAGTCTGCCTCATCATATTGAGTTTTTATATTTTCCCAAGTGTCAATGGTTCTTTTTAGCCATTCCTGTTTCATATAAACTGACAAAACTTGAATCTCATCTTGGGAAATATTTTCATCAACAAATTCTTGAGTTTCCTCGTTAATTTCTAAACTGCAACGTGGAAATTTAAAATATGGAATGGCAGAATTTAAAAATTCTCGCCAGTCCTTAATAAAACATTCTAAATCTTCTTTGGAATAACATCTAGCCCAATCATCTTCTCCAACTTTAGCTAAAAAAGCATCATATACTGTCATAAGTGAAGTCATTTATATCACCTTACCTTTCTGCTGCTTCAGCCTTTTCGATTTGTTTTTCCATTGAAATTGCATGAAGAATATCTGTTCCAGGTACCCTCTTTTCTAAATAATCAATTTTAGCCATATCCATAAGTTTATGAAGAATTGCATAATTTATTACGCCGCGAACTTGTGTTTCAGAAACATTATCAAGTTCTCGTTTAAATACATCAATTGGAGATGTAGTTAATAAAGTCTCAATCTGCTTATCTGTTAATACAACAATATTAGAAGGTTCTGTTGTTCCTTCTTCTTCAAGGCCTAAGTCAATTTTATCCTGCATATCTTCAATGTAAAGAATACCTCTGTCAATCATTTTTCTAAAACCATCATGCCAAAGAATCTGTTCCATAGTTTCATAAGGAATTGGAACTACTTGTCCTTTTGCTGTCCAACGTCTATTAATACCATATTCTGGGAGTTTGACGCTAACTGTCTTATTTACCATATTCTTTAATTTAACCATTCTTGTTGCCATATTTAATTCCTCCTTTTAACTCAAAAATGGCGAGTGAGACTATCTCACTCACCATTCTCTATTACAATATTTTTATTTTTAATTAAACTGTTTTTGATGGATACTTTGTGTCAGCAGTACTGAGTGAAGTATTCTCATAAATGCACCAGTTGTGATGTGTAAGAATTGCAACACCAACTTTCTTATAAGCTTCAATTTCAAAGCTTCTATCTCTACCCTTGAATTCGTCAATTCTTGTTGGTCCTTCAAGAACAATCTTAACAATCTTTTCTCCGCCTGTTGGGAAGATGTAAGCAAAACCAGGGTTAATCTGTGTTACTGTATTTGTTTCATCTGTGTAAGACTGTGGCATCTGAATAATAGGAGTGCCGCGGAAAGAAGTAATGTAACCAGTATTAGCAATATCTTCAATATCCTTAGGTGAATACTTCGGAGTTGCACCAGCATAACCTGGAGTACCATTAAAGATAGGCATACCAATTGCGTCAGGACCCATGCCTGCGATAAATTCTGGAGCAGCGAAGATAGCAGCTCTACCGCCACCATATGACTTAGCTACTGCACAAAGGTCAGCCATTGCATCAGCATCAAAAGTAGCAGAAACATGAATATTCTTTGCTGGACGGCTATCAGCATTTGCAGCTGCAATAAGAGCTTTCTGAACTTCGCCCATAATAGCTTCTTCAAGACCTTCAAGAAGAATCTGTGTTGATTCTGCGATATCTTCGTCGCCGCAAATATATCTTTCATAGTCAATATAAGCAGCTCCACCGATTGCATGGCCACCAAGTTCAAAAGTGTCTGCATCCAGTCTGAATGATTCATAAGCACCTGAGAGACCAACTTTTGTAATGAACTGCTTTGCTCTCTGACGACCGCGTTTTACTCTATAAACAACCTTCTGTCCATCTGCTGTTGTCTTAATCTCAGCAAAAGAACCCATATATGCTTCAATATAATCTGGAATAATTTCATCATAAGCTTCTTCCATAATTTCAAAAAGGTCCATTTTATTTCTCTGGTATGTTCTGTAGTCAGAAGCAAGAGCATGGATTTCCTTTGAAAGACTTTCTTTTACATCCTTAGTAGAAAATTCTGTTGGGTCTGGAGTTGTGCCCTTAAAAGAACATACTACTAAATCTTTAATTGCATTTAAATCTGCCATTTTTCTCAAACCTCCTTTCTAAAATTAAACCGTAGCAGGTTTATTAATAAATTCAAACATGAAAGCTAATGTACCATCAGCATTTGTATAAGCCTTAACAACCTGAGCATATACATTACCAAGAGCATTTGCAGGCTTAGCACCAATTGTAAGCTTACCATTAGAACCTTCAACTACACAAGCATAAATAACTTGACCCTCTGCAAGGTCTTCCTTTACAGCAGCATAAAATTCCTTAGAATCTTCCTGTGAATATACAGTGCTATCCCAAGCTACTGCGTTAGTTGTAATTCTTTCGCCTACTTCTGTAAAACCAATTCTTGGGAGAAATTCGCCGCAAATCATGCAGAAATTTCTACGACCAGGAGTAAACTGGTTATAAATCATTTCTGTTGAATAGTTAATACCCATAGGGAGTCCCTTATCGCTAAGAGCTTTTGTAGGAACAGTAGCAATCTTATTAACCTTATCTACCATAAGGAACGCACCATTCTCACCATAAATTTTCTTTTTTGTAGCTTCTTCTTCTGTCATAGGAAAATGTGCTGCAAATACTTTTGGGTCAAGTTCGCACTGAGCTTCAATTCTTCCATCTCTTGTGAAAGATACCTGATTAGGTTCAATTTGACCATAACCCTTACAATCAAAAAACTTAATTGCCATTATTTATTACCTCCTTTCTTGTTCTTTCTTAAGATTCTAATTGCTCCGCTTTCAAATTTATCTCCATCAGAGCCATTATTCTTATAAATAAGTTCTTCAGCATGATTATTATTAAGAAGCCCTTTATTAGCTTCATATGCTGCCATACAAACTTCTTTCTTGAAGTCTGCTACTGAGTAATTAGCCATAGCGTCCTTAAACTCCTGAATCTTTTCATCAGTTAAACTATTGCTAAATTCTTCAATAACTGAATCTTTCTGAGCTTTTTCAATTTCAGATTTAAAATTCTTTAAATCTTCAATTTCTTTCTCATAATTTGCTTTAGCTTCCTCAAGAGTAGCCTTTTCAGTTTCCATTTCTGCAATTTTAGTTGTATATTCTTCAATAGCAGTCTTGTTTTCCTCAAGAGTTGCTTCTAAAGCTGCTTTCTCTTCTGTAAGAGTAGCTTTTTCTGTCTCATAAGTAGCTTTTTCAGTTTCAAGTTCAGAAACTTTAGTTTCAAGCTCTTCTTTTTCTGATTCGAGAGAAACTTTTTCAGTATCCCATTCAGCCTTTTCTGTTTCATAATTACCTGCTGTAGCTTTAATTGCTTCTAAAGCCATAGCCTCAGATTCAGTAATATCAACAATCTTTACATTTACAATTTCTCCAAGAGTAACTGTATCTGATGCATTATCCTTTGTGTAATAAGCTCTTACGCAGGAATAGTCCTTTTTCTTCTTACAAAGAGCATATTCATCATATACATCCATGATGTAATAATCTAATGCCCAGCCGCCTTCCTCAGTATAATTAGGATTTAAAGCTGTAAAGATTAAATCATATTTCTCATTATCTGATAATCTAAAATCTGCGATACCCACTTTATCACCTTCCTTTTTATTTTTTGTAAATTGGTCAAGACATTCTTTAATATGATTATACAAGCTAAAGAACGCCGCGCCCTCAAAGCATGGCTCACAATCGTCTCCTAAAGCCTGAAGACCAACTAAGCAACCATCTGTGAAGAAGAAAAATGGTTGATTATCATCCTCAGAAATTCTCCATTCTCCTTTAAAGGTTTTCTTATAAATCTCCATTGATTGAGATTTGCCTGGAATTAATTTAGCTTCAGGATAAAGACCTGTAAAGAGATAAACATCTGCTGTTGCATATTCTCTTTCAACACCATCATCATCTAAGTGTTTTTCCCATGCAAAATTTGGATTTTCTGGAATTATTCCATAAATTCTTCCATCTGTATTATCCTCTCCATGCCCCTCAAAATCCATAGCATCTTGATCAAAGATACCTTTTATTGGTGCATAAGGAAGAGATGAAATTAATTTTTGAGCAAATTCCTCTGATATATAAGTGCGATTTCTATTCATTCCCCTATAAAAAATTCGTACTCTGGTTTTAGAAAGTGTTTCAGTCAACTTTTGAATCTCTCCATACATAGTAACTTCAAATTTTAAAATAGAGGATTCCATATTAGAAAAGTTAATTATACTATCCATTGTCTTTATTCACCTCCTCTTCAGAATCTTTTTTATTAGAAGAAGAATCTTCAGTAGAAGTATCTTCTTTTTTAGCGTCTGTAGAAGAAGTTTCTTCACTCTTAGCTTTATTAGCATCTTCCGCTGCTTTTGCAGTGACTGCATTTGTTTTGCCAGATTGAGTGTAAGCAGATTGCAATGGTTTTAATACTTCATCAAGATTTAACAGCTCATTTTCTAATTCCTTTAAGTCTGCTAAATTAGTCTGGTCTATACCAGTAGCCATAATAGGAGTTAAGAAACTATATCCAAATGCGGCCAAATCTTTAGCTTTACTTACATATTCTTCCCAATTGTAATAACTAATTGGTAGAATTAATAATCTAAATTTAACTTCTCTTGTTCTAAATTTATAATTTAAAATTGTGCTATAAAAATGAGCAAATTTTTGTCCTAAAATCATCATCATTGCTAAGTCATTATTTAAAGATAATTTGAGGCCCGCATCAGTTGTAGCACAAAAGAGCTCCTTAGAAACACCAGCACTTTCATAGATTAAATCTTGTACACTATTTATGTCTGTTTTTTCATCATCCTCACTACTTAAATCGAGCAAATCAATCTTATTATAAGTAGTAACAACGTCAACATCTGGATTATCACGAAGCATTTCAATAACACCTTCGTGCATTTCTTCAGCTTCATCTGGTTCAAATACTAATTTAAGACCGTCAGTTCCAACTTGCTGTACAAATATTTTCTTCAGTGCTTGAAGATTTCTTTTCTTATCAATTTCTTTATAATCATCTAAATCATCAAGTAAAGGAATTAAGTCTAAAAAGAAAGGTGATTCATCAAAGAATGAAAAATAGACTCCCATTTCTGCCGGCAAGAAAATCCAACAATTTTTACCTTTATGTTTGTAATTATAATAACCTTTTTGAACTACTTTAGGATAAGTTGATAAAATTTCTTTTCTCAAATCTGCATCTCTAATAGTATCAAAAAATTTCATATTAAACTCTACAATATCAATATCTTGCTGATTTTTGTAGCGGCTACGACAATATTCAAAAGGTAAATCTTGAATTACTACATAATCTCCTGTATCGTGTATAAGACCATAATAACCGCCTTTTACTAAAACTGTTTTTGCAAATGTAGTACTTTTTCTTTCTATTTCAAAAGAACTACAGAAATCAGAAGCATTGTGATAAGCCTTAGCAATTTTTTTGTCTGTAAGTTTTTTCTTATCATTTGTGACGTGCGGCACTAATATCCAAGAATATGTTAAGAATGTAGCATAATGAAGTATAATTCTTTTATATAAACCACTTACTTCAAAAAAATGTTGAGATAATTCTGCCTTTTCGACTGCATCCCCATATTCAACAATTCTTAAAATTTCTTCTTTTGTATATTTAACTCTTCTTTCTCTCAAGGAACGTGAATCTGAGCGAGAGTATGCTGCTTTAGAAGTTGCAATCATATCTTTAATTGCTTTCTTGAAGGTAGTGACTCTTTGCTCTTGTAATTTTTCTTCAACTTGTTTATTATCCACGTGCTATTTCACCTCCCTTTTTTAAAGAATGTTAATTTGCGTTTTCCTCCTAAACCACGGTTTCTACGCCTTGTATTATTTTCAGTTTCCATTGTAACGGCACGATAAATTCCCATTTCCAAAGCAGAGAATTTATCCTTTAACATTCTTTTGTTAATTTGCTCAACTGAAATTTGATTATTTACCCCCGTAGGTTTGATTCTTAAATTCATAATTTCATTTATCATTATTGAAGTTAATTCGTGCGGCATAAGTCTTGCAATTTTTGCCTCAGGCTTCATTTTTTGACCAGCTTTTGTGCTCATTAACTTAACCTTTGCCTCTTGTTCTGAAATTAAAAATTTAATTGCCCCAGAATAAACTTTAGCAAATAATGTGGAGTGCATATCACTATTTATCTGTCCAGTTGCTTTAATACCATAAAGAATTCTTTCACAACCTCTTGGTTGAATTCCTTCGTATTCATCTCTATTACTAAAGCCATAAGCTGGCAAGACAATATTTCTTTCATAATCAAAAGTTTCTTTTATCATTAAGTCTGCAAAAGAAACGCCTAATCCATTAATATCTATAACAACTTCTCTTGGATGAAATTTTTCCATTAAACGTTTTAATTCAAGTACTTGATGGTCAAATACTTTTTCGGAATCGTTCTTTCCAAGAATATAAATATTAACAACATTAAAATGCCATTCAGTATCATTTGGGAAAACCTTTATTACAACGCAAACTGTCTGACATCCGATTCTCGCAACATCCACTGCTAATAAGTAGAAACTCTCAATACCTTCTCTAACAATTTCGTGCGTTTCGGGATTTACAAGCTTTCGCCGCGAGTCTAATTTTTCATAATCAAACCAGGCTTCACTTGAAGTTCCAACAAATCTACTCATATACTCTTTAGCAAAACCACTTTCACTAAAAGTAGAAGAAGTTTTAATTTCATTAAGGAAGTCTCGAGATAACAATCCGGTTAATACCGGAACTCTATAATCAAAACCGAGTATAAAATTTTTAGATGGATTAATAATTGCCATTTCCATAGCTTCAATTGTTTTATCATAACAATAAGTATTTTTTTCGCTGGCAGAAGAAATCCATAATTGAACTTGTTGAGGTTCGTTTGGATTAATCTCTTGATTACACATTGGTCTATCAATATTAAGCAGAGGTAAAATAATTTCGTTTATGTCCTCACTGGAGTGATCCCGTTATACCCTCGGTTTCCCGATACTTTAATACGGGCGTAGACTATACTATCTAAGTGGGATTATAGTCGTTGAACGTAATCCCTCACCATTATGTGTTAGGGAAGTTTCGATGCGTTTGAGGAGCTTGCATCCTCGGTAATCCAATCCAGTATATTTTTATGGTCTCACTTATACGTTCGCCGCATTCACGCTCACTGTTTCCAGTCACGTTGTAGCTATACTGGCTCTAAGGAAGTCCCCGCAGTTTAACCCATTTTTTGGTTCCGCCAATAATCACTCAGTAAGGATATTTAATTTTGTTTTGGAATATTTCTGTATTCCCCATTCATAAAATTTTTCTTCTCCTATTTTAAGAATCTCATTGTAAGGAGTATTTAAAAATCTATCGTATGCTCTTTTTGCTTTACCAGTCTTACTTTTAATACCATTTTTTAAAAAACTTTTGTGTTTTCCAAAATATTTTGCTAATGCAGAATCAATGCCTCTACTATATATTTTAGAAATACATAAACAATAAAAATATTCATCTTCTGATAATTTATAAGAAACTCTTATTTCTTCTTGTTTGTTATTGTCTATATTAAAAATTTCTTTAAATTTATTTTTATAGTATAATTGGTCTTCTGGCAACATTTGATCTGCTTCTTCTTTATACCATAAATAAGATTTTCCTCTAAGAATTGTAGATACAGTAGAAGAGTCAATATTCAAATAATTTCCAATTTTTTCTGTATATCCTTGCCATTGACAGCCAATATATATTAAACAATAATCTTCAAAACTTAATTTTCCTCGAGTATTTCCACCGTCTCCACCAAGAGTTAAGTTATATCCTTTTAAATAAGAGTCTTTTTCTTTTATAGTATCAATTTCTAATTGATTTAATTCTTCAATATTTTCAATATTATATTTTTTGTAAGTAAAACTAAAAGCATTTGAACCATATTTATTCCAGTCTTTTTGCAATCTTTTATTACAATGAGTATTATTTTCTAAATCTCTAATATGAGAAGTTTTTCTATTTTGAAAATTAATAGTTTTTCCAACATAAACTTTTTGATTTTCATTATTTATTATTTGATAGATATATCCTATCATACAAATCACCTCATATATAAAGTGATTTTCTATAAAATAAACTCAACTTTTTTCAGAATTTTAGAAATTTTTTTAACGGAACTCATCTAAAATTCCACAAGTTGCTCTGTTACCACGAGTTGAATTTAATGGACTCATAATATCAAGAGCAGAGCCGTTTTTGAAACTTAATTTTACGTAGTCAGTACCAAAATTACCTTCCCCAATAATCTCATTTTTTAGTAAAGGCAATAAATCCCATAATTGATGAATTTTTTGATTAGCAATTTTTGCACCCTGACTTTTACCTGGCGCGCATTGGAAAACATGACTTTTTGGTCTAAAGATACAAATAAGATATAATGCAAGAATACAAATAAAACTTTTGCCGGCGGCACGAGGAGCTATTGTTAATACACGACCATAACGTAAACAGGCTCTTAAGAAAAGTCTCTGAAAAAATTTAAGCCCAAATTTTGAATCACTTGGAGTAATTAAATCAATAAAACAATCTGGGTAAACGCTCCAAAACTCACAAAATTTTTGATATAAAGCTTTATTTAAATCAATTCTGCGACTTGTTATAATTGCTCCTTTTTCAAGCTCTATCCCATCTTTAAAGAATCGTTTCATTGATTCTTTAACAACATGGTTGACAGTAGTTGTAAGTAATTGATTTGGTTCTATTATATTCATAATATCACCTTATAACTCAACTTGGAAGTCATCGTCATCATCTTCCATGTTTTCTTTTCTCATGTATCTTCTAAATTCATCTTCATCGAAGTCTTCGTCCTCAAGTTCGGCGGCAATCTTCAGATTTTGGATTCGTTCTTCAATTTCCTCAGCAACTCCACTTTCATTAACATAAAGATATCGTAGCCAATTCTTTATATTTTTTTCAGTATTATCAACTTCATCTTTAACAGCACCATCATAATAAGGATTTTTCCAACCTTTCTTTTCTAAGTAAGCAAAAACCTCACCAAAACTATCAAACTCATTTGCTTCTTTAACATTCTTTGGAGTAAGATTAGAAAGTTTAGAAAGCTCATCGTAAGCCTTTAAATCATCTTTAAAACTGACTCCGGCACGAATTTTTTCTTCAATAATCAAAGAAATTTTACATAACTTTAATGCTTGGTCTTCATTAAGTGCCCCAACAACATTTTGAGAATCTAATATACCTTTATGTAAATTTTCGAGATACATTAAGTCTTCTTCATCATAATTACTACCCCATTTCCTACGTAAATCTGCCTGTTGTTTTTCTTTTAATGAAGGAATTGCATCCTCAACTCTTTGTTCTTTCTGAAGTTGTAAGTAAGCTTCATTATACATATACCAATCTAAATGTTTGTACTGTTGTTCTCTAAAAATAGCAATATAAACACCTAACGTATTATTACCGTTCGCGGCGTAAAGTTTCTCCCATTCTTCTGGTATAAAAGGTACATCTGCCCATTGACAAATCTTATCAACAGTATTCCATCTTTCTTCTGGTGGTGCGGCCGCAATCATTTTAGCCAAACATTCGCGGCAAACAGGTAAAGACCCAGAAAACATTGGAGAATTAACTGCTATATAATGAGCAGTAGTTTTATCTTCTTTACATTTATAACAATTTTTAACGGCCATTCGTATCACTAACAGATACTTCATCCATTATATTACTAACATTTATTGTCGCGGCGTCATTAGTTGGCTTAATAAGTGTTCTTTTTCCTTTATCATAATCTCTGTTATTCCCAGCAACATCCTTAGCCAATTTCAACATAGAAACCTTATCCTTATAAGGTTTCTTAGAATAAGCCTCAACAATATCTGTAACAAACTCAACAAAATCTTCTTTTTCTTTAACCCCTAGTATGGCGGCAAATCCAAGTAAATCAACTAATTGGAAATCTTTAAAATATTTAACTAATTTTTTCTCTAATCTCATAATAGTTTAACCTCCTTTTTTCTTTTGTCTAATTTCTTTATCACATCTTTTACATCTTCCAGTTAAACCATCAGTAGACTTACTCTTTTTAACAAAATTTCGCGGGTCCCGCAAAAGTTCTTTATGACAACAATTGCAAACCTTCCAACTCTTATCATAATTTCTATTAATCCATTCATCATAATTAAGTTCTGCGGCGTCGGCAATTAGTCCAGTAATCTTATTCCAAATTGTACTAATATAGTTCTCTTGATGAGTAATATTAAGTTCTTTCTCTAAGTTTCTTGAAATTTCCTTGTTTGGAAGTCTAAACTTCTTATCCCTAACAATTAATAATTGTTGTTCCGATAAGTTTGCTTTCTCAATATAAAAATCAAGAGTCCATAAAAGACCATGTAAAGGCGAATCTGGAATATTTTCGATTGCGGCCTTAATTTCCCAGTAATTTAAAATAAGTTGATAAATGTGATTCTTGTCTAAGAAATTAAAATAAGGTTTATTGTTAAGTTGTCTTTGAAGAATTTCTTCCTCAATATTCTTAACCTTAATTTCCTTTCCTTTGTTACTACGCGGCTCGCAAAAATCCTTATCATGTTCATACCTCATAATGCCGCGAGGATAAACTGGATAATTCATTTGTGTATCTTGTACGCACCCATAGTATGTTGCTTTATTTTGTGGCGGCGGCAATGTAGGATAAACAGAATCTTTTAATAAATACTGGTCTCTTCTCATTTCAATTAAATTGTGCTTTAAATAGTAAATGGTTTTTTGTGAAAGCGGAGTATAATCTTCCGGCATTTCAACTTTCCCAGTATTAATATCAATAACTCTTTGAATCCTATCAATTTCTTCCCACAGTTCTTGCATCCCAGGAACATCTTTAAGTTTTTCTCTGTCAATTTTAGGTTTAACTTTCTTATATATAGTAGATGTTTGCCTTAAAAGGCTCTCATTAAAAGTAGGAGATTCAAGTAAAGCATCTAAAGAAACCGGTTCTGTTTTAGAATAAGATTGGAATTTTGTTTTAATTTGAACTTCTTTGCGGTCAACGATAGAGGTTAAGTCTTTATCTTCGTCTTTTCCATAGAGTATATAATTGGAACAGAGTTCAATTTCTTTTGGGGTTAGTTTAGAAAGGTCTTTACTTTTAATGAAGTCTCTTCGTTCTGATGAGGTTACTAAATTGAAGTCAAGATTGAAGTTCATTATGTTTTCACCTCCTTTTATTATATTATACAATATTTTCGGGGAAAAGTCAAAGGAATAATTTCTAACCCAAAAAAATTATTTCAACCTAAAAAATTACTTCAACCCAAAAAAATTACTTCATGAAAGTTTGTTTCCAGCCCATCGGTCTGCCACGTTTTACCAGGAAAACGTCTTTTTTCCTACCCCCGTATCTACGGCGTTTGCGGGATAGCCTGACCCTGAAGATGTCCAGCTCCCAGCCGTATAAAAATATATAGGGGAGAGGG
>UMKK01039286.1_pt1 | contig 208977 bp, 237 predicted proteins | sample 1966281 | NCBI WGS metagenome assembly UMKK01 (sample SAMEA4836175, study PRJEB28245) | human gut metagenome | biome: gut microbiome; material: fecal sample | place: Denmark | collected 2008 | reverse complement strand
CTGTTAACCGATAGGTCGTTGGTTCGAGCCCAACAAGAGGAGCCAAAAAACTGATAAGTTATATTCTTATCAGTTTTTTTTGTCTTTATAAAAGAGTAAATATAAAGTAAGTATAGCTTTTTATTTTTAGACGCTAGTAATTTGCCAAGTAATGATATATAATTACTGAAAATATAATTAGCAAACAAATATTGCTATAAATTTATGGAGGCTGGTATTAGTGAAACAAGAGTTAGTAAGAATGAATTCTATTGATGGAATAGAGATGCCAGGAATTATATACGAACCAGAAACAAGAACTAATACAATAGTTATCGAAGTTCATGGTCTATGCGGAAGTTTTTATGAAAATCGTTTTATAGATATTCTAGCTAAAACATATACAAAGAAAGGAATTAGTTTATTGACTTTTAATAATAGAGGAACTAATTTTGTTGCAGAGTTATTACAAGGAAATGAATTTAAAGTCATAGGTGGTTGTCATGAAAGATTTAAAGACTGTTTATTAGATATAGAAGGTGCAATAAATTTTGTAAAAGAGAAAAATTATGATGAAATAATATTACAAGGACATAGTTATGGCTGTAATAAAGTGATTTATTATTATAATAATAAAAAAGATGAATTTATAAAAAAACTCGTATTATTAGGTCCTTGTGATATACAAGAGGAATGTAAAAAATATTTATCAGAAGAGGAATATGATAATTTAAAAACAGAATCAGCTAAATTAGTTAAAGAAGGTAAACCAAGACAAATGCTTAATTTTTCTTTAAATGGTAATGGAAAAATCTCAGCAGGAACATATTATTATGACTTTTTACCAAATACAGAAACAGATTTTATTAGATATCGTGAAGGAGTAAATAGTAAAAGTAAAGAATTAAACAACATCAAGGTTCCAGTTTTAGTCGTATTTGGAGATATGGATGAATGTGTATTAACACAAGATATAGAAATAGTAAAAGAATATTTAAAAAATAATATAAAAGAATGTAATATTCAAATTATAAAAGGTGCAGATCATTCTTTTACTGATAAATATGAAGAATTGGGCGAAGTAATTAATAATAATATCTAAAGGAGAATAATATGAAAGTTTTAATTGCAACGAAAAATCAAGGTAAAATTGAAGGAGCAAAAAGAGCATTAGAAAATTATTTTAACAATGTTGAAATTGAAGGAATACCTGTAAATTCTGATGTACCAGATCAACCAGTTAATAAAGAAATATATATAGGAGCTAAAAATAGAGTAAAAAATTTAAAAGAATATGCTAAAAATAATAATATTGCAGCAGATTTATTTTTAGGAATAGAAAGTGGAATAAATGATTTATTGGGAAGATGGATGATTACAAATATAGCTGTAATCGAAGATAATAAAGGTTTTGAGAGTTATGGAGCAAGTCCTTCTTTTCCAGTTCCAGATAATTTAGTACAAAAAGTATTAGATACAAATTTAAGTGAAGCTATGGATACTGTATTAGGAGAAGACAAGGAAAGACATAACCATAGTGGAGGAATTCAATTATTAACACATAATAAAATTTCAAGAATTGATTTAACAGAAGATGCATTTATAATGGCATTAACTAAATATATTAACGGAGAAAAGTGGAGATAACTTATTAATAAAAGGAAGGAATTTAATATGAATATAGAAGTAAACAAAGCTCTAATAACTGTAACTGTTCCAAAAGAAAATGCAGAGGAGTTGAGAAAAGCTATATGTGATGCAGGAGCAGGAGTTATTGGAGATTATACATATTGTACATCAAATAGCATAACTAAAGGAACATTTATACCAAATAATCAAGCTAATCCATATATAGGAGAAAAAGAAATCTTAGAAGTTGTGGAAGAGGAAAAAATAGAAACAGTATGTGACATAAAAATACTAAAACAAGTTTTAAAAAAGTTAAGGGAAGCACATCCATATGAAGAGCCAGCTATAAATCTTATTCCTCTTATTGATGAAGAAAGTTTATAAAATGCTATTATACTCCTGGATAAATTGCATATTATATGATAATATGTAAAAAAATGTTGAAAGGAGTTGCTGTTATGAATTTAGAGCTTCCAAAAAACAATGTTGTATTTGGCAATATGGGAGAGGTGAAAAATGGCATTTTGTATATCTATCGGCTAAATAGTTTTTATGATTTAATGTATGAAATTGCATATGCTGTATATGGCACAGATAAATGTTGGTATTGTGGTAAGCCTTGTAGAAGAGGAAAGGGAAGACAAAACGATTCACGTGCAAAAATAACATTAGATCATTTAATTCCAACAAGTATAGGGGGACCAACAATCGTAAATAATTTAAGACCAGCGTGTCATACATGTAATGATCAGCAAAAGGGGGATTTAACATCAGAGCAATTTTTCGAAATCTTATCACTACAAAAGCAATTAAATGAATGCACTAATCAAACGGATAAGAATTATTTAAATAAAAAGATTGCTATGAGACGTCTCGAAATGCGGAGGGAAAATACGGATAAGAGAAGAGGTATTATTCCATATTTACCAGAAGAATGGACGTCAAAGAAGATATCAGGTGATTTAATAGGTACAATATCACCAGACATACAGCTTGGTAGTCAATTCAAAAAACAAGATGAATTTTATAGGAAATATAAAAGAATAAAATTCCCATTGGTTATTAGTGATAACGGATATTTGCTGGCAGGATATAATTCAATAGCAATTTCTAAAAAGTACAGAATACCATGGCAGCTTGAAAAAATTGTATTGGAAAATGTTGTTGTTTATCTTAGAAGAGGAACGCCATATTAAGGCGTTCCTCTTGCATCTAATATCTTAATTTGGTAGAATACGTAATATATGAAAAATGGAGGTACATAAATAGTGAAAGAAGAATTTTTAATGTTATTAAGAAGTGTAAATAGAGAGGGAATGGATGAATTAATTAACTTTATAGAAAAATCAGACTTTTTTAAAGCTCCAGCAAGTACAAGATTTCATGGGAGTTATGAAGGCGGACTTTTAGAACATAGCTTAAATGTATATAAATTATTATGCGAAAAAGTAAAAAATTGTCCAGTAGAAATAAATGTATCACAAGACAGCTTAATAATAATTGGATTATTACATGATATTTGTAAAGCTAATTTTTATAAAGTTGATTATAGAAATGCAAAAAATAGTTTAGGAGTATGGGAAAAGGTACCATATTATACAATTGATGATACAATACCATATGGACATGGTGAGAAATCTGTAATGATGCTTAGTGAATATATAAAATTAACTGTAGAAGAAAAATATTGTATTAGATGGCATATGGGATTTACAGAGCCAAAAGAGCTTTATAACACTTTAGGTCAAGCGTATAAGAAATATCCATTAGCTTTATTAACTCATGAAGCAGATTTGGAAACTACATATTTTTATGATGTATAACAATTTTATTATAAAAATAAGAAAACTACTAAAATTATTTTTTTAGTAGTTTTTTACTATATTTAAGATTTTAAATTCATTTTTTTTATTACAGAATTAGGCACATAGCTAGAGATATCTCTATTATTATTTATAAGATCCATAATCATAGTAGAACTTATAAAACCATATTTTCCAGATCTAATATAAATAGTATCTAAATTTGAAAGTTCTTCATTAATTTTAGCGACATTTTCTTCATAATGATAGTCCATATCATTTCTAAGGCCTCTTATAATATAATTACAATTGCAAGAAATTGCTGCATCAACTGATAAATTATCATATGAAATTACATTAACATTTGATAAATTTTCTTCTATTAAACAATCTTTTATAGCATCTTCCATTAATTCTTTTGGAAAACGTCTATCTTTAACAGAATTTATACCAATACCAATAATTACTTTATCAAATAATTTGCTAGCAGATTTTACTACATGTAAATGGCCATTTGTGAAAGGGTCAAAACTTCCTGGATAAAAACCAATATTCATATTATTACCTCCATATAATTTAAATGTATTATACAATTATTAATTAGTAATTACAATAATTAAAAAATATAATTGCATAAAAAAATTTTATAATATATAATCAAAAAAATGGAGGAAATATAATGGATAAATTATCGATAGAAGAGGCATATAAACTACTAGAAGAGGCCCCAAGAAACAACAAAGAATTATGGATAAAGCATTCGGTAAATGTTGCAATAGTTGCCGAGAGATTAGCTGAACAATTAAAATTAGATGGAAAAAAAGCGTATGTACTGGGATTAGTACATGACATAGGAAGAAGAGCCAGAGAGCATGTAGGATTAAGACATATTATAGAAGGATATAATTATTTAAAATGTTTGGGGTATGACGAAGAGGCTAGGGGGTGTTTAACCCATACTTTTTATGCTAGAAATTTAGTAATACCAAACCTAACTAAAAAAAATACAAATCTTACTAGAAATGAAATTGATTTTATTGCAGATTATATAAATAAAAATGGATTTAATATATATGATAAAATTTTGCAAATAGCAGATAATATGGGAAGTGCAAGTGGAATAAACACAATAGAACGAAGAAGAACGGAAAGTATGTTAAGATATGGTATAACAGATATTTCCGAAAAAAACTTACAAGGAATATTTAATGTACAAGCTGAAATAGAGGAAAAATTAGGAGCTTCTATATATTATTTATTTCCGGAAGTAACAGACAATATTTCTAAAACGTTAATAAAAGATGTTGTAAAAATTAAAAAATAAAATTTTTTTGAATAAAATCTTGCAAGAAAAAATATAATAGTATATAATACAAATTGTAATATATATTCCTCTTTAGCTCAGTTGGTAGAGCGCTCGGCTGTTAACCGATAGGTCGTTGGTTCGAGTCCAACAAGAGGAGCCAAAATCCTAGAGCCAAGCTGATTATAAAAAACGACTTGGCTTTTATTTTTTTGTTTTCCCACATTTTTCCCACTTTAGTTTTTGATAAAATTATTTTATTAATTTAATATATGAAAAGGAGAACTTATGTTAAAAATATATAATGTTAAAGATAAACAAGAATATTTAAAAGAAGTTGCAACACTAACACAAAAAGAATGGGGCAAAACATGTAATGCTCAAGCAGAATTTAACCAAAAAATATTTAGAAAAATAGAAAAAATAAAAAACAACTTAGACAATAAAAATTATTGTAAATTAATTTTACTTGATAATGATGAATTGATAGGTTTTATATCTATATTTGAACATGATTGTGAGGAAAGAGAAGATTTATCACCATGGTATGCAACTATGTTTGTAAAAAAAGAGTATAGAGGAAACGGGTATTCAAAGATTTTAAATGATGCAATCTTGCAAGAGGCAAAATCAAGAGGATTTAAAAGAATTTATTTAAAAACTACATTAGAAAATTATTATGAAAAGTTTGGAGCAAAATATTTAGAAACTTTAGCTAATAATGAGAAAATATATTATTTTGAAATATAAAGACTAAAGGCTGTAAGATGTAGATCGTACAGCCTTTAAAAGAGAATTAATCTTCATATTCGTACCACTTTTTTTGTGGAGTATGCATAGCGGAATTGATATATGCTCCTTCCGCCAACATATTAATGGTGTTGTTGTATAAACACTGCGTAAATATTATGTCAAATTGCTGAGGGTCAAATTCTGCGATGTCAATGGTACTAAGCATTTCATCAAATAGTGGCCAAAAAGCCCTAAGTTCAGGGTCTTGTTTAAATTCAGTTAATCTCCGAATTATTTCTTCTCTTTTTTCCATGTTCAACTGCTCCTTTCAAGTGCTAAATATAATTATACTATACTTAACATAATTTGTAAAATAAGAGGAAAAATAAATATGGATAGCCTAAAAATATAAAGTATGTTATACTTACTGTGCAAAGGAGAGAAAGTATGAAATCAATAAAAGAATTATATAAAATAGGAAATGGTCCATCTAGTTCACATACTATGGGACCAAAAAAAGCAGCATTATTATTAAAAGAAAAATACCCAACTGCAGATTTATATCAGATAATATTATATGGTTCATTAGCTTTTACAGGGAAGGGACATCTAACTGATAAAATAATATTAGAAGCTTTAAAACCAAGTAATGTAGAAATAATTTTTAATAAAGAAACAAAAGAGCTAAAACATCCAAATACAATGGATTTAATAGCATTAAAAAATAAAGAAGAATTAGGCAAATTTAGAGCCTATTCAATAGGTGGAGGAAGTATACAAATAGAAGGAGAGGACTTCCAGGAAGAAAAAGACATCTATGATTTTACAACATATACCGATATAAAAAATAACTGTAAAGAAAAGAATATTTCATTATTAGAGTATGTATATACACAAGAAGATAAAGATTTAAGTGAATATTTAAAAACAGTGTGGCAGACAATGAAAAAAACATTAGAAGAGGGCTTAGAGCAAGAAGGCTTAATTCCAGGAAGATTAAAAATACCAAAAAAAGCAAAAACGTTATATAGTAAAGAATTAGAAAAAGAAACTGCAGAACTAAAAAGAACTAGATTGTTAACAGCATATGCATATGCTACAAGTGAGCAAAATGCATCAGGAGGAATGATTGTAACAGCACCAACATGTGGTGCATCAGGGGTTTTACCAGCAGTATTATATTATCTATATAAACAAGAAAATGTTAATGAAGCTAAAATTTTAGAAGGTTTAGCCATTGCGGGCTTAATTGGAAATTTGGTAAAGACAAATGCTTCAATTAGTGGTGCAGAATGTGGTTGTCAAGCTGAGATTGGAACTGCTTGTTCCATGGCGGCAGCCGCATATGCATATATAAAAGGTTATTCAATAGATGTTATTGAATGTGCAGCAGAAATAGCAATGGAGCACCATTTAGGCTTAACTTGTGATCCTATATATGGATATGTGCAAATCCCTTGTATAGAAAGAAATGCAGTAGCAGCGATTAGAGCTATAGATTCAGCAAATATGGCATCACTTTTATATAAAGATAGTAAAATTTCCTTTGATTTAGTTGTCGAAACAATGTATGAAACAGGAAAAGATTTAGGAAGCCATTATAGAGAAACAAGCAAAGGTGGACTTGCTAAAAAATATTGTAGAAATAAATTTTATAATGATAATTTGGAAGAGGAGTAAAATATAATTTTTAGTTATACCTGAATGAGTATTATGTATTTTACATAATACTATAAATGAACTATAATTTGACTTGTAAAGTTTGACTATAAAGGAGAGAAAAAAATGAAGATTTATGTAACAAGACATGGACAAACAGATTGGAATGTGCAAGGAAAAACACAGGGAAGAGCAGATATTGAACTAAATGAAGTCGGAATTAAGCAAGCAAAACAAACTAAAGAAGAACTAAAGAATATAGATATAGATTTAATAATTTGTTCACCATTAAAGAGAGCTAAAAAAACAGCAGAAATAATAAATGAGGGAAGAAATATTCAAATTATATTTGATAATCAGATAATTGAAAGAAATTTTGGAGAATTTGAAGGTAAAAAAATAAAATTTGATGAATTTTGGGATTATAATGCCCATCCAAGATACCAAAGAGCAGAAACAATTCAAGAAATTATCAGTAGAATTTCAAATTTCTTAGATAAAATAAAGGAAGAATATAAAGATAAAAATGTTTTATTAGTAACACATGGTGGTGTAAGTATTGCAATAAATTGTTATTTTAAAGGAATTCCTGAAGATGGTAAGCTTATTAATTATTGCTTACATAATTGCGAAGTACAAGAATTTGAAATCTAATTATATATTATGGTATAATATTTCTGTTAACATAAGCCAGAAGGCAGGAGGTAGAAAAAATGTACACATGAAAAGAGATTAGAAAACGGTGGACAGACATAAGGGAGCTTAAGAAAATAAGCAAAGTTTTCAAAATGTGGTATGGTATAACCACTAACATCATGTGTGCGCCATACTTACAGAACAGAGATTATATATTTTGCTTAACACAGAGATGAAAGTGGCAGGAAAGTTATATTAGGCTTCCTGCCATTTTTATTTAGATTGACAAAATTATAGTCTATAAACTAAGTAAAAGATTTGGATGATGAATTAATTTTGACAAATTTAAATATTAAATATATATTTATCAAAAAGGAGAGAATTATGAATATAATAATATAAAAGAGGTGTAAGTATGACTTTTTCGAGAAATACATATTTAGAAATTGATTTAGCCAAGATAAAAAATAATTTAAAAACAATAATAAATAATTATCCGACATATAAATATTATTTTGGAGTTGTAAAAGCTAATTGTTATGGCTTAGATAATGAAAGTTTAGCTGTTACAAAGACAATAATTGATGCTGGATGTAACTATTTAGCAGTGGCAACGTTAGAAGAGGCAATTGCAATAAGAAAAGAATTTAAAAGTATTCCAATATTAGTATTAGGTCATATAAATAAAGAGCACATTAAAGAAGCAATAGAATATAATATAACAATAACAATTCATTCAGAAGATTGTTTAGAAGAAATACTAGCTCAAAATTTACATGGATTAAAAGCCCATATAAAGATAAATACAGGAATGAATAGGTTAGGAATAAATAAGAATTTAAAAGGTTTATATGATAAGTGTATAAATAACAATATAAATGTAGAAGGAATTTTTACACATATCTATAATGCATCAAATGAAACAGATTATAATAAGCAAATAGAAGTTTTTGAGAAGTTATTAAAAGAAATAGATATTTCCAAAGTTCCAATTATTCATATTTCAGCAAGTGAAGCACTAACAAACTATAAAAAGCCAGAAGAAGCTAATGGGTGTAGATTAGGAATAATTATGTATGGATTTTCCGAAAAAATTGAATTAGAATCACCAGTAAAATTAATTAGTGAAGTAGTTCAAATTCATAATTTAAAAAAGGGCGAAGTTGTAGGATATAACGGAATATTTAAGGCAGAAGAAGATACAAAGATAGGTGTAATTCCTGTGGGATATGCAGATGGAATAATTAGAAAAAATACAGGAAGATATGTGTATATAAATAATAAAAAATACAAAATTGTTGGAAATGTATGTATGGATATGCTATTTGTAGAGATTGATGAAGAAGTACATTTATATGATAAAGTAGAAGTGTTAAAAGACAATAAACATATAAAAGAAACAGCAAACCACTTAGAAACAATACCGTATGAAATATTATGCCAGATAGGTGGGAGAGTTCCAAGAATTTACAAAAATAATTAAAAAGTATTGACTAACATAAAAAAACATTGTATACTATTACACAATTAAAAAAGGAGAGCTTTTTATGAGAAATATATTAAACAATAAAGGATTAAATCATCATCACAGGTAAGCTTGTGTCTATTAGGCACAGGCTTTAACTGCTTGTGCCTTTATTGTTTAAGAAGACCTTAAAGGTACTAAGAATGTATCTTTAAGGTCTTTTTTCGTATTTGTTAAAATTGGTCGCGACATTTTAACAAAAAGGTCTTCAAATAAATAACTAAAGGTGTAAACCTTATTAAATTAACAATGGAGGTAAATGATATGAGTAAAAAAATTTTAATTATTGTAGGAGTAATATTAGTAATTGCAATTATAGGAGTGGCAATTACATTTAACAAAAATAGTAAAGAAGAGGACAATACATTTGTATTGGGAATGGATGATAGTTTTCCACCAATGGGATATAGAAACGAAAATAACGAATTAGTAGGTTTTGACATAGATTTAGCTCAAGAGGTTTGTAATAAATTAGGGATGAAATTGGAAGTTCAAACTATATCTTGGGCAGCTAAAGAACAAGAACTTGATTCAGGAAATATTGATTGTATATGGAATGGATTTGGATATACAGAAGAAAGAAATGAAGCAATGACATTAAGTAATCCATATGTTAAAGATAAATCAATGTTTGTTGTAAAAGGTAGTTCAAGTTATACAAATCAAGATGAATTAAAAGGTAAAAAGATTGGTGTTCAGAGTGGTTCTGTACAAGAAAAGAGATTAAATGAATCTGAATATGGTAAGGAGTTAGACGAAGTAATAGGATATACAGATTATTTAACAGCCCTTATGGATTTAGAAACAGGAAATATAGATGCAGTATATATGAGTCAAATTTCCGGAAATTATATTATACAAAATCAAGACAAGGATTTTAAAACATTTGATGCTATTGGAATAGGTGAAGAATCAAAAGGAATGGTTATAGCATTTAAAAAAGGAAATACAGCTTTAAAGGATAAAGTAGAAAATGCATTAAATGAATTAAAAGCGGAAGGAAAATTAAAAGAATTATCAGAAAAATGGCTTGGAGCAGATTTAACAGCTTAGGATTTTTGGGACGGTACTTTTTTCTAATTTAGAAATTTAATTAATTCAAAAATAAAAGAGGGATTTTAGGAACGTCCCCAAAATCCCGAGGAGGAAAAGATGGAAAATTTTTTAAATTTATTAAAAATTTTATCAGAAGGATTGGGAACAACTCTACTAATCTTTTTGCTTACGTTAGGTTTTGGAATTCCAGCAGGAATACTAGTTGCAGTTGCCAGAAATTCAAAATGTAAGTTAGTAAATTTAATTACAAAATTATATATTTTAATTATTAGAGGAACACCAATGATGTTACAAATAATTTTTATATATTTTGCACCATATTATTTGTTTAAGGTAACCTATGACAGGTTTGTAGCAATAATAATTGCTTTTGTAGTAAACTATGCAGCATATTTTGCAGAAATATTTAGAAGTGGAATTTTAAGTATACCGAAAGGCCAAAAAGAAGCAGCTTTTACATTAGGATTTAGCAAAACACAAACTTTTTTTAGAATATTACTTCCACAGATTGTAAAAAGAATATTACCAGCCATGTCAAATGAAGTAATATCATTAATTAAAACTACTTCATTAGCACAAATAATAGGAATTACAGAAATCTTTGCATTAGCACAAAAACAAGCAAGTTATCAATTTTCTATTTTGCCATTATGTGTGGCAGGATTGATGTATTTAGTCTTATGTACAATAATTACTTATGCATTTAATAAGGCTGAGAAAAAATATAGTTATTACACTATAACTTAAGAAAGGAGCGAGAAGAATGAATAATATATTAGAAATCGAAAATTTGGTAAAAAGATTTGGAGATAATTATGCAGTAAAAAATGTTTCTTTTTCTGTAAATGAAGGTGAAGTATTAGCAATAATTGGCTCTTCTGGCTCTGGTAAATCTACAGTATTAAGATGTATAAACCAATTGGAAAAAATAGATGGTGGAAACATAAAAATATGTGGCGAACCTATGACAGAAGAAGTTAAAACAACTAATAATCTGCCTAAAAAGTATAATAAAAAGAAAAACAAGGTTATATATACAGCTAAAGAAACGTTAAATAGAATGAATTTAGAATGTGGAATGGTATTTCAAAATTTTAATTTATTTCCTCATTTATCAGTTTTGGATAATGTAACAGAAGCAATGATTCAAGTACTAAAAAAATCAAAGGAAGAAGCAGAAAAAGAAGGCATCAAAATTTTAACGAGAATGGGTCTAGAAGCAAAAATAAACCAATACCCATGTAATTTATCAGGTGGAGAGCAACAAAGAGCTTCTATTGCAAGAACACTTGCGATAAATCCAAAAATAATTTTTATGGATGAACCTACTAGTGCACTTGATCCAGAATTGGTAGGAGAGGTTTTAAAAGTTGTAAAACAACTTGCAAGAGAAAAAAGAACGATGGTTATTGTTACACACGAAATAAGTTTTGCACGAGAAATTGCAGATAGAGTTATCTTTATGAGTAACGGAGAAATTATTGAACAAGGCAAACCAGAAGAAGTAATAGATAACCCTAAAAAAGAAAGAACGAAAGAGTTTTTAAAAAGATATTTAAAATAGAGGAGGTATTTATGTTAGAAGAAATAAAACCATGTAAGGTAATGAGATACTTTGAAGAGATAAGCAAAATTCCAAGAAAATCAGGAAAAGAAGATAAAATTGTTGAATATATAAAAAAATTTGCTATAGAGAGAAAGTTGGAATATTACACTGATAACTATAGAAATATAATAATAAAAAAGAATGCTACACCAGGTAAAGAAAACAGTCCTGCCATTGCATTGCAAGCACATACAGATATGATTTGTGAAAAGCTACCTGAAAGTAATCATGACTTCTCTAAAGATGGTCTAGAGTTATATGTAGACGGGGATTTTATAAAAGCAAGGGGAACAACACTTGGAGCAGACAACGGAATAGGTGTTGCAATTATATTAGCTGTGTTGGATTGTGAAAAGATAAAAGCACCTAAATTAGAATGTATTTTTACTTCAGAAGAGGAAACAACAATGTTAGGTGCGATAAATTTAGATTTAGCTAACATAGAAAGTAATAGAATAATTTCGTTAGATAATGGAAAAGAAGGAAAAATTTTAATTAGTTCAGCAGAATGTAATGAATGGAAAGGAAAAGTAAATTTTACAAGAGAAAAAACAGCTAAGCCAGGTTTCGAATTAGTATATGATAATTTTAAAGGAGGTCACTCTGGTGGAAATATAGGGGATGAAACAAGAGGAAATCCGATAAAATTAGCAATAGAGATATTAAAAAAATTGGAAGATGTACAAATAGCAAATATAACGGGTGGAAGCAGGGTGAATGTTATTCCAAGAGAGATGTCAGTTAAATTTGTTACAGAAAACAAAAATGCAGAAGAAATTATAACAAAAGAAATAACTAAACAAAAAGAATTTTATGGAAAAGAAGTAAAAATAGAATTAAATAAGGATTTAGAAATTATAGAGGTAATAAATAAAGAAAATAGCAATAAAATAATAGATTTTATTAAAGAATTTCAAAATGGAGCCATAAAGAAAGATAAGAAAGGAAATGTATTACAATCAGGTAATATGGCAAAGGTAAAAACAAATGAAAATGATATAGAGATAGAATTTTCAGAAAGAAGTAATGTACCAGCATTCGAAAAAGAATACTTAGAAAATTTAGAAAGTTTAATAAAAAAATATGACATAGAAATAGTATGGAATCAAACCTTAAAAGGTGTACCAAAGAGAGAAAAAAATACTTTAGCAAGTGAATGTGAAAAGGTATATAAAGAGCTTTATAATGAAGAGTTGGAAGAGATTGTATCACAAGGAGTAGTAGAAGGAGGATTTTTTATAAATAAAAAACCGAACTGTGAATATGTGTGTATAGGACCAAACACATTTGACGTACACAGCCCAAGTGAAAGACTTTCTATAAGTTCTACCAAAAAGATATGGAAATTTATTAAAGAATTATTAAATAAAATGTAAAACTATTGCGAAAAAATAAAAAATATAGTTTAATTATATTTGTATAGATTATCTTTTTTGGAAAGAAGTGATGTGATGAAAATATTAAAAAATCTTTTAGAAAACGATAATTGTATAAGAACTGAAAAAGATTTTCCTATAAAAGGAATGGAGTATTTAGATATAGTACCATTATTGCTAGATGCAGAAATTTATAAAGAAATTACTAATATTTTTGTAAAAGAAATTAGTAATAAAAACGTACAATATATTGTATCACCAGAATCCAGAGGATTTTTCTTTGGATGTCCGGTAGCAGAAAAAATGAAACTTGGTTTTATTCCAGTAAGAAAAAAAGGAAAATTACCTCCTACTACAGTTCAAACTACATTTGAGTATGTTAAAGAATATGGTAAAGATGAATTGGAATTACCTAAGTTAATAAATAATGAGGAATATAAAGATAAGAATTTTTATATTATAGATGATATTTATGCAACAGGAAATACAGTTCAAACATTAAAAAAAGAGATAGAAAAATTAGGTGGAAATGTAGTTGGAATTTCGGTTGTTATTAATATAAAAGAACTAAATAATGATGAGTTATTTTCAATTTTAGATGTAAACGAAGAATAGTAAAGAAAGGAATAAGCAAATGAAAAGAAAGATAATTACAAGTATAATTTTATTTATAGTAATAAGTTTATGTATGACATTTACAAAAGCAGATAATACAATAGATGTTAATAATTTAGATGATATAAAAGATTTAATACAGTCAAGTTCAGAAGGTAATGTAGATATTTATGATGTTTTACAAGCATATAAAGATTTAAGTGAAAAATATAGTAATGAAGAAATTGCAACAGCAATCGAAGAAAATAAAGAATTGTTAACAGAACAAGGAATAAGTGAAAATGTTATAGATTCTGGAACTAGTGTGTTAAGATCTGTTGATGCTAAACAATTAAATAAGATTCTTTCAGAAGATATTAATATAGATGAAATACAACAACAATTAGAAGATGGAGCAACACCAACAGAAATATTAAATAACATTCAGCAAGATATGAGTACAACAGATAAAATATCTTTAGGAGTTAATCTAATAATGGCTTTTACAGTAGTAAAGACTATAATGTGGATAATTGTTGTACTTATAATTTATAATATTATTGTTAGATGGAGAATTTATAAAAAAGCTGGAAAACATGGTTGGGCAGCGCTAATACCAATATATAGAGATGTTGTTATGTATAAGATATGTGATGTATCACCATGGGTATTATTGTTATTACTAGTACCAGTAGTAGGTTGGTTTGCATTAATAATTATAAATATTTATACTAAATTTACATTAGCAGAAGGGTTTGGAAAAGGAATTGGATTTGGTTTTGGATTATGGATATTAGGACCAATATTCGAAGCAATTTTAGCATTCTCTAGAAAATCAAAATACATAGGATTTAATAGAAAATAGACTGTAGTTTTTACAGTCTTTTCTTATTTGAATTAAGCAACATAATATATGCTATTATCATCTTTGGATAGGAGCGGTTAAAGCTAAAAAATATTGATATTTTCGCCAAAATGTGGTATAATAAAAAGGTAGTATGGTGTAAGGAGAAAAGATATGTTTAATGAGAAAAAATTTAAATTTGATATAGAAAATTTAAAACAAGATTTAGCTATAGAAGATATGTATGTAACAGAAGAGGACATATCTTTATTAAGAGATTATCAGGAACAAAAAATAACAGAACAGGATATGATAAATAAAATAAAGAAAATGTCTTTATAAGGGGCTGGTTTTATGTATGATCTATATGAAGCTAGGAATTCTATATACTGTTATGAAAATACAGATATACTAAAAAATAAATTAAATATAAAAGATAAAGAAAAATTATATGATTATGAAAGAAAAATAGTTTTAGCAAAATTATTTATATTAAGACAAAAAGAGATAACAGGAAATTTTGATATTCATCATTTTGTAGGAATTCATAAATTCCTATTCGAGGATATATATGATTTTGCAGGATTGTTTAGAAGTGAAAATATTGCAAAAGGTAACTTTAGATTTGCAGAATGGGAATATATAGAACAAGAATTAATAAAATTATTGGATAAATTAAAAGAAGAAAATTATTTACAAGGATTATCAAAGGAAGAATTATCGAAGAAACTAGCATATTATATGGCAGAATTAAATGTTTTGCACCCATTTAGAGAAGGTAATGGTAGAGCAATAAGAGAGTTTATAAGGGAACTCGCTGCTTGGAATGGCTACGAATTAGATTTAACTAAAACTACTCCTAAAAATATGTTAGATGCATGTATAGAATCGGTAGTTGACACAAGTAATTTAGAAGAAATTTTATATAAATGTTTAGTATAGTCACCATTAAAGCATGGTGACTATATCTTTGTGCTTAAAGCTTGTAATAAAAAAATTATAAAGAGGGGTATTAATATGAAAAAGTATTATTTTAGTTCAGAAAGTGTAACAGAAGGACATCCAGATAAATTATGTGATTATATATCAGATAAGATATTAGATGAATGCTTAAGACAAGACGAAAATTCAAGAGTAGCAGTTGAAACATTTGCTTCTAGCAATAAGATTACAATTGCTGGGCAAATAACTTCAAAAGCTAATTTAGATATAGAAAAAATCGTGAGAGATACTATAAAAGAAATTGGCTTTGATAATAGAGAAACAGATATTGATTATAGAACTTGTGATATAGATATAAATATTACTAAACAAAGTGATGATATTGCACTTGGGGTAGATATTGGTGGTGCTGGTGACCAAGGTATTATGTTTGGATATGCAACAAACGAAACAGAAAATTATATGCCATATGCAATATATATTGCACATAAATTATCTAAAAGATTAACAGATGTTAGAAAACAAAATATAATACCATATTTAAGACCAGATGGAAAAACAGAAGTAACAGTAGAATATGAGAATGATATTCCAAAAAGAATAGAGAATATATTAATTTCTACTCAACATTTAGCTAATATTAGTATGGAACAATTAAAAGCAGATGTAAAGAAATATGTAATAGATGAAGTGATTCCACAAGACATGATTGATGAAAATACCAAAATTTATATTAATCCAACAGGTAGATTTGTTATTGGCGGACCTTTAGGAGATACAGGACTTACAGGAAGAAAGATTATTGTAGATACATATGGTGGATATGCAAGACATGGTGGTGGTGCTTTCTCTGGAAAAGATGCTACAAAAGTTGACAGATCTGCTGCATATATAGCAAGACATATAGCTAAAAACATTGTAGCAAATGGATATGCTGATAAATGTGAGATTCAATTATCTTACGCTATTGGAATAGAAGAACCTTTATCTATATATGTAAATACTTTTGGAACAAATAAGATAGAAGAAGAGAAGATTATTAATAAAATAAAAGAAAAATTCGATTTAACTCCAAATGGAATTATAAAATATTTGGACTTACAAAAACCTATATTTGCTAAAACTACTAATTATGGACATTTAGGAAAAGATTATTTACCTTGGGAAAAAATAATAAAAATGTAATCAGGTGATAAAATGGAAGAAAAAACAAATGTAATGAGGATATTAGATAAGCATAAAATAGTTTATACAAAACATACTTATGATCCATCAAAAGCTATAAGTGGAGTAGAAGTTGCTGATTTCTTGGGAGAAGATTATAACAGAACTTTTAAGACTTTAGTTACAGTTCGGAAAATCTGGTGAACATTATGTTTTTGTAGTTCCTGTTGCAGAAGAACTAGATTTAAAAAAGGCTGCAAAAGCAGTAAATGAAAAAAGTATAGAGATGCTTAAATCTAAGGAATTATTACCTCTTACTGGTTATATTCATGGTGGATGTTCTCCAATAGGTATGAAGAAACAATTTAAAACTGTAATTCATGAAACTGCCCAAAAATATGATACGATAATGTTTAGTGCAGGGAAAATAGGATATCAAGTAGAGATGAATGTTCAAGATTTAAGTAAAGTTATAAGGATAGAATTTGCAGATATAATAAAGGCTGAAAGTTGAAAATTATTATAAAATATGTTAGAATATAAGCATATAATTGTTAAAAATTATATAAAAAACACATAAGGAGAGTGGTTATCAAATTCACATAAGAGACTTTATAAAAGCTGATTATGTGTTATCAGTCTAATAAAAAACACGAAAAAGAAAAAAGAATTGGAGAGTGTTTAAAATGGAAAGTGCCTCGGGTAGTATTACTCTTAAAAAGGCAACTAGAAAAGACATCAAGGAAATCACAGAATTAATTTATATTACAGAGCCAGAACCAGAGCTCGAATGGGGATATGGTTCTGAGAAAGAAAGAAAACAAGTATTAGAACATTTAATGAAGATTAAAAATAACCGATTTTCATTAAAAAACTTTATTGTTGCAAGAAAAGACAATAAGTTGATTGGTATGGCATTATTAATTGATGGTAAAGATATTGACAGATTAACAATTAATAGTGAGAAAAAGGTAGTAAAAATTCAGAAAGGATTTTTAAACAAATTAGGATATATTTATTCATCAATAAGAGATTATTTCTTATTTAGAGAATGTGAAGATGATGAATTTTATATATCAAATATAGCTATAAAAAAGGAATTTAGAGGAAACGGATATGCTAAGGTTATGATTGATAAAATTAGCAAAATGGCAAAAAGAAAAGGTTACGATAAAGTTTCTTTAGTAGCTAAAAATGACAAGTTAATTAAGTTCTATGAAAGTTTAGGATTTAATTTAATTAATAAGAGAATAAGAAGGATGGTTTCTGAAATATAAAATATGGATAAGCATGAATTTATATATTCATGCTTATTTTTTTGTTTACAAAAGGAAAAGCCCCACATACCGAAGTATGTAGGGCTTCTCTAAAGATGCACTATCCGTCAATACGTTCAAAGTACGGGTCCGGAGACCACAATACTTGACCATCAGTGGTCATGACCATATTGATAGTTAAGCCGTTGTCCAGTTTTAATGGCAAACCATAATTACATCTAAAGGTGTAATCAGAGCTGTTAAGCTCATACTCTTTGGTACAAGAGTAATCAGAATACAGCTTCCTATCCGGAAGCAATCTGTAGGTGTTACCATCTGACGACCAGAAATAGAGATCGAGAAACTCCTGGAAGGTAAGACCTCCTTTTGTTTCGACTCCATTTTGCAACTCACTAACTTGATTATTCAAGTCAGCGATTTGTGCATCTTTGTCGGCAATCTGCTGATTCAGACTGTCAATTGTTTTCTGCACATTACTTTCATCCTGAGCAGTGGATGCAGTTGCATCACTTGTTTGAGCCACATCTGTTGGCGTATTATCGTTTACAGATGTTGTCTGCTCTGTTGTTTGTGTATCGTCGGACTTTTTCTGGTGAGTCTGACTCCACCAGGTAGCGAATATCAATAATGCTACAATAATTAAAATTGTTCCGATGACCCGTTTCCAACAAATTTTGTTTTTTGACATATAAATGCCCTCCTTCTGCAGATTAATAAGTTAATTATACCACTTAATTAACATAAAATCAAATTGACAAAAAAAGTAAAATAAGATATAATCTACATTATGTAACCCGAAGTTTATAGGTTCAGAAAAATAATTATTAGGAGGAACAAAGATGAGAATACGGACTAAAGCAGGGATAGAAGCTTTACCAGAGGGAAGAATAAGAGAGTTGGCAGAAACTACACTAAAAGTATTAAATCTGCAGGACTTTATTGAAATGGAAGTCGATGATGTATATGATGATATTTCAGAAGGGATGTTCATAAGAACAAGAGATGAAGAGATAAGTATTTCGTATCCAGGAGTAGAGAATGGAATGCTTGAATATAGATATTTGAAGCGAAAACAAAAAACAGACGGAATAAAAACATCTTCTTATGTTATTAGAGAAGATTCTTTAGTCATCAAGCAACATACTGGTGGTTTTAGAACAATAAACATGACTGGTAAAACAGATTTTTTTGCTTTATCCAAGAAAGCTCCACAAATTCTAGAACTATTGAATAGCAGAAATGGTTTTGATCCGTTGGATATGATTCCAAGAATAAGGAAAATGTTAGGTTGTAGTCTTAAAGATTTTGAAAAGTTTTGGATTGAAAATGATATCTTGCTGATAGAAGCTGGAAATATTGTGGAATTGGGTGAAAGAACAAAGGAATATTCTGTGTCGTATTCAGCTGATAGATTCTGGTATAGAGATAAATATTATGAGATTAGGCTTATGCCTAAAGATGAAATAGAAATCTCAGTAACTGGAAAATATAAAGAGCTTAAAGATCTTTCAATTAGTGATATAAGAAAAATCGCTGATAAAAAGAGAAAAGAAATGAAAGAGAAAGTAGAAAAACTTTCGACAGAAATATAATCTAGTTTTATCACCTGTAGAGAAAAACAGGCTTAAGCAATGAAAGTTTAAGCCTGTTTTCTCTATTTTTTAGTCATTATCTTTATTGCAACCACAGTCAGAGGTTTGCATATTATCACAATTCATATAAAACTTCTTTTCTGCTAGTTTATCTTGAACTCCACGTAAAGCTTCACCAAACCTTTGGAAATGAACTATTTCTCTTTCTCTTAAATAACGAAGAGGGTCAACAACATCTGGTTCATCACGACATAAATCTATTAATTTTTCATAAGTTGCACGTGCTTTTTGTTCTGCTGCTAAGTCTTCTTGTAAATTAGCAATTATATCACCTTTACAAGCTAAATATGCAGCAGTAAAAGGAACTCCGGCAGCAGATTGTGGATATACATCAACTCCATGGTCTGTATAATATGCACCAAGCCCAGCTTTTTCTATTTCTTCAATAGAAGCATTTTTAGTTAATTGGTGTACGATACTTCCAACCATTTCAAGGTGAGCAAGCTCTTCGGTTCCAATGTCATTCAAAATAGCCTTAGATTTTTGGTCTGGCATAGCAAATCTTTGTGATAAATAACGAAGAGATGCAGCAAGTTCACCATCAGGACCACCATATTGAGAAATAATAATTTTAGCAAGTTTTGGATTTGTACATTTAATATTTACAGGATATTGCAATGTTTTCTTATAAGTCCACATTTAAAACTCCTCCTTCCCATGGCCAAGGTTCTTCTAGCCATCTCCATTTATTACAAGGGTAATTAATTGTTAAAGGTCCATATACTTTTTGATATTTATCTTCTAAATCTTTTAATTCTTGGCAATATTTTCTGTGTAAACATAAAGCTTTTTGGTCAGTAGAATGTGTATCTAAATATAAAGCTAAGTCATTAATTGCAAAAGCACAGCATCTTATCTGTTGTAACATTCTTCCTTGCATTTCGCAATCATTATTTGACTTACACTCACATGTGCAGTTGCATTCCATATTTTCATTTAACATTTATTACACCCCTTTCCAATTTCATTTCTAGATTCTATATACCTAATTTGTTGCATAGATTGCCCTGGAGAATAAGGACTGACTAATTCAGGAAAAATAGTTCCCATTTTAAGTCCTATGCAAGGCTTAAAAGTCTTATCCATATATTGGATTGGAACATAACTTTGACCAAGCATTGGGTTATCTGGGAAGACATTAGTTTCTTCAGCAAATCCACAAGAGCAACTATCATAATCATCTTCTACATAAGAACTAACGGAATTACATTTAGTTTCTAACATATCTGTAGAATTGTCATTAGTGTTATTGTTCATGCAATAACACTTTTGATATCTTCTGAACATATTTTATTCCTCCTTTTATAACATTATATGAGGTAAAAAATATTTTGCGACAAAAGTATACAAATAAAAACATAAATGATAAAATAAAGCAAAATGAGGGGTGAAATAATATGAAAAAATTAATAATAGAAGTTGGTTCAACATGTACAAAATTAGATGAAGTAAATGATTCGGAAATAAAACGTATTAAAGATGTAACGATAGAATTTAAAAGGAATTTTAGTAAATTAAAACAGTTGGATGGAAATGATGTAAAAAAACTAATTAATTTAGTAAAAGAAGAACAAAAACAATATAAAGACATATTTGTATGTGGTACAAGCATTTTTAGAGCCTTAGAAGAACAGATGAAAGAAAAATTTCTTACAGAATTTAAAGTAGAAACAGGGTTAGACTTTAATATTATTAGCCAAGAAGAAGAGAATAAATATACAGTAGAAGGTGCAACAAGAAATGTAAAAGGAAAAGTTGCCGTGTTTATAGGTGGAGGTGGTTCCACAGAAATTGCTATTTATGATAATGGAATAAAAGAAATGTGTAATACAAAAATGGGTGTAATTGATGTAATGGAACAATATCCAGATTTGGGAGAAAATCTAGCAACAACAGCTGTAAAAACAGTAAAAGAATGGGTAAAACCAAAGCTAAAAGTTCCTACACCAAAAGCAGATATCTTAATATTGGCTGGTGGAGGTCATATGAAGTTTGCTAAAAATTCTGGAATTACATATGAGAAAAATACTTTATTCGAAGATAGCCAAGAACCTATTATGATGGATATCAATACAAGAAAATTAGATACAGAAAGATATTATAAAGAAATTTCTTTAGATGAAATAAGAAATAGAGTAAATGATCCAGAGTGGTGGTATGCAACTCGTGCAATGTGTGCAATGGTATTAGAAGTCGCAGAAAGTTTAGATGTAAAGTATATCATACCAACAGATATATCAATGGTGTATGGATTAGCAAATAAGTAATAAAAAAGCACTATGTAATTATTTACATAGTGCTTTTTTTAATTATATTGTAACTATTTTTTTGGTATAGTCTAAATTTGCTACAGAATCATTTTTATATGCTAAGGTATAAATATTTGTTGCTAAAACATCTTTATTTAACATATGTTTATAAGTTTTATTATTAGAAGAATCAAAGAAATTCTTAACAGAAGTTATTAATGCGATTTTTGGATTAGCCTTATAAATTTCTGAAATAAGTGCCTTGCCTTTTTGGCTATATCCAAGAATTCTAGCATAAGGTACAGTTTTACGAGAAATGTACATATCTTTTTTTGTTATATTTAGCAAAATATATAATAAAATTCTTTGAATTCTAGTTTGTGTATATCTTTTTGTCTTAATTATATTTATTAACTCTGCTAAAGTATTGCAAGAATTAGCTGCATTTTTAATAGAGTTTTCTAAGCCTTCATTTACTTCTGGAAATTTTTTAAGATCAGCTGTAGACAACCTTCTAATAGAATATAAAATTTCTTTTTCAAATTTTGATATATCTATAACATATTGATTATTTTCTATCTCTTGCATTAATAAGTCATAAGCAAGTCTAGGCATTACTTTTCTAATATCATTAAATTGATTATTTACAATCATATTTCTAATTGCTGTAGCACTTGCATATTCATCAACAATGCAATTACTATTATAAAAAGCTTTTTCACGTTTTATGGTTATTGGCATAATATGAGATTTATATTTCTTTAAAGCTTTTAAGTATTCAATTGCTAAAGTATTATTGGGTTGATTTAAAATGTTAGAATATTTTTGGTCATTTAAATATAGCAATATTGCATTTTCTCTAGCTTTTGGAAAAGAAAGCCCTTTTTTTAATTCTTCATTTAAGAATTCTACATATTGTTTTGGCTCTTCATATAAAATACCAGAAAATCTATTTAATATATCTATATCGGAATTCTCGGAACCAAATGAAACTGTATCTACAATTTTTAAGGAGTTTAAAAGTTTTATAGCGCCTTCTGCAAAATTTTCTGCACTAGAAATAGAATATACTGTTGGAAGCTCTAAGACTAAATCTATACCACTTTTTAGAGCCATTTCTGTTTTTACCCATTTATTAACTATTGAGGTATTACCTCTTTGAACAAAATTACCACTCATAATACAAATACTGTATTCGGCACCAGTTTCTTCTTTAGATTTGGTTAAATGCAAAAGATGACCATTATGAAATGGGTTATATTCTGCAATAATTCCTAAAACTTTTGACATATTTATCCCTCCTTATATTGTAGTATAAACAAATTATTGATATAATATCATAAAATGGTAAAAATTACAAATATAGGAGAAGAAAATGGAAGAAATAACAATATATACAGATGGAGCGTGTTCTGGAAATCCAGGTCCTGGGGGATGGGGTGCGGTACTTATGTATAAAGAAAATAAAAAAGAAATATCAGGTGGAAAGCTAAATACAACAAATAATGAGATGGAAATTACAGCAGTTATACAGGCTTTAAAAATTCTAAAATATCCTTGCAATGTTAAATTATATAGTGACAGTGCATATGTTGTAAACTGTTTTAAACAAGGCTGGATATACAATTGGAGAAAGAATGGGTGGAAAAATGCCGCAAAAGAGCCTGTGAAAAATAAGGAGTTATGGGAAGAATTATATGAACTTACTAAAATTCACAAAGTTGAATTTATAAAAGTAAAAGGACATAGTGATAACGAATATAATAATAGATGTGATGAATTAGCGAGAACAGCTATAAAAAACTTATAATAAATTAAATAAAGGAAATAGAAAATGATAGTAATATATGATTTTGATGGTACATTAACTCCGTATTCTTTACCACAATATGAAATAATAAAAAAATGTGGATATAATGAAGAGAAACTAATAAATAGAGTAGCAGAAGAATTAACTAATAGCAAAGGACTATATGAAGCTTATTATAAATGCTATACAGAAATATTGTTAGAAAACAATATTTTATTAACTAAAGAAAATGTTTGCTTAGGAGCAGATAAAGTAAAATTTAATAATGGAGTTATAGAATATTTTAAAAATTTCCAAAGTCGAAAAACAGGTGTAAAACATTATATTGTTACTTCTGGAATAAAAGATTATGTGAATAAAACAGTAATTGGAAAATATGTAGATGGTGTTTATGGGGTTACATTTAATGAAGAGAATGGAATATATAAAGATATAGATATTTTATTAACAGATAAAAAGAAAGTAGACGTCATTAAGCATGTTCAAAAAGATAATAAAGAAACTAATAACATTATATATTTTGGTGATGGATTAACAGATAGCTTCGCATTTGAATATGTTCATAGTATAGGTGGTAAGAATGTATTTATAGCAACAAAAAATGAATCAATGGAAACGTATAAAAAATTAAATGTTAAAGGAATTATAGATAAATGTTTCGAACCAGATTTTAGTATGGATTCTGAATTGAGTAAGTATATTCAAACACAAATAGAAGAGGAAAAATGTAAATAATTCTGTAGTAAAAACATGTGTTATGTTTACCCTAAATATTGTTTATTTATGCAAAATATGGTATAATAAGAACGTGGGAGGTAGGCGTATGAAAATAATAGGCGTAACAGGAAGTTCCGGAGCAGGAAAAGATACTTTATGTGAAATACTAGAAAATAAATATAATGCAGAAATAGTAGATGCAGATAAAATTGCTAGAGAGTTATCTAAAAAGGGAACAATGTACTTACAATCAATAGTTGAAAGTTTTGGATCTGGAATAGTAGATAGAAAAGGTGAATTAAATAGAAAAAAATTAGCAAGTATCATATATGAGGATGATAAAAAGAGGGAAGAACTAAACAAGCTTACCTTTATTTATGTTGTAGATGAAATAAAGAAAAGAATAAATAAAATAAAAAAGAAAATAATTGTTGTAAATGCTCCATTATTATTTGAAAGTAATTTAGATCAAGTTTGTGATTTTGTAATAGCTATTATAGCAGAAAGAAATGTTCAAATTGAAAGAATAATGAAAAGAGATAACATAAAAGCAGATGAGGCAGAAAAAAGATTAAATATGCAAAATACGGACGAGTTTTATATAGAAAATGCAGATTATATTATACATAACAAAGGGGATATAAAAGATATAGAAAAACAATTAAAAGACATAAAAATATAATTAAATAACTTTTGTTATTGACGATTCTAAAATTTTTTAGAATCGTTTTTTTCGTATTACAAAAATATTACATTTTAGTTATTTTATTGAAAAGAAAATAACAATGGCATATAATTAACAAAAATGTCATATAAGAGGAGTAATGAATATGTATAATGATAGCTTTGCAGATATGATGCTAAATGAAAGAAAATTAACTGAAAAAATGAAGATATTGTTGTATTTTAAGAAAAAACATAACTGTTTTTTTGATAATACAGTAATATTTAAAACAGAAATATGTAGAATGTTTTTAGAACATTCTAAGCCAGATGTTGATAATAATTTAGTATTAACAGCGTGTTTATTATATGCGTGTAAAAAGAGTGTAATTTCATTTACAGAAGAAAAAAGAAGAACTTATTTACGTAAAGGAGCAGAATATCTTGAAGAATTAGGATTCGACAAAAAGTTTTGTAGAATTTGTGAACAAGCTAATAGAATTGCTAACATTACACCAAGAGATAAAGAGGGAGACATATTAGAATTAATAGATAATTTTGGAATGCTTCTAGACAGGGATGATAGAAGAGCTTTTAATCCAACAGAAGCTTTATTCGTTTTGGAAAATGAAAATTTAAAAGGATTAGAAAATGTATATTTACAAGACTTTAAAGAATTTGTTATGGAATTTGAGAATTTAGAGACTCTTGGATTAGACAAAAGTAAAATAATTACAAGATGGCAAACTAAAATTAATATGATTCCAAAATATAATTTAGCACAAGGAATTAATGCGGCTATAGATTATAGAACAACTGCCAAAAAGTTATACATAGAAGGCAAAAAATTAGAAGTTAATAAAAATGGAATAAGAGACAATAAACAAGAAATAAATGCAGATAGAAGAATAAAGCATGAAATAGCAAAACAAATAGATGAAGAGCATAAGTTTTCTGACTTGTTAAATATAAGTGGGGAGGAATAAAAAATGAATGAATTTTTTGCAGATTTGCATGTACATATTGGTAGAGCAGAAAATAACAAGCCAATAAAAATTACTGCAGCGAAAAGTTTAAACTTTGCAAATATTGCAAAAGAATGTGAAGAAAGAAAAGGAATAAACATTGTAGGAATTATAGATTGTGCATCACCATATGTTATTCAAGATATAGAAGAATTCTTAAAAACAGGCGATGCATACGAGCTAGAAGATGGAGGAATTATATATAAAGATAAAGTATGTATAATACTTGGAAGTGAGACCGAAACATCAGAAAAAGGTAGAAATGGCAAAAAAGGTTCAGCACACAACTTATGTTATTTTCCACATCTAAAAGATATAAAAGCTTATTCAGAAGAAATGAGTAAACATATAAAAAATATAACATTAAGTACCCAAAGGTCAGATTTATCAGGATATGAATTAATAGATATTGTAGAAAAATATAATGGTATACTAGTACCAGCACATGCTTTTACACCATTTAAAAGTTACTATGGAAATTGTACAGACAGACTAAAAGATATATTTAAAGAAAAATATGATAAGATTTTTGCAGTAGAATTAGGTTTAAGTTCTGATACATATTTAGCAGATATGATATCAGAATTAGAAGATAAGACATTTGTTACAAATTCTGATGCACATTCATTGCCTAAAATAGCAAGGGAATATAATAAAATACAAATGGAAGATATATCTTTTAAAGAATTAGTTAAAGCACTAAAAAATGAAGATGGAAGAAAAATTGTTGCAAATTATGGACTAGATCCAAAGCTAGGTAAATATCATAGAACATATTGTGATGCTTGCAATTCTACAATTCAAACTAAAGAACCAGTAGAAGTATGTCCTTATTGTGGAAGTAGTAAAGTTACATTTGGAGTTTTTGATAGGATAGAATTAATAAAAGATAAAAAAGAATCTGTAAGTCCAAAATCTAGACCAGATTATATATATCAAACACCACTAGGTTTTGTACCTGGTCTAGGAAATAAAACAATAGAAAAACTATTAGATAATTTTGGAACAGAAATGAATATATTACATAAGTTGTCATTTGATGATATAGAAGCTGTTGTAGGAACTAAGCTAGCTACAATTATTGATGAATCTAGAAAAGGAAGATTACAAATAGAAGCTGGTGGAGGAGGAAATTACGGAAAAGTTTCCACAAAAACACTAGATAATTAGTTCTAAAAATCATTTTATCACATAGATATTATGTATAAATAATTCTATGGAGGATAAAATGAAAAAAACAAAAAATACATATATAGAGGTAATTTTAAAAAATTTACAAGAAAATAAAAAAATATATATATTATTATTAATTTTTTTACTTATAGGAATTGTTTTAGGAGTATTTTTTATAAATAACTCTGATGAAGCACAAAAAAATGAGGTTAGTGAATATATAAATAATTTTGTTACAACATTAAAAGATAATAACTCGATAGATAAAAATGAATTAATAAATGTATCATTCAAAAGAAATATATTAATGGGAATAATATTATGGTTCATAGGTTCTACTATTATTGGTTTACCACTAATATATTTTTTTGTTTTGTATAAAGGTTTATGTATCGGATATACAATATCTGGAGCCATAATCGCACTAGGAACTGGAAAAGGTGTGTTTTTTTGCATAGGAAGTATATTATTTCATAATATTATATTTATTCCAGCATTATTTTTTATAGCGGTAAGTAGTACAAAATTATGTTATGCAATTATGAAAAATAGAACCAAAGAAAATATAAAATTAGAAATTATACGACACTCGATATTATCTATAATAGCAGTAGTATTTTTTATGTTATCTTCTTTAATAGAAGTCTATATTTCAACAAATTTACTTACGTTTATAACAAAATATATTTAATAATTAGCAAAAAGATATTTACAATTTTGAATATCTTTGATATAACATATATAGTTTATGTAAATAATATATGTACATAAAACTAAAAAAAGCAGTAGAGGAGATAGTAGCATGGAAAAGAAAATTAAACTTTTTTTAGAATTTTTACAAAAAGATAAAAAATTATCAAATAACACACTACAATCATATAAGAGGGACATTACCCAATATGAATCATATATAAATGAAGAAAATTTACAATATTTAAAAGTTACAAAAGATGATATAAAAAAATATCTTGAAAACTTAAAAAATATTGGTAAAAAAACTTCAACAATTTCTAGAAACTTAGCATCAATAAGATCATTTTATCAGTATTTAGTAAGAACTAAAAAAATAAAAGAAGACCCAACAGAGGGAATACAATCTCCAAAAGTAGAAAAAAGAGTACCAAGTGTTTTAAGTTCTAAAGAAGTAGAATTATTATTAGAGCAACCTAAAGCTGTTGATTTAAAAGGAATTAGAGATAAAGCAATGTTAGAATTTGCTTATGCAACAGGAATGAGAGTAACAGAAATAATAAATCTAAATCTAGAAGACGTTAACTTAAAAGAAGGATATGTTTCTTGTACAAATGCCAATAAACAAAGAAATATACCACTAGGAGCAATTTCTATTAATGCTTTAAAAGAATACATAAAGAAAGCAAGACCATATTTAATTAAAAGTGAAGATGAAAAATCTTTATTTGTAAATATAAATGGTAAAAGATTAACAAGACAAGGTTTTTGGAAAATAGTAAAATTCTATAAAGAACAAGCTCATATAGATAAAGACATTACACCACATGTGTTAAGACATTCTTTTGCAACACATTTATTGCAAAATGGGGCAGATTTAAAAGCAATCCAAGTTATGCTTGGTCATTCTGATATTTCTTCAACCCAAGTATATATGCAATTTCAAGATGAAGGACTTAAAAATATTTATAAGAAAGCTCATCCAAGAGCATAAGTTATATATTAAAACCACCAATGCTAAGACATTAGGTGGTTTTTTCTGGATTTAAATATAGGAAAAAAGAACGCTCATAAATCCCTATTTTGCATTCACTTTTTTTTTATGTTATGTTATACTAGTAAGCATGAAAAGACATGGAGGTTAATATGAATGAACTTACAAGTGATGAAAAATTAAAAATACAAACAAACTTAGAATATATAGGACTAGATTTAAATAATATACCACAATTTATAAAAAATTATAGACCTCTTGAATTTAGACCTATTAGAGGCTTTAGCGAAAATAAAAGTAGAATATATAAATATTTAAACATAAAAGATATTCAAATATATATAACTCCAAGAAATAAAATGGATTTGCTTTCAAAGAAATATGAGGAATGTAACCAACTATATGATTATTTAAAGCTTGAATCAGAAGATGACATAGTAAAACATGGCGTGTTTTTAAAAATGGTAGATAAGATAAATATAAATGAATTAGAAAGAATAGCTGCCGAACAAGAAATCTTAAATGAAGAAATTCCATTCGAAGTAAAATATAGCGAAAATTATCTTTGGCAAATTTATTATTCCGACATAACAAAACAGTATTTTATGATGGTAACTCTAGAAGATGAGGAATTTGAAGCATTTTTTTATCTTCTAAAGAAACAAATAGAAGCATATAAAGAAAATAAGGATATATATATTTATGTGCCTGTATGCAATACAGAATATTCTGGTGAGTTATTAACAAGAAATGAGATTGCAGATACAGAAAATTATATATGGTTATTTACTAAAGATTGGCCATTTGTTTATGAGGTGTATGACAAAAATGGAATAATGAATGTATATATTATAGGAAACACTATTTGTTATGAAAAGATTAACAGTCATTATAAAATTGTAATAAAAAATGAAGAAGAAGCAATTAAGTTTTTTAAATTAATTAAAGCATTATTTATTTTACAAACAGAAACAAATGGTAAATATGTATTCGAGCCAAGAATAAAAAAAGATGGAAGCTTAGAATTTTTATATAACGGAGATATAATAGAATATGGGAATTTAACTAATTTTATAAAAACAGAGTTTTATAAGACAGATAATGAGATTAATGATATCGTAGAAAAACTAAATAAATGTGAAAAACAAAAACAAGAATTATCAATAGAAGAAAAAAACAAAGTAAAAGAATTTCAAGACAAAGAAAAGGAAATATCAATATATTTAGATTGTAAGCGTAGTTTTTTTGGAAAGATTAAATTCTTTATGCAAAACAAGAAAAAATTAAAAGGAAGAGCAAAAGAGATATTAGATAAAGATAGCAAAGAAGAGGAAGAAACACAAGAAATAGAAGAGATTTTTAAAGAGAATGATGGTATAGATAGAACAAAGGAATTCTTAACAATAGAGGATTTAGTTTTATTGATTAAGGCTTTTGAAAGACAAGATAAAAGACTAAAAAATGATGAAATGGATGTACGAGCATTAGAAAATAAAATAAAAATTTTAAATAGTAAAATTCGCAATGCAGAGGCATATTTAAAAGAAATAGATGAGCATAACAAGAGTATTTTTGATTTTTGGAAATATACCAATAAGGATAATAACTTAATTTTATCAGAGATAGATGCAGAAGAGGAAGTTCCAGTTACAAATTTAGAAAAGACATTTGATTATTTAGAAGATTTAGAAGAGCTTGGCAAGAACATGGATAAAATAATAAGGAAAAAGTTATCTAAAAAAGAATGTGACAGTATATTTTTAGCTACAACAGAGATTTTGGAATTCATCAACAAGATAAAAGATAAAGATGACCTAAATGAGAAAGAATTGCATCTAATAGAACAAGAACTTAATGATATAAAAGAGAAAACTACAATTGTAAGTTCATTATTTCCAAAAGAAGAATACGATATTTTTGGTGGACTTTCTGAAGATAAAACAAAAATTAGAGTATTAGCAGGAAGAAAGCATCGTGAAATAGAGAAAAATATGTACAGAGTAATAGATGTAAATAAGAATACGTCATTAGATAGGTTTGTAGAAAAATTAAAAGTAATTGTAAGTGATATAGAAAAGGCTTTATTACAAATAAAGGCACCAATGAATTTATCATTATATGTGGCAGAAAAAGATATAAATAAATCTAATTTCGAAATTTATCATGTAAATCCAGAAGAAGCTATAAATGATATAGAAAGTACTGATGAGCATATCTGTAGGATAAATATAAAAAAGGGAATGCCACTTATATTTTTAACTAATACAGTTTATTATGACAATTATAATAAGACACTTCCAGAAGGTATGGAGCTAAATGATTTGGTATTACTAGATAATTCGAAATTTGAATTTTTAAAGAAAAGAGAATCATTTTTCAGAATGAATAAAGAAGTAAAGAAATTTGAATACCAAAATTGTGATATACATGTAAAAGAATATAATTTGAAATTAAAACATAAGAAGGAGGAAAACAATGATAAATAGAACAATTATTGTTGTTTTAGATAGTTTTGGAGTTGGAGAATTACCAGATGCAGATAAATATGGTGATGTAGGTGCAAATACATTAGGACATATTTATGAGCTTGCAAAACCTAAATTAACTAATATGAAAAAATTAGGTTTATATAATATTGATGGATTAACAATTCCAGAAAAAGAAGAAAATCCTATTGGAAATTATGGTAAAGCACAAGAAAAATGTGCCGGTAAAAATAGTCCTGTAGGACACTGGGAAATCTCAGGATTTGTAAAAGAAAAGCCATTTAAAACATATCCAAATGGCTTTCCAGATAAGATGATAGAAGAATTTAAGAAAAAAACAGGATTACAAGGCACTTTGTTTAATGGTGTTGGTTCTGGTACAGAATTATTAAAACAATATGGAGAAGAACATTTAAAAACAGGATTTCCTATTGTATATACTTCTGCAGATAGCGTTTTTCAAATTGCAGTACATGAAGACATAATTCCTGTAGAACGATTATATGAAATTTGTAGAATAGCAAGAGAAATGTTAAGTACAGAAGAATATGATATAGGAACAGTTATTGCTAGACCTTTTGTAGGAGATAAAGCAGATAATTTTACTAGAACATATAATAGAAAAGATTTTGAATCACCAGAATTTGGTAAGACAATGCTTGATGTACTTTATGAGAATAACGAAGAAGTAGTTGCAATTGGAAAGATTGAAGACTTATTTTCAGGCAGGGGAATATCAAGAGCAATTCATACAGAAGGAAATGCTGATGGAATAGAAAAAACAATAGAAGAAATAAAGAATAGTAAAAACGCAAAATTAATTTTTACAAATTTAGTAGATTTCGACATGCTTTATGGTCACAGAAATAATGTAGAAGGTTATGCAAAAGCCTTAGAATATTTTGATAATAAATTACCAGAAATTATTGAAGCAATGAATGAAGATGATTTATTAATTATAACAGCAGACCATGGAAATGATCCTTCAACACCAAGTACAGATCATGATAGGGAATATATACCTATTTTAGTTTATGGAAAAAATATAAAACATGGTATTAATCTTGGAATAAGGGACACATATGCAGATATTTCAGCAACTGTATTAGATATTTTTGATTATCCTATCTTAAAATACGGAAAGAGTTTTAAAGATTTGATAATTTAATTATTGCAAAATAAAAAAATATATGCTAATATGTATTAGCATATAAATGCCGATGTGGCGGAACTGGCAGACGCACCAGACTCAAAATCTGGCGGGAAACCATGTGGGTTCGAGTCCCACCATCGGTACCAATTTATACTCCCACGAAATTGGGAGTATATTTTTTTTACTAAAAAAATGTAAAATTTTGTAAAAAATATTTGCGAAAATTTGTTTTGTATGATATAAAAAGAAGAAGAGAGGAGAATTTTTATTATGGATAGTATAATGGAACAGAATAACCAAGTTTTTGGAAACTATTATAATAAAATAAATGATTTAATATTAAAGACAAAACAAAATGTTGCAAAAAATATTAATTATGAAATGGTTGAATTATATTTTGAAATAGGTTCTACCATAAATGAATTAATTGAAAATTATAATTTGGAAGCATCTCAAAATAAAATTTTAAAATTATTTTCAGAAAAACTAACACAAGAATTTGGTCAAGGATTTAGCGTTTCAAATTTAAAGAAAATGAAAAAGTTTTATTTAACTTATGAAGATGGTTCCACACTGTGGAACCAGTTAAGTTGGAGTCATAATCGCTTAATAATGAATATTGATAATGAAGCTAAAAGAACTTTCTATTTAGAAGAAACGATAAAATCAAATTGGAGTGTTAGGCAATTAGAAAGACAAATAAATAGTTTTTATTATGAAAGACTTTTGTCGACAAGTAAAGAACATAAAGAAGAAGTGAAAAATGAAATAAATCTTTTAGAAAAAAAGGAAAAAGTTCAAGATTTTATTAAAGATCCTTATGTTTTAGAATTTTTAGACATAAAAGATAGAAGATTTTTAGAAAAAGATTTGGAGTCTAATTTACTAGAACATATATCAGAATTTTTATTAGAATTAGGCAGGGGATTTTCTTTTGTAGCAAGACAAAAGAGGATTGATGTTGATGGGGATAATTTTTATATTGACTTGGTCTTTTATAATTTTGTGCTAAAATGTTTTGTTTTAATTGATTTAAAATTAGATAAATTAACACATCAAGATATTGGACAAATGGATTTTTATGTTAGATATTATGATAATGAAATAAAAGCAGAAGATGATAATCCAACAATAGGAATTATATTATGTTCGGATAAAAAAGATACGATAGTAAAATATTCTGTTCTTAATGATAATAAGAATTTATTTGCTTCAAAGTATCAATTATATTTACCAACTGAAGAAGAATTGGCAAGAGAAATACAAAAACAGAAAGAAGAATTTGAAGATAAAGAATAGATTTGGTTCCACACTGTGGAACCATTTCAATATAGAAAAAACAGAGAAAAAGGTGGTAGTATGATTAAACAAGTATACAATTTAAATGAAAAATCATTTAGAAATTATAATGGACCAGATAAGGGTTTTAAAGAAAAAATATTATTTTTGGATATAATGGTAGAGGAAAGACCTCGTTAGCAAAAGGTTTAATACGAGAGTTTTTAAAAGATACTGCAAATAGTTCAGAAAATTATAGATTTTTTAATCGAAATTACATTAAAGAAAATATAATATTAAAAGAAAGTAACAATTCTAAAATTAAAGGAGTTATAGCAAATTTTGGAAAAAAAGATGTGGATATAGAGAAGCAGATTAAGTTATTAGAAGAAAATATTATAGATACAAAGGAACTTGAAAATGAAATACAACAATTAAATAAAAATATACGTGCTGAAATTGATAAAATACATGATGAAAAGAAAGGTAGCATTTCAATACAAAAGAAACCTATGTCAAAAACTAATTGTGAATGTACATTGTTTTTTCCATGTTGTTATCCTCCTAAATTATATAATTGATATTGCATAATATTATTAATAACACATTATGTAAAACATACAAGTTTTTATCAAAAAATATCCACTAAACAATAAATAATTATTGACAAACGATAACAAAAGAAATAAAATGTCTTCACAAAATATTTATGGAGGTATTTTATTATGAAAAAAATAAATATATTTTTAGGAGCAATACTACTCAGTATATGGAGTGTAATATTATTTTTTGGAAAACACATAGGACTTTCAATGTTATTGTTTGCAATACCAATTACGTATTACATAGTAATATTATTAGAAAAAACAAATAAAATAAAAAATAAAAATTCAAGAATTTTAATAATACCAATAATTATTTTAGCAAGTACTTACTTTATTTTTAATAATAGCTTTTTTAATTTGTTAAATCTATTAGTAATACCAATATTATTAATTATGATGATTTTAAGTTTAACTACTACAAAATTAATAGCAAAGACCTTGCTAGAAAGAATTTTAGATATAGTAATAGAGCCATTTGCATATATTGGCGAAACAATGACAGAGTTAAGAAATTTACTTGCCGGGAAATTTAATATAAATAAAGAAAAGACTAAAGATAAAAAATCAAACAATATAATAAAAGGAATATGCATTACAGTTCCTTTAGTAATAATTATTATTGCAATTTTAGCATCAGCAGACTCTGTATTTAGTAACATGATTACAAATATCCTAAATTCATTTTTCAATTTATTTAATAATGTAGATTTAATGGGGATTTTTATACGAGTGATTTTAATAGTATGTGTGTTTATATATTTATCAAGCTTTTTTTATATTATTACCAGATATGATGAATATTTTGTAGATGAAGAGGTAAAAGAAGAAAATAAAAGTGTAGACAGTACTACTTTTAAAATGGTATTAACATCATTAAATGTAATTTATTTAGTATTTTGTATAATTCAGATAAATTCATTATTTATGCAAAAAACGAATATTAATTATGCAGAATATGCAAGACAGGGATTTTTCCAGTTAATGGTTGTATCAGTGATAAATTTAATAGTGATATTAGTTACAAAAAAATATGCAGCTAAAAATAACAAATATTTAAACTTTATGTGTATAATTATGGTAATATTTACATTTATAATAATAATATCTTCTGCAGTTAGAATGCATTTTTATGAACAAGCATATGGATATACTTTTTTAAGGTTATTAGTATATTGTGTATTATTTGCAGAAGCTATTTTATTAATTCCAACAGTATTATATATATTAAACAAGCAAAAACACTTATTAAGAACGTATTGTATGATTTTAATTGTTGTATATATAGGAATGAACTTTATTAATTTTGATGCAATTATCGCAAAAGGAAATATAGAAAGATATATAGAAACAGGAAAAATAGATTTAGAGTATCTAGAAGAAGAAACTGGAACAGATGCAATTCCAGAGTTTATACAAATTTTAGAGATAAAAAATGTAGATGAGCAAACTAAAAGTGAGACTATAAGATATATAAATGATGTTTACGAAAAGCTATCAAATGAAAAAATGGATGTTAGAGATTTAAATATGTCTAAAATATTAGCTAAAAAGACTTTAGAGGGGATTAAATAATGAAAAGATTTAAAGAATTTATAATAGCGTTAGTGATAATTATAATAATAGTTTTAATACAACTTATTATTTTTAAAACCGGCACCGAGGTAAATACAAACGAGAGTAATTCTACGAATACATTATTAGAAGATGTTAAGATAAGTGTAGAACAAAAATTGGAAAATGAGAAAACATATAGTATGCAAACAGGAAGTAGCTTCGCAAAAATAGGTAATATTATTATATACAATAATTCGACAGATAATATATTTAAATATGATTGTAAAGAAGAAAAATTAGACTTACTATATACGATGGAAGATGGTGTAAATAAACTTTATTTTGACGGGGAATATGTATATGCAATGCCAAATTACTATAGAGGAAAAGGAATTTATAGGATAGACTTACAAGGAAATGCAGAAAAAATTTATGATGGGGCTTCTATCCAATTATGGCTTACAGCTGACAAGATATATTTTACAGATCAAGTAGGGTATGACAGAATAAACGGAACTCCTCAAGGAAATCTATGTATTATGAATAAAGATGGTAGTGATAAACAAACAATTATAGAAAATGTTAAAAATTATTTTAAAATACATAATAATACTATCTATTATACAGATCTAACTTCAAGGAGTATATATTCTGCAAATATTGATGGAGCGAACAAAAAAGAATTAGCTAAAGGTAGAACATATATTAGTAATGTAGATGATAATTGTTTAACATATATTGACTTTGCAGATAATGAAGCGTATAGAGTAATATATTTAAACACAAATGAAAATCATAAATTAGGTATGTTTGGAAATGATGTATTTTCAGCAAATGGTAATTATGTGTTTACTAGAAAAGGTACTGATGGAAACAATATAGAAACAGAATTTAGTTTATATAAGATTAATCCGGAAAATAATACAGAAGAAATTATTTGGAAAGCACATGGTGGATTTGAAAGATTGGCATATATTGATGATGAATTCGCATATTTTACCTCAGGTCAGAGTACGTATAAAGTTAATTTAAAGACAGGAGAAGAAACTGATTTTCCAAAGAGATATTATTACTATTTAAACGGATATGGATATACTTTTACTCAGAAGGATAGTGAAATAACTTCATTTGAAGCATGTAATTTAAAAACTATGGAGATAAATAAAGATGACATAGGACTATAAAAAATAAACTGTGGATGATTTTCCGCTCCACAGTTTATTTTTTAGATTGATTTTATAACTTTACATGGGTTACCAACTGCGATTACATTAGCAGGAATATCCTTTGTAACAACGCTACCTGCACCTATTATAGTATTATCACCAATTGTAACACCAGGTAGTACGATAACATTTCCACCAAACCAAACATTATTACCAACTGTTATAGGCTTAGCATATTCTAGTCCACTATTTCTTTGTTTAACATCTACGGGATGACCTGCAGTGTAAAATCCACAATTAGGACCTATAAAAACATTGTCACCGAATTTTACAGTAGTAGTATCAAGAGTTACTAAATTATGATTAGCATAAAAGTTTTTACCAAAACAAATATTATATCCATAATCACAAATAAAAGGTTGTTCAATAAGTGTAGTATCATCTACAGTAGTTAAGATTTGTTTTAAAATAGCATTTCTTTCTTTAAAATTAGAAGGAAGAGTATTATTGTATTTAAAACATAAATCTTTAACATTAAAGCGTTCTTGTATTAATTCCTTATCATACATAGGGTTATATAATTCACCATTTTTGGCTTTTTCTTTTTCTGTCATAAAAACCTCCTACAAGATATTATTGAAAAAATTTTAACATAAAAAAATATATATTGCAAAAAATAAAATTGTACATAAAAAATATCTGCGGTATAATAAATAAGGAAAATATTCTTAAAATATAGAGGAGGACATAATGGGTAATGTAATTATAGGGATACTAATTCCTTTTTTAGGAACAACATTAGGTTCTGGTTTAGTATTTTTTATGAGAAAAAAAGAGATAAATAAAAAAGTTCAGAAACTGCTAATAGGTTTTGCAGCTGGAGTAATGATGGCAGCATCAATATGGTCATTATTAATGCCAGCATTAGATATGACAGCTGGAAAATTTGCATGGGTTCCAGTTGCAGTAGGTTTTATGTCTGGAATTGTATTTTTGTTAATTTTAGATACACTAGTACCACATCAGCATTTGGAAACAGAAAAAGCTGAGGGATTGGAGTCAAATTTTAAGAAAACTACAAAATTAGTATTAGCAGTTACTATTCACAATATACCAGAGGGAATGGCTACTGGAGTTGTGTTTGCTGGTGCCTTAATCGGAAATGCAAGTATGACTATAGCTGGTGCTATAGTACTGGCAGTAGGAATGGCCATACAGAATTTTCCAGAAGGAGCTATAATATCTATGCCCTTAAAAGCAGAAGGTATTTCTAAAGGAAGGGCTTTTTTATATGGAACTCTTTCAGGAATAGTAGAACCAATAGCAGCGATTGTTGCAATATTATTTACTAATGCAGTGGTTCCAATATTACCATATATTTTAGCATTTGCTGCAGGTGCAATGGTATATGTGGTAGTAGAAGAATTAATACCAGAATCACAAGCAGGAGAACATACTAATATTGGTACAATTGGGGTAGCACTAGGGTTTGTAGTAATGATGATTTTAGATGTAGCATTAGGATAAATTTTAATGTGTAAAAAAATAGCTCATTTATTTTATATAAATGAGCTATTTTAAATCTATTTTAATTCCAAATTTATCTAAGATATCGTTTAGGCCTTGATTTATTTCTTCTCTTGAATAATTAGCTTCTTCTAAAGTTTCATCTGGTAATTTATTAAGTTTACCGTAAAAATTTATAGCTATAGCAAGATGCTTAGGATTTTGAACTTCTATTTTATCAAATAATAAATTTTCTGCTTCGTTAATTTTCTTTTCACAAATTAATCTATCAAGTGAATTATATAATTCATCAGAAGTTGAATTTACAATATTTTCTGGAAGATATTCTGTCGTAGTTTGATTTAAAAATACTTTTGCTAAAAATTCAACTAAATCATCTATTTGATTTAATAACCAATCTTTTTTGTACATATTTAGTCTGCTCCTTTCGAAACTTATTTTAACATTTATAAACCTAATATACAAGAATTAAGAAAACATTAATTGATTTTTTTACATAATATATATATAATTATAAAAAAAATTAGGAGGAAATATATGAGATGTCCAAGATGTGGAAGTGAAAATATATCAAGCATTATAGACACTAAAACACATACTAAAGGTTTTGATGGTGGAGATGCTTGTTGTGGCTATTTGCTATTTGGATGGCCGGGAGTATTGTGTGGCTTATGTAATACTGGAGATACAACAACTACTACTAAAACAACAAATATATGTAATGATTGCGGGAATAGATTTTAATGAAAAAGAGTACACAAAGAAAAATATGGGCATGGTCTATGCGTCTAGGAAATAGGTGTGGTTGTCATCAAAGAGAAGATAGAAGTTTTAAAATAGGAGAATTTCAGTTTCCTATATGTAGTAGATGTACAGGAATATTATTGGGGCAAATTATTTCTGTAATATTTATTTTTGTAAAAGCTAATATTCCAATATATTTAGATTTTATATTTTTAGGAATAATGTTTTTAGATTGGTACGTTCAATTTAAGCAAATAAAGGAATCTACTAATTTTAGAAGGTTAATAACTGGAACATTAGCTGGTATTGCCCAAATAAATATCTTATATCAAATAATAATATATATAATAAAACTATTTTAAGTATTGAAAAAAATATAGAATAGGGATAAAATAACAAAAACGAACGAAAGAAAGGTGGATTACAATGGAATTTCATGCTAATGAGGGAAAAAATGTGGAAATAGAGGTTAATGGAGAAGTTTATTTAAGACACGCAATTAAAACAAGATTTGTAAAACAAGGTGATAGTTATATAGATTTATTTAAAGAATATGTTTCACCAATATATCAAGAAGGTGATATTATATCAAGTAGTGAAAAGATAATCGCATTATGTCAAAATAGAGTTTTAAAAAGAGAAGATATAAAAGTAGGATTTTGGGCAAAATTCTTATCTAAATTTGCACATAAAACTACTGCAGGGGTAGGTGTTGGTGAACCAATAAAAATGCAATTTGCTATTAATCAAGTTGGATTATTAAAAGTGCTATGGGCAAGTTTGGCAAGTGCTGTTACAAAATTATTTGGTAAAAAAGGTGTATTTTACGAAATAGTTGGACAAGAAGTAAGTGGACTAGATGGTTTTTATGACCATGTTTGGAAAGAATATGGAGATATAGGAATTTTATTACCAGAGAATCCATCAAAAGTATGTAACGAAATACATGATAAATTAGGAATCTCTTGTATGATTGTTGATGCTAATGACTTAGGACAAGAAGTAATAGGTCATTCTGATGATATTAAGTTAACAGAAGAAGAACTAAAAGGTTTAATAAGGGATAACCCAACAGGTCAAGGACATGAACAAACACCATTGATTTTAATAAGAAAAAAATCAGCAAATAAAGAATAATTTAAACAGTAGAAGTCCATATGTAAATATGGGCTTTTTAAGGAGAAGTACATAATGAGAAAAAAGAAGAAAAAAATTTCATCAAAAGTAATTCTTATTATAATTTTTATTGGTATTTTAGTATTTTTGCATCAAGAAGGCTATATACAGTTTGAAACATATGCGATAAATACAAATACTATGGAAGCCGAGGAAAACATGAACATTATTTTAGTAAATAGAATTAATAAAATTCCAGATGATTATAAAGCAAATTTAGTAGAATATAAAGGATATTTAGTTGATAATAGTATAGTTAGTGAGCTAGATAAAATGTTTAAAGATGCTAAAAAAGATGGCGTTAATTTAAAAATAAATACTGCTTATAGGGATAAAGAAGAGCAACAGTATATATATGATAGAAGAATTAAAGCATACAAAAATGAAGGGATGACAGACAAAGAAGCAATAGAGAAAACAAATTCTGAAGTTCAAAAACCAGGTTATTCTGAACACGAAACTGGGCTTGCAATAGATTTTAGTAATACTAGCAATCCAGAAGATAATGAACCTATGTGGGAATGGCTAAATGCTAATAGTTACAAATATGGTTTTATATTAAGATATCCTAAAGACAAAATTGATATAACAAAAGTTTCTAACGAGGAATGGCATTATAGATATGTAGGAAAAGATATTGCAAAAGAAATGAAAAACACAGGGGAATGTTTAGAAGAATATATAAATAGAGTATTGTAAAAAAATTGCAATATTGGTATAATGGCAAAAAATGAGGTGGAAAATATGGAAAATAAAAAAGTCAATATAGTTCTATTTATTGTTCTAATAGCTATAATCGTTGCAATTATAGTTTTAATAGGTAAATATAATGAACAGATTGCAGAAAAGGCACAAGATATTATTCAAAATACGATTGCACCAGTTTTTACAGCAGAAGATGATGGTGTGAAAATAGTTCCAACTTTATCCGATAAGGTTAAAGGAAATACTATGTGGTGTGGTACATTCCAAATAGTTTGGAACGATTTAAAAAATGAGATTGTTAAGCAAGATATAGAATTTTCTCCTCAATTAGATTGTGTAGATAACCTTAATAAATCTGCTTTTTCAGCAGATATGATTTCAGCAGAAGATTATTATAAAACTTATGGAGTAATCTCACCAGAATTAAAAACACAAATAGAAACAGACTTAAATAATAAATTTGGAAAAACAAGCGATTTTATAAATAATTTTAATTGGAATACAGATGCAAATGCTAAAAAATATCTAATATATGCAATGCTTGTAAAAGATTTAAAATTTGCAACACCTTTTGATGATTTAGAAACAGGAGATTTTGCAGGAAAAGATACAAAAACAAGTTACTTTGGTTTAAAAGCAAACTCTAATTCAGAAGCAAGAAGCCAGGTTAGTGTATTATATTATAACAACGAAAAGGATAAAGCTATATCAATATCAACTACAACAAACGATGAAATAATTTTGTGTAGAACAAATACAATACAAAATTTTAATCAGATATGGGAAAAGATAACTAATGAAAGAACAAATTATACAGGAAATACTTCGTTAGAAGAAACTGAGCTTTTGCAAGTTCCAGAAATTAGTATTAATTCTGAGAAAGAATATACAGATTTAGAAAATAAAGAATTCGAAGATGTTAATGGCGAAAAATTAACAATAGAAAAAGCAATGCAAACTATTGATTTTGAATTGAACAAAGAAGGTGCAAAATTAACTAGCGAAGCTGGTATGGCTGTAACAACAAATGCGATAGAACCACAAGATATTAGAGATTTTTCTTTTAATGATTCATTTGTAATATTCTTAAAAGAAAAAGATAAAGAATTACCATATTTTGCGTTAAATGTGTCTGATATAGAAGATTTCCAAAAATAATTATATTTAAAAAGACTATCTAAGTTTAGATGGTCTTTTTGATATTTAATTATTTTACAACTAGATAAAATATGATAAAATATAAGACATAAATTAGAGCAAGGCAAATAAGAAAGGAAGAAAAATGACAACAGCAAAATTATTTGTTATAGTGAAAATACTATTAGCTATAATATTAATTGGAACAATATGTGCAGTAGTGCTAATTATATATTTGTTTAAGGGAGATATAAAAGCAAGAGTACCAGGATACGTCAAAAAAGAATATAATTTAAGTAAATACGAAGTAGAAAATAGACCAGTATATGTAATGGAGCCAAAAGAAGGTGTAACAAATGATTTAGTAATAATGTATGTTCATGGTGGCTCATATGTTGCAGATTTAGAAAAAGAACATTGGAAAACGTGTGAAGATATTATAAATCAATTAGGATGTACAATCATACTTCCAGATTATCCACTTACTCCAAAATATACTTATAAAGATACTATTAACATGATGGAATCACTTTATAAAAAAGTTATACAGCAAGTAGAACCATCTAATTTAGTAGTAATGGGAGATTCGGCTGGTGGAGGGTTAGCGTTAGCTTTAGTAGAAAAAATGGGAGAAGAAAATATAGCTATACCAAATCAAACAATCCTAATATCACCATGGTTAGATGTAAGGATGAATAATCCTAAAATTGCAGAAATAGAAGAGAATGATCCTATGCTGAATAAAGCAGCACTAAAATTAGCTGGTGAAAATTATGCAGGAAAAGATGGAATAGATAGTTATTTAGTAAACCCTGCAGATGGGCCATTAGATAAATTACAAAATGTGTCTATTTTTACAGGAACATATGATATATTAAATGCAGATGTAGAAGTACTAAAAGAAAGAGCAGAAAAAGTCGGAACTAAAATTAATGTTTATGAAACAGAAAAAGCAACACATATTTGGCTTTTATATAAATACAAGGACAAAGGAAATGACCCACTAGTTCAAGAGCCTTATAACCAAATGATAGAATTATTAAAAAATAATTAAGGAGCTAAAAAATGAGAAGAAAAGAAAAAAAGGAATTAGTTTGGAGAAGACTTGACAATTCTGCTAAGATATTCCCATTATCTTCTAGCAGAAAATATAGTAGTGTTTTTAGGATATCTGCTGTAATGAAGGATAAAGTTAGTCCAAAACTATTAGAAAAAGCTGTAAATAATGCACTTAACAAATTTGAATTTTTTAAAGTAAGATTAAGAAAAGGATTCTTTTGGTATTATTTTGAGTATAATGATAAAAAAATAGTAATAGAAGAGGAAAAAGATTATCCATGCAAATATATTGATCCAAACACTAATAATGATTATTTATTTAAAGTTACTTATTTTGATAGAAAAATCAATATAGATATTTTTCATTCATTAACAGATGGAAATAGTGCAGTACAATTTTTTAAAGAAATAGTTTATCAATATATAGAAATAGAATATGCAAAAGACTTTAAAAATGTAGTAAGAACAGACAGAAAATTTGATTTTAACATAGAAGATAGCTATTTAAAAAATTATAATAAAAAGGCTAAGAATAATTCTGTAAGCAAGAAGGCATATATATTAAAAGGAAGAAAGATTCCATTTGAAGCTATAAGAGCGACGCATGAGATTATAGATTTAACTAAGTTAAAAGAAATTAGCAAGCAAAAGGGAGTTACGATTACTCAATTTTTGACAGCAGTATTAATAAAGGCTATTTATTTGGGTAACATGAAAAATACTACTAGTAATAAGCCTATAAAGATCTGTGTTCCTGTAAATCTAAAAAAGTATTTTAAATCTAAGACATTAAGTAATTTCTTTTCATATATAACAGTTACAGCAGATGGTAAAAAGATTGATTTTAACAATTTAGATGATGTTTTAAAATTGGTAAAATCAGATTTCGAAAATTTATTAAAACCAGAAGAAGTAATGAAAACAATGTCATTAAATGTTAAACTAGGAAATAACTTTTTTATAAGAATAATTCCATTATTTATGAAGCAAATATTTGTAAGATTAAGTTATTTAGAAATTAGAAAATATACAACAACTACTTTTTCAAATATCGGAAGAATTGGTATTATTGCAGATTATCAAAAATACATAGAAGACTTTTTCTTTTTGATTGCTCCAGAAAGGGTAGAAAAAATAAAATGTTCAACATGTTCATACGAAGATAAAATGTTTTTTACATTTACATCAATATTAATGAAAACAAATATAGAAGATGAATTTAAAAAGATTTTAGAAGAATTAGGAATCCATGTTGAAATAGAAAGTAATGGTGTTTAATATGTTATATCCAAAATTATCTAATATAAAAAGAAATAATATTATTTTAATTGCATCAATAGCAATATCTATAATAGTTATTAATATTTTGCTAATTATAAATGTTTTAGTAGATAAAACAAATCATTGGTCGATGCTTTGTATAGCAGGGATAGTATATGTATATGGAACAGTTATATATACTAAAAAAAGAAATATAAATATTGCTTCAAATGTATTTGTACAATGCTTATTGGTGTCATTATTAATTTTGGCAATAGACTATTTTATAGGTTATAGTGGATGGTCAATAAATATAGCAATACCAATAGTAATAATGGTAGCAAATTCTACACTTATGGTTTTAACAATTGTAAGTAGAAAAAGATATATGAGATATGCAATGTATCATATGTTAACATTTTTATTTAGTATGATTCAATTAATATTATTATTTTGTGGAGTACTGGAAAATAAAGTTTTAACAATTGTTGCAAGTGGAATAGCAGGACTTTCATTATTGCTAACAGTAATTTTATGTGGCAAGGCAATGTGGGAAGAAACAAAGAAAAGATTACATATGTAAATCGGGAATTGGGGACATTCCTTTTTTCCCTTTTCGGGATATAAACATCGTCCCAAAATCTCGAAGAACCTTAACAATGCAAAAATCATAAACTACAATAAGTAGGTGAGTTTATGAAAAAAATTGTTAAGGTTATTTTTATTGTTTATATAATTACTAATTTTTTGATTATATTTCAGCCTAATATTTATGCAATTGAGCCTGCAGGAAGAGTATATGAAGGAATAGATGTTAGTGGCTGGCAAGGAGAAATAGATTTTTCACAAGTGAAAAATTCTGGTATAGACTTTGTATACATAAAATCTAGTGAAGGTCAAAACACAGTTGATAGTTATTTTCGTAGAAATTATGAAGAAGCTAGAAGTAATGGGCTTAATATAGGATTTTATCATTATGTAAGAGCACGAAATACAGAAGAGGCTATATTAGAAGCAGAACATTTTGCAAATACAATTGCAGGAACAGTTCCAACCTGTAAATTAGCTATGGATTTTGAGAATTTCGGAAATTTATCTACAGGTGAAATAAATGAGATTTCTAAAGTATTTTTAGAAAGAGTACAAGAATTAACAAATAAAGAAATGATAATTTATAGTAACACATCATCAGCCAGAACTATATTTAGTCAGGAACTTGCAAATGAATATCCCCTATGGGTAGCACAGTATTATGTGAATAATCCGTCAGAAAATGGTAAGTGGAGTGTATGGGAAGGTTTTCAATATACAGATAGAGGAAGTGTACCAGGAATAAACGGATATGTTGATAGGGATAAATTTACAAGCGAGATATTATTAGATAGTCAAGAAGAAATACCAAGTAATGAGGGAAACAACGAAAATAGTGGAAATACAGGTAATGCTAATGGATATATAACATATACGATAAAAAGAGGAGATACGCTATCAGAAATTGCACAAAGATATAATACAACTGTTAATGAACTTGTAAGATTAAATAATATACAAAATCCTAATATGATTTATGCTAATGAGACATTATTAATACCAACCAAAAATAATTCTATAAGTACTGGTAGTGATGATAAAAATAATACAATTTATATTGTACAAAAGGGAGATACCTTATATAGTATTGCAAAAAGGTTTAATACAACTGTGCAAAAGATTGTAAATAATAATGGTATTTCTAATCCAAATCTTATATATCCAGGGCAAAGATTGATAATTGCTAAAAGTACAGCTACTATACAAACAAAATATATGAGCTATAGAATTAAAAGAGGGGATACTTTATGGGGAATTGCTAATAAATATAATACTACTGTAAATGAACTTGCATATATAAATGGAATTAGAAATGTTAATAGAATATATATAAATCAGGTAATACGAATACCAGTAAATATAAGCATAGGAGAATATGACTGTGGGCATTGTATATATACTGTAAGAAGAGGAGATACGCTTAGTACAATAGCAAACCGATTTGGAAAAACTGTAAAAGAGATAGCAGAACTAAATGGCATAAAAAATGTAAATTATATTTATATAGGTCAAAAATTAAGAATATAAACAGGTTTTATTGACGAAAAAATTAGTTTATTATATACTAAAAGCAGAAAATTTTTCTATAAATTAGGAGGATGCTTATGCAAAAGATAAATAGAAAAATAGGTTTAGTTATAATAATGGTATTAATGATTTTAGTGGTTAATACTTCTTGCTTTGCAGCAAATACTGTAAGTACTAGAGCACGTAATACAGCTAGTAATAATTCGACAGAAAACGAAGTAACAAATACTACAAATCAAGTTACAAATAAAGCCGTAGAAAATACAGTAACAGAGAATGATGATATAGAACTTGCTTATCCATCTATAGAAAAAGAAGATACAAAATTTGGTCCATTAACAATGGAGCAAGTAATTGGCGGAGCAGCAGTATTATTGTGTTTTGTTGGCATTATTCTTGCTATATCATTATATTCAAGGAGCAGAGCTGACGAAGATGATTGGGATGAAAATGATTATATAAATGAAGAGCCAGAAGCAGAAAGACAAGAACCAAAAGCTATGAAGGAGCTTAAAGATGAGGCGGCTGCTAAAGAACCAAAGGCTATACAGGAAATGGAAGATGAAAGAAAATTAGAGGAAATACGCAAAGCAAAGGAAGAAGAAAAAGAAGATATCCCTAATAAAAAAGAAGAGCTAGAAGAAAAAATAGAAAATAAAGAAGATACAACATCTTTAAATTATAGACATCAAAAAGCATTAGATGATTTTTACAATTATGCAGAAGAGATAAAACAAGAGAAAAAGACGAAAAGAGGAAAAGGTAAACATTCAATGTAAGATTTATTACTATAAAAGCTACCATATGGTAGCTTTTTGTATATAAGAAAAATATTTAAAGAGGGGAAAAATGAAGACTAAAGAAAAATTAATCATTGTATTACTATCAATAGTTATTGCAGGAATTAGCTATTGTTTTTTCTGGGATGGCTATTATTCTATAGATACATATAGAATAATTTCGCAAGGATATACAGATTATGCATTAAAAGATGCATATATAAGAGACGGAAGATTATTTCTTGCAGGAATCGTAAGTTTGGTTGGAATAATAAATCCAAGCTATAAGGTATGGTATATTATAAATTTAGCAATTACAATTTTTATATCTGCAATCACAGTTTTACAGTTGTATATGATTATAAATCATTATAAAAAAGCGAAGAATACAAAAAATAAATGCATATACTTTTTAGTAAGTTTTTTATTTATTTTCAATTTTGTTCAGATAGATACAATGCAATTTATTGAGGCTTTTGCAATTGCAACAAGTGTTTTATTATATATATTATCACTAAAAAATACTGTAATAAATAAAAATAAAAAAATGGGATTTATATATGCTATTCTAGGAATGTTATGGTATCAAGGAACAGTTACGATATATATAGCAACTGCATTTTTGATGTGCTTATTAGAAAACAAAAAAATTAATAAAGAATTTTTTAAGAAAATATTAAGTCCAGCAATTATTATTATAATTTCTGCAATATTAAGCTCTTTAATAGTAAGTATAGTTCCATATATTACTAAGTTAGAACTTACAGAGAGATTTCCAAGTGTAGAAAAATATATGAACATATTGAAAAGAAACATTATGCAGATGGATAATTTGCTTATAGATTGCTGTGGATATTTCCCTAAATATATTTTTATTAGTGCTAGCTTATTAATATTAATAGTAATATTCGTATATGGAATAAAGCATAAAAACATTACACAGCCTATAAATGCATTAATAGTGTTTTATATATACATAGTTTCTATATTTATATTTTTCCCAATACAATCAATAGAATTATGTTTTAGATGTGCATTATCATTAGGAGCAGCTATACCAGCGTTATTTATTTATATGATATGTAATATGGAAATGCTAGAAGGCAAAAAAATATATTTAAATATATTAACAATTATGGTAATACTGTATTTTATATTAAGTGTATGTAATACTGTAAAAGTAACAAGTGAATTTAAATTTGCAAATGAACTAGATGAAAGATTTGTAAAAAGAATAGAAACAGAAGCTAAAAATTTACAAGACCAAGGAATAAATGTACAAAAATATGCAGTATATTATACTACAAATGGCGATAGGTTAAATGAATTATATAATTCAGAAATTACATTTTATAATTCATATTATCTATTATCAAGAGATTTTAATAATATGTTTGGCATATATGGTGACAAAAACGTTAAACTAGATAAACAATTTGCAGATAAAGAAATTGTAGATAAGTATTTTGAGAATCCAAGTGAAGAGGAAATACAAATTAAATATATAAATAATATTCTATATGTAGTAGTAGATTTATAATGATACAGGTTTACAATATCAGGAATTTGTTATATAATAGGACAAGATTTTAAGAAGAAAGGGAGATTTTAATGGACAATAATGTTAACGAAGAAGTAGATATAAATCAATTAATGAAGGTTAGAAGAGAAAAATTAGAAGAGTTAAGAAATGAGGGAAAAGACCCATTTGCAGTAACAAAATATGATAGAACAGAAACTGCAGGACAAATTAAAGCAAACTATGATGAATACGAAGAAAAAGATGTATCAGTTGCAGGTAGAATAATTGCAAAAAGAATAATGGGTAAAGCATCATTCTGTACAATACAAGACAGTGACGAAAAGATTCAAAGTTATGTAAGTATAAATGATTTAGGAGAAGAAAGCTATAAAGCATTTAAAACTTATGATATCGGTGATTTTATAGGAATAAAGGGTTTTGTATTCAAAACTAGAACTGGCGAAATATCTGTTCATGCAAAAGAAGTAACATTATTATCTAAATCTTTAAGACCATTACCAGAAAAATTCCATGGTTTAAAAGACCCAGATTTAAGATATAGACAAAGATATGTAGATTTAATTGTAAATCCAGAAGTTAAGAAAACTTTCGAAATAAGAAGCAAAATAGTAAAAGAAATAAGAAATATATTAGATGAAAAGGGATATTTAGAAGTAGATACACCAATGCTTAATACTATTTCTGGTGGTGCAACAGCAAAACCATTTATAACACACCATAATGCATTAAATATAGATATGTATTTAAGAATTGCTACAGAATTAAACTTAAAAAGATTAATCGTTGGTGGGTATGATAAAGTATATGAAATGGGTAGAATATTTAGAAATGAAGGTATGGATATAAGACATAATCCAGAATTTACTACTATAGAGTTATATGCAGCTTACCAAGATTATAACGATATGATGGATATAACAGAAGAATTATTCTCTGAGGTTGCAAAAAGAGTATTAGGTACAACTAAAATAACATATCAAGGACAAGATATAGATTTAACACCAAAATTTAAGAGAATTACAATGATTGATTCTATTAAAGAGGTAACAGGAATAGACTTTAATAACATAAATACAGACGAAGAAGCAGTTGCTTTAGCAAAAGAAAAAGGAATAGAAATTCCAGATAAAACTAAAGAAACTAGAGGAGACGTTATTAGTTTATTCTTTGATGAATACGTAGAAAAGACTTTAGTACAACCAACATTTATATATGATTATCCAGTAGAAATTTCACCACTTGCTAAAAGAAAACAAGCAGATCCAAGACTTACAGAAAGATTTGAAATATTTATTGGTGGAAGAGAATATGGTAATGCTTTCTCAGAATTAAATGATCCGATTGACCAATATGAAAGATTTAAGAAACAAGTGGAAGCAAGAGATGCTGGTGATGATGAAGCAGGAATGATGGACGAAGATTATATTAATGCATTAGAGATTGGTTTACCACCTACAGGAGGATTAGGAATAGGGGTAGATAGATTTGTTATGTTATTAACAGATGCTGCATCAATAAGAGATGTATTATTATTCCCAACAATGAAACCATTAAATTAACAAAGGAGGAAAAGCATGTTTTATTTTCCAGGAGGAAGTAGTTACTTATATATAATATTATTAATAATGGTAATTAGTAATATTATGACAGGTGGAGTAAGTTTATTAGGTTTATTACTAAGTTTACCAGGAGTTTTGATAGCGATAACATTTCATGAGTTTGCACATGCTTTTGCAGCAGTAAAACTTGGAGATGAAACACCAAAAATGCAAGGTAGATTAAGCTTAAATCCATTATCACATTTAGACCCAATAGGTATTATAATGCTAATATTTGCTCATATTGGTTGGGGTAAACCAGTAGAAATAAACCCAAGAAATTTTAAAGGAAGAATTTCTACAAGTGCAGCAGAAGCAATAGTATCAGCAGCAGGACCAATTATGAACTTTATACTAGCACTAGTGTTTTCGTTAATATTTGCGGCTCTTGCAAAATTTGTCCCTAGCATATGGACAATGGCTGGAGGCGTTGTAGCAACAATAATCTTAGATATTATTATTGTTAATATTGGTTTGGGTGTATTTAACTTAATACCATTACCACCATTAGATGGTTCAAAGATATTAGCACATTTTTTACCTATAAATGCAAGAAGATGGTTTATAGAACATGAAAATATATTTTATATAGCCTTTATAATAATTTGGTTAACACCAATAGCATCAAGAATTACATCACCAATAATAAATGCTATATTAAGCTTTTTACTAAACATAGGATTTGCAATATTTTAGCAATAGGGATTAGAGGGACGTTCTTAAAATCCTGGTTTTACCGGGATTTTAAGAATAGTCCTTTTTTAGTGCAAACATGCAAAAGACTGGAGAAGACTTAGCAATTACTTTACTTATAAGCAAATAAATGGTATACTTTTAAGCGATAAAAGGAGAAAAAAATGAAAGATATAATAATATTAGGAATAGAATCAAGTTGTGATGAAACATCTGTAGCAATTGTAAAAAATGGAAGAGAAGTTTTATCAAATGTAATAAATACACAAATAAGCATTCACGAATTGTATGGAGGAGTTGTGCCAGAAATTGCCTCTAGAAACCATGTAGAGAACATTTCACCTGTAATGAAAGAAGCACTAAAAGAGGCTAATATAAAAATAGATGATGTGGATGGCATTGCATGTACATATGGCCCAGGACTGGTTGGTGCATTATTAGTTGGAGTATCTTATGCAAAAGCATTAAGTTATGCAGCAAACAAACCACTTATTGGTGTAAATCACATTCAAGGACATATTGCTGCAAACTATATAACATATAAAGACTTAAAACCACCATTTTTAACATTATTAATATCAGGAGGAAACACTCAACTTGTTTTAGTAAAAGATTACACAGAGTTTGAAATCTTGGGTAAAACTAGAGATGATGCAGTGGGAGAAGCTTTTGACAAAATAGCAAGAGTTATAGGGCTAGGATATCCAGGTGGCCCTAAAATGGACAAGCTAGCACAAGATGGGACTCCAAATATAGATTTACCTAAAGTTCATATAGAAGGATTAGACTTTAGTTTTAGTGGACTAAAAACAGCAATAATTAATTTACATCATAAAACACCAGATATAAACAAAGCAGATTTAGCAGCAAGTTTTGAAAAAGATGTAGCAGAAATCTTGTTAGATAATACAAAAAAAGCTGTAAAAGCAACTAATATAAATAAAATTGCATTAGCAGGAGGAGTTTCTGCAAATAGTTATATTAGGAAAGCATTTAAAGAATTAGAAGAAAAAGAAAATATAGAAATATATTATCCAGAACTTAAATTGTGTACAGATAATGCTGCAATGATAGCATCAGCTGGATATTATAATTTCTTAAAAGGTAACTTCTCAGATTTAAAATTAAATGCTGTACCAAATTTAAAATTATAATAATTAGAAAGAGGATGAAAAATGTCAATCTATGCAATTTCGGACTTGCATTTATCATTTAATGCAGATAAACCAATGGATATATTTGGTTGGCAAGATTATGAAAATAAGATAAAAGAAGATTGGAAAAGTAAAGTAAAAGAAGATGATTTAGTAATTTTAGGTGGGGATTTTTCTTGGTCAATGCAACTTCAAGATACATTTAAAGATTTTGAGTTTATTCATAATTTACCTGGGAAGAAATTATTACTTAAAGGTAACCACGATTATTGGTGGGGAACTTTAACAAGTATGAGGAAATATATAAAAGATATTGGTTTTGATGACATAGATTTTATATATAATAATAGTTATGAATTTGAAGATAAAATAATTTGTGGAACTAGAGGTTGGAATTTTAGTGGACTTCAAGATGAAGACGAAAAGATATACAATAGGGAAAAGCAAAGACTAAAATTATCTTTAGAAGATGGTGTAAATAGATTTGGAAAAGATAAAGATATTATTGCATGCTTACATTATCCACCATTAAAGATAGACGAAATCTCGGATTTTGTAAGAATAATGGAAGACTATAATGTAAAGAAATGTATTTATGGACATTTACATGGACCTGCACATAAATTTGTAGTAGAAAAAAATATGGATGGAATAGAATATATTATGACAAGTTGTGATTATACAAATTTTAAATTGATAAAAATTTATTAATTATAGGAGGGAAAATAATGAAAATATTAAAAGCCGGAACAGTATTAATAAATTTAAAAAATAAAGAAATATGTCTAGTATATAATAAAGATGATAAAAGTTATGCATTTCCAAAAGGACACTTAGAAAAAGGTGAAACATTACAAGAATGTGCAATAAGAGAAACAGAAGAAGAAACTGGACACACATGTTCATTAATTAATGAGAAAGAAATAGGCATTTTAAAATATGTAACTCCTGCTGGGGAAGATGTAGAACTTCATTTATATCTAGCCAAAGATACAGGAATTGTTACAAGAAAAATTAATCCAAAAGATAAAGAAGAAACATTATGGATAGATATAGAAAAAGTTGAAGAAAAAATATTATATCAAGATTTAAATAGATTATGGTTGGACATGAAAAATAAAATAACTAAGTAATATTTGTAAAATTATTGTAATATTTCTGCTTAAATGACTTGCAATATGCATAATTTGTGATATAATATGAAAGCACGAAAAAACGATAAGTATAAAAAATGCGAAAGGGTTGAAAATAAATGAGTATAAAAGTAGAAAAAACAGATAACAAAAATGAATTAAAATTAGAATTTACAGTAGCAGCTGAAAAATTTGAAGATGCAATGAAGAAAGTGTATTTCCAAACAGCTAAATATTTTAATATACCAGGATTCAGAAAAGGTAAAGCACCAATGAAAATAGTAGAAAAATATTATGGAGAAAGTATTTTCTACGAAGATGCTTTTAACGAAATATTAAAAGAAGAATATGATAAAGAATTAAAAGAAAATGATATAACAGCTGTAAGTTATCCAGAATTCGATATAAAACAAATGGAAAAAGGAAAAGACTTAATATTTACAGCTACAGTTCAAGTAAAACCAGAAGTTAAATTAGGAAAATATAAAGGTATAGAACTTAAAAAAGTAGAGTATACTGTAAAAGATGAAGATATAGACCACGAATTAGGACATATGCAAGAAAGAAATTCTAGAATTGTTACAGTAGAAGATAAACCAGTAGAAAAAGGAAATATTGCTGTAATAGATTTTGAAGGATTTGTAGACGAAAAAGCATTCGAAGGTGGAAAAGCAGAAGGTTATGAACTAGAAATAGGAAGTAATACATTTATTCCAGGATTTGAAGATCAAATAGTAGGAATGAAAGCTGGAGAAGAAAAAGACGTTAAAGTTAAATTCCCAGATGAATATTTCTCTAAAGATTTAGCTGGAAAAGATGCTACATTTAAAGTAAAAGTAAACGAAATAAAGAAAAAAGAATTACCAGAATTAGATGATGAATTTGCTAAAGATGTTAGTGAATTTGATACATTAAAAGAATTAAAAGCAAGCATAAAAGAAAAATTAGAAAAAGAAAATGAAGAAAGAACAAAATATGAAACACAAGATGCAGCAGTAAAAGCAGTTTGCGATAATACAGAAATCGATATTCCATCAGGAATGATAGATTCTGAAATAGATAATATGGTAAATGATATGAAGTCAAGATTACAATATCAAGGTTTAACATTAGATAATTATTTAAAAATGATTGGAAAAACAGAACAAGAATTTAGAAAAGATTACGAAGAACAAGCTAAAGAAGCTGTTAAATCAAGATTAGTAATCGAAGCAATAGTAAAAGCAGAAAAAATTGAAGCAGACGATAAAGATGTAAAGGCCAAAATAGAAGAAATGGCTAAAAACTATGGTAGAGAAGCAAAAGATTTAGAAGAAAACGAAGCATTAAAGAATTACATAAAAGGAAGTCTAGAAACAGAAAAAGCAATAGAATTCGTAGTAAAAAATGCAAAAATAAAATAAAGTAATAAAAGGAGTTTAATATTATAAGTATTAAACTCCTAAATTATTCACTGCGAAAGTGCTTACCGTTGTAAGAAAGGAAACCTTAAATTATATTTTAATAAAAAAATTTGCATTTATAATAAATATGATATAAAATAATGTAAGTTTTCAAAGGAGGAATTTAATATGGATAAAAAAGAATTAAATAGTTTAGTACCATATGTAATAGAACAAACAAGTAGAGGAGAAAGATCATATGATATATTCTCTAGACTATTAAAAGATAGAATTATATTTTTAGGAGAACAAGTAGATAGTTCATCTGCAAGTGTTGTAATAGCACAAATGTTATTCTTAGAATCAGAAGATCCAGAAAAAGAAATACATTTATACATAAATAGTCCAGGAGGTTCTATAACAGACGGAATGGCTATTGTAGATACAATGAATTATATTTCTTGCCCAGTTTCTACTATTTGTGTTGGTTTAGCTGCAAGCTTTGGTGCAGTATTATTAGCAAATGGTGAAAAAGGAAAAAGATTTGCAACACCAAATTCAGAAATCTTAATTCACCAACCATTAATAGGAGGTCAAGGTGGAGGTATTTCTGGTCAAGCAACAGAAATAAAAATATATTCAGATCATATGATGAAAACAAGAGAAAAATTAAATAAATTATTAAGTGAAAAAACAGGTCAACCAATAGAAGTTATTAATAGAGATACAGAAAGAGACAATTATATGACAGCTGAGGAAGCATTAAAATATGGTCTTATAGATGGAATTATGGACAAAAGAAGATAAAGGAAGTTGCTAAAGATAACATAAAAAGAAGGAGCGCTTTATTATGCAAAAAAATGATAATAATAAAAATATTAGATGCTCATTTTGTGGTAAAACACAAGATAGTGTAGATAAAATAGTAGCAGGACCAGGAGTATATATTTGTAATGAATGTATACAAGTATGCTCAAATATTATAGAAAATGAATATTATGAAGATGATGAAGATTTATATACAACTGTAGAAGAAGATGTTGTACCTACACCAGAAGAAATAAAAAAAGTTTTAGATGAATATGTAATAGGTCAAGAAGACGCTAAAAAAACGTTATCTGTAGCTGTATATAATCATTATAAAAGAATAAACAATGAAGACGAAAAAAATAATAAAGATGATGTAGAAATAAAGAAAAGCAATATTCTATTATTGGGGCCAACTGGTTCTGGAAAAACATTACTTGCACAAACTTTAGCTAAAATATTAAATGTTCCTTTTGCAATAGCCGATGCAACAACTTTAACTGAGGCTGGTTATGTAGGAGAAGATGTCGAGAATATTTTACTAAAATTAATTCAAGCAGCAGATTACGATATAGAAAAAGCTGAAAGAGGAATTATCTATATAGACGAAATAGATAAAATCTCAAGAAAGTCAGAAAACCCATCTATAACAAGGGATGTAAGTGGAGAAGGAGTTCAACAAGCCCTATTAAAAATAGTTGAAGGTACAACAGCATCTGTTCCACCACAAGGTGGTAGAAAGCATCCACATCAAGAACTAATACAAATAAATACAGAAAATATTTTATTTATCTGTGGTGGTGCGTTCGAAGGGTTAGAAAAAATTATAGACCAAAGAACTGGTAAAAAAGCCATAGGATTTGGTGCAGAAAAGAAAGAAATTGTTAAAAAGAATAGAACAGAGGTATTTAAAGAACTATTACCACAAGATTTATTAAAATTTGGATTAATCCCAGAATTTGTAGGAAGATTACCAATTGTAAGTACACTAGAAGAATTAGATAAAGATGCATTAGTTAATATATTAACTAAACCAAAAAATTCTTTAGTAAAACAATACAAAAAACTATTAGCTATGGATGGAGTAGAACTAGAATTTGAACCAGAAGCAGTAGAGGCAATAGTAGATAAAGCAATAGAAAGAAAAACTGGGGCTAGAGGTTTACGTTCTATTATAGAAGAGATTATGAGAGATATTATGTTTGATATTCCATCTAATCCAAAGATAGAAAAATGTATTGTAACAAAAGAGACCGTAATAGGTTTAGCAAAGCCAGAAATAATAATAAATGAAAATAAAGAACCTAAAAGACAAGTCGTTAAAAGAAGAAAAATTCAGCCAAATGAAATAGAAACTGCTTAAAAATAAAAATAGAAGGAGTAGTATTAATAGATTATATGCTAAAAATCCTTCTATTTTTTTCGTGTATAAGTTGAAAAAAAGATTAAGTTGTGATATATATAGTTTTACAAATAATAGGTGAAAAAGAGAAAAGAAAATGAAGAATATAAAAGATTATAATTTAGACGAACTAAAAAAAGAATTTCAAGAATTAGGAGAAAAACCATATAGAGCAGAACAAGTTTTTATGTGGCTATATAAAGAAAAAGTAAAAGAATTTGATGATATGACGAATATATCAAAAGAGCTAAGACAAAAATTACAAGAAAATTATACAATGTGTAATTATAAGATAGCAAAAAAATTAGTTTCAAAAGATGGAACTAAAAAATATTTATTTGATATATTAGACGGGAATATGATAGAAACAGTTTTAATGGAATACCACCATGGTAAAACATTATGTGTTTCATCACAAATTGGTTGCAAAATGGGGTGTAAATTCTGTGCATCAACAGGAATTCCATTTGTTAGAAATTTAAGTAGTGGAGAGATTGTAGAACAAATCTTAGCAGTAGAGCAAGAAGAAAATACAAAGATATCAAATATTGTTTTTATGGGAATTGGTGAACCATTCGATAATTTTGATAATGTAATAAATGCTATTGGAATTTTAAATAATCCAAAGGGATTAAATATAGGTGCAAGACATATAAGTATTTCTACTAGTGGAATTGTACCTAAAATTTATGAGTTGGCAGACAAAAAAATACAATGTACATTATCAATATCATTACATGCAACAAATGACGATAAAAGATCTGCTATGATGCCAGTTAACAATGCATATCCAATTAAAGAATTAATGAAGGCATGTAAATATTATATAGAAAAAACAAATAAAAGAATTTCTTTTGAATATGCTTTAGCAAAGGATAATAACGATAATTTGGAAGATGCTAAAGAATTAGTAAAATTATTACATGGAATGCTTGCACATGTAAATTTAATACCAATTAATAAAATAGAAAATGGGAAATTTGTAAAATCTACAGATAATAATATAATTAGATTTAGAGATTATTTAAATGCACATGGAATTGTAGCAACAATAAGAAGAGAGTTAGGTTCAGACATAGAAGCTGCATGTGGACAATTAAGAAGGAAGACGATAGAAGAAAAACGTTAGAGGTGATAAAATGAAATGTTTTGCTAAAACCGATTTAGGTAAAGCAAGAGAATTAAATGAAGATTCATATTATATTCCAGCAGAAGAAAATGAATTAAGAATATATATGTTGGCAGATGGAATGGGAGGATATAATGGAGGAGAAATTGCAAGTAAACTTGCAATAGATTCTGCGAGGAAATATCTAACCAATAATTTTAATACGATACCACATGATAGAATAAATATTGAAGAACTAGTAAGAAGTAGTATGGAATATGCGAATATGGTAGTATTCGAAAAATCAAAAGAAGTACAAGAATTAGAAGGAATGGGTACAACTTTGGAATTAGTTTTAGGCTATGGGAATAAAATATATATAGGTCATGTTGGAGACAGCAGAATATACAGAGTAAGAAAAAACATTATAAGAAAATTAACAACAGACCATAGTTATGTTGAAAAATTAGTAAAAGAAGGAACAATAACAAGGGAAGAAGCAGAAAATCATCCTAAAAAGAATATGCTTATGAAAGCTTTAGGATGTACTCCTTATGTAGAGCCAGATGTAACAACTAAAGGTTTTCTTAAAGGAGATAAACTTGTCTTAACATCAGATGGGTTAACAAATATGGTATCAAACCAAGAAATATACGATATAGTAACAAATGATGTAGAAAATGCTACTACGAAGTTGGTCGAATTAGCAAACAATAGAGGAGGATATGATAACATAACGGTTGTTATTGTATATAATGATTAAGGAGAGATGGAAGAATGGACCTAGAGGGGAAAATATTAGGTAACAGATACGAGATAATAGAGAAAATAGGAAATGGTGGAATGGCAACGGTTTATAAAAGTAAGGACCGTGTTTTGAATAGATATGTAGCAGTAAAAATATTAAGGGATGAATTTACTACAGATGAAGAGTTTATAAAGAGATTTAGAATAGAAGCACAATCAGCGGCGAGCCTTACACATCCAAACATTGTATCTATATTTGACGTAGGTAATGAAGGCAGTTTATATTATATTGTAATGGAATTAATTAAAGGAAAAACATTAAAAGAGATAATTACAGAGGAAAACGGACCTTTACCTTGGAAATGGTCTTTAAATGTAGTAACTCAAATTGCATCAGCATTAGAAACAGCCCATAAAAATAATATTGTTCATAGAGATATAAAGCCACATAATATTATAATAACAGAGGATGGAATAGCAAAAGTTACAGATTTTGGAATAGCAAAAGCAGTCTCAAATTCTACAATTACAGCTTTTGGAACAACAATAGGTTCTGTACATTATTTTTCACCAGAGCATGCAAGAGGAGGATATACAGATGCAAAATCTGACCTATATTCTTTAGGTGTTGTAATGTATGAAATGTTAACTGGTAGAGTTCCTTTTGATGCAGATACACCTGTATCTGTAGCATTAAAACATATGCAAGAAGACCCGATTGAGCCAAAAGAGTTAAATGATAATATTCCTCAAGTCGTAAATGATATTATAATGAAAGCAATGCAAAAGGATGTAAATTTAAGATATCAATCTGCAACAGAAATGCTAAAAGATTTGAATGCGGCCTTAAAAAATCCAGATGATAATTTTGTACATATTGGAAGTAATGTAGGAGCTGCGACACAAAGAATTTCTACTCAGGAAATAGCAGAAGCAGAAAGAAAAGCAAAAGAAGCTAATAATCCTAAAAATGGAAAGAAACCAAATAAGTTTATACAATTTGTAAAAAAACATAAGGCATTATCTTTTGTAATAGGAGCAATTATATTATTCTTCGTTGCATTTGGTGCTACAATGGGAATAGTAGAATTAGTAAATCCAAATGATGTTCAGATTCCTGATTTAGTAAATAAAACTCAAGATGAGGCAGAACAAATTGTAAAAGAATTAAAGCTAAAGCTAGTAGTAAAAGCAGAAGAATATAATGAGAATGTTGAAGAAGGGAAGATAATATCTCAAGATCCAGCATACCAAGAGAATTATACAATAAAGGAACATAGTGAAATTTCTGTAGTTATAAGTAAAGGTACAGAAACAGTAGAAGTTCCAGATGTTGTTGGTAAAACAAGAGAAGAAGCAGAAAAACTATTAAAAGACGCTGGACTAGTAGCAGAGATAACCGAAGAAAATGACGAAAAGGTAGAAGCTGGAATCGTATTAAGTCAAGATATAGAAGATGGCGAAACTGTTAATAAAGGAAGTACTGTAAAATTAGTTGTAAGTAAAGGTAGTGGAATTGTAAATGTAGAAGTTCCAAGTCTTGTAGGAAAAACTGAACAAGAAGCAAAAAAACTATTAACAGAAGCTGGGTTAAAAGTTAATGTAGTTAATGATGAAGATGAATCTAAAAATGATGGAGTTGTATTAAGACAAAGTAAAGATGCTGGTACAGAAGTACAAGAAGGAACTACAATTACAATTACAGTAAATAAGGTTTCTGAGTCAAAAGAGGCAACATTTACAATTGATGTAAAAGCAATTACAGGAGGTTATGAGGAAGAAACAGGAAATACTACAAGTAGTAATATAGCAAAAACAGTTGATATAACAATTACTGTTGGTGGAACTACTGCTTTCCAACAATCAGGTGTTGATAAAAATCGTACTATAACAGCAAAAGTAAGTGGAAAAGGATCAAAAGAAGTTATTGTAGAATTAAAAAATTCTAAAGGAGAAAGTTATAAAAGATCTACAACATTTAACTTTAACAATTCAACAACATATACATTTGACTAGAAGTTAAACAGATAAAGCATTTTGCTTTATCTGTTTTTGCGTATATAATTAAATTTGAAATTAACATAAAAATATGATAGAATTGATAAGAAAAATTAGGTATTAACCATTTGTAAACAAACCAATAAATAATTTTAGGAGGTAGAATGATGTATATTGCAGAGGCTCGGGCATATAACGAAGGGATAGAGTTTTATCCTAAGAATGGTAAAGTGATTTTTGCTAAGAGATGTAATGGAAAAGTTGTAGTAGAAAGTAGAAACAGTTCTTATTCAGAAAAAAAAGAAAATAGTTTCAAATCAAAAATATTTTTACTATTTTTTTGCGCAGTAAATGTTGTGATTTTTAGTATAATTGGAAAATTAAAAATTCCAAATATAGAAGTCATATTAGTAGCTTTACTTGTTTGAGAAGTAGTTCTGTTTTTCTATATAGAAAGAAACAAAAATAAGAACAATACTCAGTCATTTAAATATCATGCAGCGGAACATAAAGTTTTAAACTATGTAGATAAATATGGGAAAAATGCTGTATTAGATGTAGAAAAAGTTATGAATATGAGCTCAATTTCATTTCGGTGTGGTTCAACTGTTCTTACAGTAGGACTTATATTTGCTACACTATTTCTTGTAGGTAAAGCATTTATTCCTTGGCTGATTTTAAAAATAGTATGGCTTGTGATTTCGGGATATATTGCTTTAAAATTATGGGCAAATGGAAAATGTGATTTTTTGCAAAAATTAGTGGTGCTACCACCAACATATGAAGAGGTTGAAGTAGCAGTAGAAGGAATGAAAGAATATTTAAGATTCGAAGATTAACCGACAATTTGCGATTACAAGACAAAGGAGCAGTGTGAATCTGCTCCTTTGTCGTATATAATATTGATAAATTATTTTATTTTTGATAATATAAAACAGATTAATTAGAAGGTGATAAATATGGAAAATGAATATAAAAGGAAATTTTTTATAGGCTATTCAAATTGTGACAGAAAAGTAAATTTAAGTGTGTTAAATTCGTTATACCTAATACAAGATATGATGACAGAGTATTTTGGATTTCTAAAAAGTGATAATATAATTTTAAAGAGCGAAAATAATGCAATATGGGTACTAGCCAAAACAAAAGTGCACTTTAATAAATATCCAAAATGGAGAGATTTAATTGAAGGAACTGTTTTTACCACAGGAATAAAGCCAATTCGTGTAGAAACCGAAGCACAATTTAAAGATAAAGATAATAATGTATTGTTTTATGCAAATCAAGAAACTTGTGTTATAGATTTAACAGATAGAAAAATAAGAAAAATTAATACAGTTAATTATCCAACAGGTGTTCAAATAAAAGAAGGTATAAACAAAGAAAAATATTTAAGATTAAACACAGAATTTACTGAAGCTGATAAAGTATATGAACAGAAAATACATTCAACAGATATAGATTTTAGTTACCATACAAATAATGTATCATATGTTAAATATATTCTGAATTCATTAAATTCAGATTTTATAGATAGTCATAAGATAACAGACTTTGAGATACATTATATAAATGAGAGTAAAGAGGGACAAAAGTTATCTATTTATAAAAAAATAAAAGATAATGAAATAGAGTTTCTTATAAAAGAAGAAAACAGAGAAATAGCAAGAGCTAATTTAAAATATATAAAAGAATAGGAGAATATTATGGAAAAAATAAGTAATATAGAAAGAAGAAATAATTCAAATAAAAAAATAAAACAATTAGGAATAGCTTGTCTTGAAACTTTACCAGTAATAGAAGATAGTACACAAGTAAGCCTAAAAGATATAGATACAATCTGTAAAAGAGCTATAGCTTGTTTAATATCCACTCAATTAGCTATAGATATATCTGAAAACAATGATTATGATAGTTCTAAGACTTTTTTTCTAAATATGTTAAAACAATATGGCGTTCAAGATAATTTAATAGAAAAAGAAAAAAGAATATTTAATGGAAAATATAGTAAACAAGACGTAATTGATGTTGTATGGTCTTACGAGGCTTATTGGTCATTAGTTTGGACATTAGGGTTAGTAGAGAATATCGATTATCCAAACCAGATTTGCGATTGTGAAAAAGCAATTATGCTAGTTAGCACTTGTAAAACATATGACGATTTTAAATGTAAATGTAAAATAAGAGATATAGAAGAAATTTTAGATATGTTAGATTTATATTATCGTTATGATTGGGCTGTAACTGAAAAAAGAATTAATCCAGATACACTTATAGCAGATTTAAATCCAGATGTAGTTGTTGAACGCAGAAAAGGACTTGAATGGTTAATAGCAAACGAAGAAGATTGGGACGAAATTTCTTTAGATACATAGTATTGAATTAACAGATACATATGATATAATCAATCTATCAAAAAATGGGAGGTTGAAGGAATGAACGAATACAAATTTATTCCAACGCCAGTATTCCGGGACCCAATTTTAAGATATTGGATTTTCTTAAAGGGTAAGATTTTGCCTATTGGTTATCTGGTAGAAGATATTGGCGGAGTTGAAGTAATAGTTTTCAAAAAAGAAAACTTAGCTTTAACAGATGATATTTTCAAAAAATATCTCGAAAGAAGTAGCACAGCTTAGGCTGTGCTACAGCTATTTATAAAAATATTTAAAAAATAAAATAAGTATGGTATAATGGACAAAAAATATGAAAAGGTGAATTATGCAAGGAAAAATAATAAGTAATATTTCAAATTTATATTATATCGAAGCAAATGAAAAAATATATACTTGTAATGCAAGAGGTAAATTAAAAGATGAAGGAATAGTTGTTGGAGATATAGTAGATTTTGACGAGAATGAGAATATAATAGAAAAAATAGAAGAAAGGGATAATTATATTAAAAGACCTAAAATTTCAAATATAACCCAAATAGTGTGTGTGTTATCCGCGAAAAATCCAAAACCAGATTTATTAATGCTAGACAAACAATTAGCATATGCCGAATATGTTGGTATAAAGGCTGCAATTGTAATTAATAAAATAGACTTAGACAAGAAAAGGGTAGAAGAGATAAAAGAAATTTATAAAAATATAGGTTATCCAATAGTAGAAACAAATGCAAAAGAAAAAGAGGGAGTAGATAGCCTAAATAAGCTTTTAGAAAACAATATAAGTGTATTTGCTGGAAATTCAGGAGTCGGAAAATCTACTTTATTAAATAGCATTTTTGGAAAAGAATTAACCAAAGCTGGACTAATAAGTGATAAAAATAAAAAAGGTAAAAATACTACAACAAATATTGCATTATATAAAATTAAAGAAAATGAATATATTGCAGATACACCAGGTTTTTCAACCTTTGATATTTCTGAAATCGAATCCGATAAATTAGCAGAATATTTTAAAGAATTTAAGCAATATATAAAAGATTGTGAGTATATAGGGTGTAGACATATTAAAGAAGAAAACTGTGGAATAAAAAATGCATTGCAAAAAGGAGAAATAACAGAAAGTAGATATCAAAATTTCATAAAAATATATGAGAATTTAAAAGATAAGGAGGAACACAAATGGTAGAGATTTCAGCATCAATATTAGATGCAAAGGAAGATGAAGCAGCAAAAATATTTTATAATTTAGAGGTAGCAAAGATAGATTATTTCCATATAGATGTTATGGATGGAAAATTTGTAGAAAAAAATACTGTAGATAAAATGAATCAGTATTCAAATATATTAAAGCAAATTACTACATTACCATTGGATGTTCATTTAATGGTAGAAGATGTAGAAACATATATAAAATTATACAGTGCAATTGAGCCAAATATGATAACTTTTCATTTAGAGGCAATTAAAGATAAAGAAAAAATCTACGAAATGATTAAATTAGTAAAAGACAACAATTGTAAAGTTGGTATTGCCATTAAACCTAATACAGAAGTAAAGGAAATATATGAATTTTTACCATATATAAATACAGTATTAGTGATGACAGTAGAACCAGGTAAAGGTGGACAAGCTTTAATTCCAGAGACTTTAAGAAAAATTAGAATATTAAAAGAATACTTAAATCAACATAATTTAGATACATATATTGAAGCTGATGGTGGTATAAATCTTGATACAATAGATGAAGTAAAAGAGTCTGGAGTAGATATAGCCGTTGTCGGAAATGGAATATTAAAGACCGAAAATTATAGAACAACTGTAAGTAAATTAAAAAACTAAGCTTATATAAATAGAGAAACGTAGCAATTAATTTGCTACGTTTTCTTCACCTTTTACTTCTTTATGTTTATGTCCATTAAAAAATAAATTATAAATAATAATTCCAAATCCTAAAATAGAAATAAATATTGTTACTACAATTCCTACAAAAGGTATCATCTTTAAAGCACCGATTACAACTGCAATTAATATTGCTAGTAAATATTCTAATGGCATTTTAGAGAATTTTTTGTTATTATAAATTCTTCTAGCTAAAATTGATGCAAATATGTATGGAGAAATTCCAATCATAAATACGTATAACATTAATAATAATAATCCAGCACTAAATCCTATTTGTGCAGCAATAAGTATAATAGATAAAATAGGAATAGCAATTAAAGCAATTAGACCAGCTAAAAATACTTTTCCAAATTTGTGTGATAAACAAGAAGAAGCTTTTTCTAAGCTACTCTCTAAGAAAAATCTATAAAGTAGATATACTAAACTTGCTGCAAATATACTATTTACAATATTTATAACTATGCTCCAAATTGTAGTTCTTGCATTTGATGAGGTTGATGTAGTCAAATGAGTAATTTCTCCACCAACTGCTCCGCTAGGGAATTCTACTTCGTTTTCAGAAACATATGTTAGTTTACCAGTAATAGAACCTTGTACAGAATCTGTAGAGATAATAAATTCTGGTGCATATACATATGCATTTCTTCCTACAGCACCTTGAAGAGACAATTTTGAACTCATTACATATAAATCTCTAAAAGGACCATAGCCTTCAGGTATGTTAAGTTCATTACAAACAGCATATAGTGAAGTTGCTGAAGTATTAAAGTCTATTTTATCCGCTACTATATAAGCGTTTGAATTTATGTAAGAGTGTTCACCAAAAGTAACATTACTTGCGCAAACAAATAGATCTCCATCAACTTCTCCATTTATTGTAACATTCTTTCCAAAGATATAAACATTTCCATCAACGATTTGATTCATATTAATATCATTTCCATATAAATATAAATCATCATCGACTACTGTAGTTGTATTTTCAGAAGAATCTACTGCATATGGTGTTGCTGTTACATCTTCTTGTGTTTCATTTGTATCTGCAAAACATGTAGTGCTAATTGATAATATAATAACTAGAAACAAAGTTATTATAAAGTTTTTTAATTTTTTCATTGGTATACCTCCTAAAATTACTTTAATCAAAATATATATTATGAGTTTTGGTTTGTCAATACAAATTAAATTTTGTGTTCTGATTTATATTTTTTACAGAACTGTTTAATTGTACAAGTGTCACAATTTGGTTTTCTTGCCATACAAGTATTCCTACCATGCCATACAAAAAGATGGTTAATATCTTTTAAATATTCTTTAGGAAATATTTTTAATAAATCTTGTTCGATTTTTGTCGGTTCCTTTTCATTTGAAAGTCCTATCCTATTAGAGATTCTTTTGGCATGTGTATCTACAGCAATACCATTTGCAATACCAAAAGCTTCTAATAATATTACATTAGCACTTTTTCTACCAACACCTGGAAGAGTTATAAGTTCTTCCATAGTATTAGGAACAATTCCATTAAAATCATTCAGAATTTTATTAGCACATGCACGTGCATTTTTAGCTTTATTTTTGTAAAATCCACAAGGATGAATTATCTCTTCTAATTCGTGTATATCACAATTGGCAAAAGCTTCAATTGTTGGATATTTTTTAAACAATGCTGGTGTAGTTAAATTAACTCTTTCATCTGTACATTGTGCTGATAACATTACAGCAATTACTATTTGAAAAGGTGTTTTAAAATCCAAACTACAAGTTGCATCAGGATATGTATTTTTTAAAATTTGTACTAATTCTATAGCATCTTTTTTTCTCATAATTACCCTCCTTTACGACAAATTATATCATAATTATTTATCAACATAAAGTAATCACATGAATAATTATTTTTTCATATTATATATAAAAAAAGGAGGTAATACTTTATGTGTAAAATATTGAAAAAGACTTTGGCTGTAATATTAATAGGTTTAGGAATTGGAATATTATTAGTATTATTACTTCCTTTTGCGGGATGGCTTTTTGTAATAGGTGTTGCAATTATTATAGTTGGAATTATATGGCTTTCTAATTAACAACTATAAATATAGAAAACAATTGAAAAGGAGGAGATAGGAATGACGATTGTTGTAAAGAAAGTTCCAAAATTTTTAAGAGGATTTGTAAAATTGATATTTAGGATTAAGGATTAATACATAAAAATATCGCCAGATTGCTCTGACGATATTTTTAATATTGGTAATATATATCATGAAAAAAGGGTTATTTTATAATAACCCACAAATAGTATATAAACTAAGCTCTTTTAACTTTTCCAGAACGTAAACATTTTGCACATACTTTAATTTTCTTTGGTTGACCATCTACTATAGTTTTTACAGTTCTTAAATTGGGTTTCCAAGTTCTTGAAGCTCTATTACTAACGTGAGAACGTGTTATGCTAAGTTTGTTTCCATGAGATAATGTTTTTTCACAAATTGCACATTTTGCCATGATTTATTGCACCTCCTATTAAGATAATAAATTGACTGTTTATAATCTTACCATATAATAACAAAAAAAACAAGACTTTTTATAAAAAATAGTATATAATATACAAAATTATACTTCAATTAGGAGGTAAAAATGGCTGAGTTAAGCAAAGAAGTACAATATATAAAAGGTGTTGGTCCTAATAGGGTAAAGCTTCTAAATAATCTAAATATTTTTACTTTAAAAGATTTAATTACATACTATCCAAGAGATTATGAAGATAGAAGTAAACCTGTAAAGATAGAAGATTTAGTAGATGGTGAGGAAGCTCTAATTGCAGCGATACCAGTTGCTAGGATGAATGAAACAAGAATAAGAAATAGGAAAATGGTTATATATAAACTTATAGTAGAAGATGAAACAGGAAGATGTTTAATTACATGGTATAACCAAAGCTATTTAAAGAATAAATTTAAGGTTGGAGAAATTTATCACTTTTTTGGTAAAGTAAAAAGAATTCAAAATAGGATAGAAATGGTATCACCTGTTTTTGACGAAGAAACTAAAAATAAAAATACAGGAAAAATAATACCTATATATCCACTAACATACAATTTATCTCAAAATGTGTTAAGAGGAATAATAGAAAATGCAATTACATTAGTTAATAATTCATTACCAGAAACATTACCAAAATACATTTTAGATGAATATAAATTGTTAGGAATAAATGAGTCTATCCATAAAATACACTTTCCAGAGAATTTTGATGAATTTGAAAAGGCAAGAAAAAGGCTAGTATTTGAAGAGTTATTGGGCATGCAACTTGCTCTATTAAATTTGAAGAACAAATATGAAGCAGATACTAATGGTATTCAGTTTGATAAAAATGTAAAGATGTCAGACGTAATTAATGCTCTTCCATTTAAATTAACTAAAGCTCAATTAAGAGTTTTAGAGGAAATAGATAAAGATATGGAAAGCAATAAAAATATGAATAGATTATTGCAAGGCGATGTTGGTTCTGGAAAAACAGCAGTTTCAATTATCGCATCATATAAAGCTGTTAAATGTGGTTACCAAGTAGCAATTATGGCGCCAACAGCAATTCTCGCAAGTCAACATTTGGAGAGCTTTAAAGAGATACTAGACCAGTTTGGAATTAGATGTGAACTTTTGATATCGAGTATAACTAAAAAGAAAAAGGAAGAGATTTTAGAAAGATTAAGAAATGGTGAAATAGATATATTAATAGGTACACATGCATTATTAGAAGAAAATGTAGTATTTAAAAATTTGGGTTTTGTAGTAACAGACGAGCAACATAGATTTGGTGTAAAGCAACGTACTACAATAGTAGAAAAGGGTCAAAATCCAGATGTATTAGTTATGACAGCAACTCCTATTCCAAGAACATTAGCTTTAATTTTATATGGTGATTTGGATATATCTATAATTGATGAATTACCTCCAAACAGAAAGAAAATTGATACTTTTGCAGTTACAAAAGGAATGGAAGAAAGGGTAAATAACTTTATACAAAAACAAGTTGATGAAGGTAGACAAGCATATATTGTATGTCCATTGGTAGAAGAAAATGAAGAGATGAATTTAAAATCTGTAACAGCTTTGGCGGAAAAATATAAAAATGAAGTGTTTAAAGATTACAAAGTAGAATATTTGCATGGAAAAATGAAAAATAAAGAAAAAGACGAAATTATGGAAAGATTTAAAAATGGTGATATTGATATTCTAATCTCTACTACTGTAATTGAGGTTGGTGTAAATGTTCCAAATGCAAGTTTAATGGTTGTTGAAAATGCCGAAAGGTTTGGATTAGCACAATTACATCAGTTAAGGGGAAGAGTTGGAAGAGGCGAATACCAATCTTATTGTATTTTAAAATATCAAGGAAATTCTGATGTTATTAGAAAAAGAATGAAGGTAATGACAGATACAAATGATGGATTTATAATTTCGGAAAAAGACTTAGAACTTCGTGGTAGTGGAGAATTCTTTGGAACAAGACAACATGGTCTTCCAGAATTTAAGATTGCAAATCTTTTTGAAGATATGCCTGTACTAAAGCAAGTTCAAGCATTAGCTATAAAAATAACAGAAGAAGACCCTAAATTAGAGTTAGAAAAAAATAAAGAATTGCGATTATTAATAGAAGAAAAATTTAAAAATAGAGTAGAGATATAACTACGCGTGACTAGCCCGTATTGGTTTGATATAGGGCTAGTTTTGTGGTATAGCGACAAGAATAGGATGCATTATATTATGAACTATGAAAAGAAGAGTAATGTATTTACAATATTATGTAAATATGCTAAAATATAAAATGAAACCAAAAATTTATACATTCCCAATATATGGGAAACACAAAAGAAGGGAGCATATTTATTTATGACAAAAAACACAAATGAAAAGGAATTAAAAGAGAAAAGGAGTCGCTACTCAGCAGTGAGCATCATCTTACGTCAGTTGTATGGCGTAAGAATGACAGGGATGCCGGGCTATATTCTGCTTCAGGATGTGGTGTATAAACATCTTGAAGATAAAAGCCTAACAATCGATGAACTTGTTGAATGGGCCTGTAAACACTTTGTGTTTACTATTTCAGTTGATGACGCCTACGACGAGATTCTTCAGGTGGTGACACAAAAGTTACCTGAAGCTGAGAACGGTGAGGATAACATAATAGAGATCCTTCCTGAAGTTTTGGCAGAGGCTACCGATTTATATGAGAAGAAAATCATCTTTGGAAAGGTGGCGGAAGCAGTTCATAAGCTGAAAATTTCTACACTGATTGAACAGGATATAATTTCAATCCTGTTTGAAATCAAAAGAGGAAAAACAATCGAGCAGGCATTGGAAAAGTTGGCAAGTGAGGATGTAGTAGGAGTCACTGAAGCGAAAAGACCGGAAGAAAAGGCAAAAAGGAAAAAAGAATTGCATAATACAATTTTGGTAGCTTTTTCTTCAGAGTCTGAACTGCTTGAATTTGCAGCAACTATCAGCTAGCGACTTCAAAAAATAATACTGAAAGCCTATAGGATATGTTAAATATCTTATAGGCTCTCAGTAATTTGTGCAAAATATGAAGAATTAGATAGTAATTTATTGACTTTTATAAAGAAAATAAATAAAATAAAGATATAGTGAAAAATATAAAAAAGGATGTAAAAAATGGATGTAAAAATTATATTATCAATTGTAGGAGCATTAATATCATTAGCAGCTGTTGTTTTAATATATAATGCTCGAAAGATTGTAAGGGAAAGATTTAGTTTTGGGGACCAAAACAGTGGAACTTTAGCAGTAAAAACTATTGGAATGGTCTTATTTTGTGTAGGAATGTTAATAATATTTTTTAATTTAACATAAGAAACAAGGGGGAATTTACAAATGAAACAATTAAGTTCAATGCTATCATTGCTTTTTGCAGGGCTATTTTGGGTATTTAGAGTAGTGCTTGCATATACAACTGCAACAGGAAAGGATTTAGGATTTCCAGTACAAGATTTTACAACAGAAGTAGTTTTACTATTCGTGGTTTTAATATTACTTGTATTTGTTTATAAGAGAAATTTAATAGCTGGAATAATTTATTTACTAGTGTATGCTGGTTATTTTGGACCACAATTGTTTAATGCAATCATGACTATTGCAACAGCTGATGCAGGAGTTGATATTTATACTTATGATACAATATTAGCATCTACAATAGGTATTGCAGTTGCACTATTTGCATGTTTAAATATTTTAGTAGATAAGAATAGATCAGCACATCCAACAGATAAGAAAACAGATTGGTTTTACAAAAATGAACAGTATGATAGAAAATTAGATGATAGAGCAGATAAAAACAATTATAGAACTTTATAATATTGCAAAAGCAAGCTAGTTAAGCTAGCTTGCTTTTTTATGTAAAATAGCATATAATATTGGCGTATAAAAAAGCGATATGTAGAAAGATAAAAAAGAACTACAGGGGTGTTTTATGGAAAAAGAATACATAAAAGTAAATAAGAATGCTTATAACATATTTGCTCCTCAGCATGCTAATAGACATGATAAAATTGGAAAATATGATTTAACTGATGGTGATTGGACTGAATTATTGAAAGAAAAGCTTTTAAAGAAAAATATAAGTAATAAAGTTTTAGAAATAGGACCTGGTACAGGTAGAATATTAAAAATATTGGAGTCAAGATTGAATTGTAGAACTTGTGCAGTGGAACTATCAGAAGAAATGGTTAAATATGCTAAAATGAAATCACCAAATACTTTTTTTATAGAAGATAATATATTAAATATTAAATTTTCGGAAGAATCATTTGATGCAATCTTTATGGGAGCAGTAATTCATAACTTTCCAAAAGAGGTCGTTAAAGAATTACTTTTTTCAATACATAAATGGTTGAAAAAAGATGGTAAGATTCTAATATATACTACAATTCATAATAAATCTGAAGAAGGATATTATGAAAAAGAAGATTACAGTGGTAAGATTGTAAGATTTAGAAAAAAATTTACAGAAAATGAATTAAAAGAGCTATTAGAAGAATTTAAATTCAAAATAGTTTTTAAAATGTATACAGAAGAGCCAGATAGAAATAAAAAATGGTTAACGTATATTGTAGAAAAGGTAGAATAAGGAAGTGATAAATTTGAACATTAACTGGTATCCAGGCCATATGGCAAAAACAAAAAGACAAATACAAGAAGACTTAAAACTAATAGATGTAGTAGTAGAATTATTAGATAGCAGAATACCAATATCTAGTAGAAATCCAGATATAAATACACTAGTACAAGGTAAAAAGAAAATAATTGTATTAAACAAAAGTGATTTATCTGATGAAAAAGAAACAATAAAATGGATGGAATATTTTAAAACACAAAAAATTCCTGCAGTAATTACAGATGCCAATAGTGGAAAAGGAATAAAAGAGGTAATAAAACAAGCAGAGCTAATTATGAAAGATGAATTAGATAAAAGAGAAGAAAAAGGAAGAACTGGTAGAAAAATTAGAATAATGATACTAGGAATACCAAATGTAGGAAAATCATCTTTTATAAATAGATTAGCTAATAAAAATTCTTTAGAAGTAGGGAATAAGCCAGGAGTTACCAGAAAAAAACAATGGATAAAAATTAGTAATAGTATAGAATTATTAGATACACCAGGAGTGCTATGGCCAAAATTTGAAAGTGATGAAGTAGCTTTAAATTTAGCATATACAGGAACAATAAAAGATGATGTATTAGAAAAAACAGATGTTGCATTCTATTTTCTAAAATACATGTTAGAAAACGAAATAGATAAATTAGTATCAAGATATAATTTAAACAAACAAGAAATATTAAATGTATTAGAAAATCAAACTAGGCCAGAAAATGAGATAATATATGATATAATGCTAAAAATAGGAAAATCACGTGGAGCAGTAGTTTCTGGTGGAAATGTAGATGATGTTAAAACTGCAAATATAATATTAGAAGATTTTAGAAGTGGAAAATTAGGAAGAATCACTTTAGAAAAAGTAAAATAAAAGAAAGGTGGAATAGAATGGAAAACATAGCAGAGCCCAAAAGAACTCCAGAAGAAGTTAACCTTTTAAATCCATTGGTTTGGGCATATGTAGGTGATAGTGTATACGAATTATTTATTAGAACTAATTTAGTAAATAATTCAAATGAAAAGGTACATAAATTACATGTAAATTCAATCAAATTTGTTAAGGCTGCTGGACAAGCTAAAATTTTAAAAGCAATAGAAGAGGAACTTACAGAGGAAGAGAAAAATATAGTTCGAAGAGCAAGAAACACACAAAACCATCATATAGCTAAAAATGCTACACAAGCAGAATATGCATATGCAACAGCGTTTGAGGGACTAATTGGATATCTTTATTTAACAAAGCAAGACGAAAGATTAAAATATATATTAAATAGAGCTTTAGAGGAAGGAAATAAATAGTATGAACGAAGAAAAGAAAAAATATTATTCTAGAATATTATTTAAAACAGGGGTATTAATATTTACTTTAGTTTTATTATACTTGGCATATAAATTTGCGATGTTTTATGTACCGTTTATAATTGCATTTTTAATTGCAACAATGATAGAGCCATTAATAAAATTTTTTATGAATAAATGTAAACTTAAAAGAAAGGCCTCAGCTACCATTTCTTTAATATTAGTTGTTGTCATAATTGGTTCTTTACTTGCAGTATTGGTTTCTGCAATAATATCAGAATCAAAAGTATTACTTAATAATCTAAATTCATCAATGGATGACATTTATAATTGGGGTTTAGGAATTATAAATTCTTTCGCAAACGGAAAAATTGCCATACCACAAGACTGGATGTCAACTGTGCAAGATTCTTTAGGAAGTATTATAGAAGTATTAAAAAATATTGTAACAGGTTTTGCAAGTGGAATAATAAATTTTGCAGGAGCAGTGCCTACTACAATAACATATGCAGTAATAACAATTTTAGCTATAATATTTATGTGCTATGATAGGGATTATGTTAAAAATTTATTAAAACAACAAATACCAAAGAAATGGCTTGAAAAAGCAAATGAAATAGTAGTAAAATCATTAAAAATAATTTGGAATTACATAAAAGCAGAAGCAAGATTGTCATTATTATGCTTTATATTAATTACTATTGGATTAAATATTCTAAATTTATGTGGATTTAATATAGAGTATGTCGCAATAATGTCTATCTTAATAGGATTTGTAGATTTGCTACCACTATTTGGTGCAGGTTTTGTTATGGTTCCTTGGACGGTAGTATTATTAATACAAGGAAATGCACCTGCAGGAATTGCTGTGTTTGTTTTATGGCTTGTATGGTCTGTTATAAAACAATTCTTAGAGCCAAAATTTGTAAGCAAACAAATGGGAATGCATCCAATATTTACATTACTTGGAATGTATACAGGATTTAAATTGTTTGGTGTAATAGGTTTATTATTAGGACCAATTATATTCTTAGTTATACGAGAAGTATTTGCTAATAATGTTAATAAAGGTATATTAAAAGACTTTTTTGAATTAGAATAGGGATTTTTGGGACGGTCCTAGGGATTTGGGGACGGTCATAAAATCCCTGTAGAAGGGCGTATATATGAATAATGAAGAAATTAGAAAAAAATTAATAGAACTAAGTGATGCCAAATATAAAGAATTTCATTCTGGGCTATGCCCAGGAATGGATACAGAAATGCTTGGAGTTAGTATTCCAAAGGTAAGAAAACTGGCAAAAGAAATTATTAAAGATAATCCAGCAGAATATTTAAAACAACCAGCAGAGGAATATTATGAAGAACTTTTATTACAAGCATTGGTAATTGCAAATCTAAAAATAGAATTAGAAAAAAAGAAAGAATATATAATTAATTTTGTACCAAAAATAAATTGTTGGGCAGTTTGCGATAGTTTTTGTGCCGGTCTAAAAGATGCAGACAAAAATCAACAATTCTTTTGGAAAATTATAAGTAAATATTTTAAATCTAACAAAGAATATGAAATAAGGTTTGCTATTGTAATGTTATTAGACCATTATGTAAAAGAAGAATATATAGACAAAATTTTTGAAGTCATAGATAATATCAAAAGTGAAGAATATTATGTGGAAATGGGAATAGCATGGCTTGTGGCAGAAATGTACATAAAATTTCCAAAACAAACGATGAAATATTTAAAAAATTGTAATTTAAATAAATTTACATATAATAAAGCATTACAAAAAGCAAGAGAATCATATAGAGTAAGTAAAGAAGAAAAAGAAATTTTAAATAAGATGAAGAAAAAATAATAGGAGGAATATATAATGAAAAAGCCAGAATTATTAGCACCAGCAGGGTCATACGAAAAGGCAAAGACAGCATTTAGATATGGAGCAGATGCTGTATATTGTGGTACATCATCACTATCTTTAAGAACAAGAGCAGAAATGAATGATGAGGCATTAGCAAAAACAATTGAATATGCACATAGTATAGGAAAAAGAGTACATGTTGCACTTAATATATTTGCTTGGGATACTAACTATGAAGAGATAAGAAAACAAGCAAAAATGTTACAAGACATGAAGGCAGATGGAATAATCGTTGCAGATGGTGGAGTTGTGGAAACTGTAAAAGAATATGCACCAAATGTAGATATACATATAAGTACACAAGCAAATGTAGTAAGCTTAGAGTCAGCTAAGTTTTGGTATAAAAATGGGGCAAAAAGAGTAATTTTAGCCAGAGAATTAAACAAAGAACAAATAAGATATATGATGCAAAACAAACCAGAAGATTTGGAAGTAGAAATGTTTGCACATGGTGCAATATGCTTTGGTTATTCAGGAAGATGTTTCTTAAGTGATTTCTTGGCTTGTAGAAGTGCAAACTTAGGGGATTGTGCACAAAGTTGTAGATGGGCATATAATTTATATGTAGAAGAGGCAAATAATCCAGGAAATTTAATGCCTGTAGAAACAGATGAAAAAGGAACATATATCTTTTCATCAAAAGACTTATGCTTAATACACGAAATACCAGAAATTGTAGATATGGGACTTGATAGCTTAAAAATAGAAGGAAGATTAAAAACAGAATATTATTTAGCCACAATAGTAAATACATATAGAACAGCAATAGATGATTACGTAAAAGATCCTAAAAATTATAATGCAGATAAATACATGCAAGAACTTGAAAAAACTAAAACAAGAGGATTAACAACTTTCTATTTTAATGACAGAAACAATAAAGATTTCCAAGAATATGAAGGAAAACAATATAATCCAAATTTTGAATTTGGAGGAAAAGTAGTAGAAACAGTTAATGGAAAAACATCTGTAGAAATAAAGAATAAATTATCTGTTGGTGACGAAATGGAAATTATAATTCCAGGAAAAATAGAAGTAGTAAAATTTAAAATAGAAAAACTATGGGATTATGAAACAGACGAAGAAATAGAAACTATAAATCCAGGAGTAAAAGACCAAAAAGTAAAGATGCAATTACCAATAGAAGTAAAAGAAGGTTGGATATTAAGAAGAAAAAAATAGGGATTGGGGGACGTTCCTTAAATCCCTATAGAAGAAAAGTTTTATAAGGGGTATACATATGATTAAATTAGATGAAGAAGCTATTTTAAAAAAGGTTGATGAAATTAGAGCTGAAAAAGCTGATGCAAAAGAGTTATTAGCATTAATTGGTGGAGATGAATTAGAAAAGATATTCGAGAAATATAGTATAGAAGCAATTATAGATACATTAATTCAGGAAAAGAAAACGCATTCTCTATATGAGGATGATGAAAATGGATTAACTGAGTTAGAAGGACTATTAAATAAAAAGATTACAGGAAAGTTAGGAAAATTCTACATGATGAAACCAGAATATATTATATCTTTACCACCAGAAGAGCAGGAACATATGGCAGAAAGTATTTCTGAAGGTAATATAGATTTAAAAAATTCTTTGATGACATTATGGAAAAATGGGATAGAAACCAAAGCATGTGGTGGAGTAAGAACAAAAGAAGAGGAAACACCTTATATATATGTAAATGTTTCATTAAAAAATAGTGATATTTTAGGAAGATTAAATAATATTACCCAAAAAGGAGAAAATTATCTGGATTTATGTTTTGATGCAGGAGATGATAGTTTAGACATTGTAATAAAAGGTGAAAATGTATATCAAGATGTAGTAGAAGAATTTCAAAAAGAACCACCTAAAAAAAACATTCTTGATTTTCTAGCAGAGGAACAATTATTAACAAGTACAGTTCTTGCTAAGCATATAGAAAATAATCAGCAATTAAAGTATACAGAAAAAGATGTTGAAGAGATTGTATTAGATACCGCAAAAGAGCACAAAGAACAAGCAGATAGAAATGAAGCTTTATTAAGAGAAAAATATGAAAATGAGATTAGAAGATTATCAAAGAAATTAGAAGAAGAGAAAAAAGAAAATGAAGAATTATCAGGTGCATTAGAAAAAAAACAAGAAGAAAAAGAAAATTTACAACAAAAATATGATAAATTATATGAAACACATGGAAGATTAAAAAATTTTATTGTACGCAAAATAGGTAAGATACCGTTTTTAGGTAGAAGAGTTTTAAAACTTATGGAGACAGAAGTAAGAGCTTTACCAGAAGGAAAAGATGATACAGAGAGAGAATAGGGGAAATTTAAAAATCCCTATTCTATCGAGCAGCAAACAAAAGGGGACACTCTTAAAAAGAAAGAATGTCCCTTTTGTGCATTATTTTTTAGAAAATGATGAAGAAATTATTAATCCAATTAAACAAGATAATATAGATAATATTCCAGTTATATTAAAACTTATGTTAGGTAAAAGAATGAACACAGAACCCAAAACAAATCCTAATATAGAATAATATGTTTGTGAATGATATTTATTAAGTAAAAATTGTATTAATTTCATACATAAGAATCCACCAATAAGCAAACCAATTCCCATAGGAAGTAATATTCTCATATTCATTATAGATACTGCATAAAGATATGTTTCATAAACTCCAAGTAGCATTAAAATAACAGTGCTACTAACTCCAGGAACCACAACGCCAATACTCATTAAAAAGCCAGCTAGTATTAAAAATTCAAAACTATAGTTATCACCATAATATATTCCAACATTACTAGACATTTTATTTTCTAATAAAAGCAATAAAATAGCAATAATAAATGATACTATAAAAAATAAGATATATCGTAATTTGAATTTTTCTTTTGAATTACAAATTTTAAATATAGAAGGAATACAGCCTAAGATAAGACCAATAAAGGTAAATGATGTAATTTCTGGATATCTTTCGAATAAAAAGAGAATAATATTGCTAAAGATAATTATTCCAGTGAGACCACCTAATATAAAAGGAGTAAGAAATTTAATATTAGTCTTCCAATCTTTAAAAAAGTTTAATATACTATTTAAAAGAGTTTCGTAAATACCAAAAATAACACATAATACCCCACTGCTTATACCAGGTATTATTGCGCCAGCGCCAATAAGGATACCTTTAATGTAATTAAAAAGAAATTTCATAATACACCTCTAATATATGTATATGGAAGGAAGTAAATAATATGACAAATAAAGAAGTTATTGAAGCATATACAAAAACTAAAGAAAGCCTAAATCCAATTCTAGATGAACTTCAAGAGATGAATGGATTTGTATCTAGGAATGATATTATAGAAATTGCTAACTATCTAGATATTTCTGAAAAAGAGATAATGGTGCTTTTAAAATATAAGAAAAATATTAAACTAGAAAAACAAGGTGAAAATATAGTAATTGTATGTAAAGGGCCAAACTGTTTAAAGAAAGGTTCATTAGATATAATAAAAGAAATTGAAAAAGAATTTAATGTAAAAGAAGGCCATACAAGTAAAGATGGAAAAATTACATTAGACACAAAAAATTGTTTTAAAAAGTGTGGTTTTGCTCCAAATGTACAAATAAATGGAAAATTATATAGTAATTGTTCAAAACAAAATATTGTTAAACTTTTAAAAGATATGATATATTAATAAAGAGAAAGGAAGGGAAGATTATGAAAAAAGTAGCTGTAATGATTGCTGATGGAACTGAAGAGATTGAAGCTCTTACCGTAGTAGATGTTATGAGAAGAGCAAATATCAAATGTGATATTGTAAGTGTTAATGGAAGAGAAATAAAAAGTTCGCACAATATAGAAATATTAGCAGATAAAGTAATAGATGAATCTATTAAAGATTATGATATGATTGTATTACCAGGTGGTTTGCCAGGAGCATATAATCTAGCTGAAGATAAATTGTTAATAGAAACTTTAAGAGAATTTAGTAAAGATAGTAACAAATATATTGGTGCAATATGTGCATCACCAGCTATTGTTTTATCTAAAGCAAATATAGAAGAAGGAAAAAATATAACATCATATCCAGGTAAAGGATTCGAAGATTTATTAAAGAAAGCAAATTACACCGAAAATTTAGTAGAAGTAGATGGAAATATTATAACAAGTAGAGGACCTGCAACAGCAATGCTATTCGCATATAAACTATTAGATGTTTTAGGTCATAATTCTAAAGAAGTAAGTGATGGAATGCTTTGGAATTTATTATAGTGAAAAAAGGAACGTCCCTAAATCCCGAAGGAGGAGAAATAATGGAATTTGAAAGAGGAATAAATTATTATGAATTAGACGGAATGAATGTTGTTCATCATTCAAATTATATAAGGTATATGGAAGAAGCAAGGATATATTTATTAGATAAAATGGGGTTACCATACAAAAAAATAGAAGATAATGGAATAATGATTCCAGTTTTAGAAGTTAATTACAAATATAAGTATCCTGCGAAGTTTGGAGATATAATAGTTGTAAAAGTAGATATATCTGAATTTGATGGTATAAAATTAGGTATGAAATATGAAATTAGAAATAAAGAAACAGGAAAAGTTTTAGGAATAGGTGAAACTAAACATTGTTTTACAAATTCTAATATGAGACCAATATCATTAAAGAAGGTAAACAAAGAGTTTTATGATATATTTGAAAAATATGCTAAATAAATTAAGAAAAGATACATAGAAAGTTGCTATGTATCTTTTCTTATATATAAATGATTTTCTTATTGAAATGTAAGTACTAATGTGCTATTATTGCAAAAGTATGTTTTACAAGTAAGTTATATCATAGAAATAATGGTATAAAAATGAATTCTAGAATTTAGGAGGATTAAGAAATGAAAGAAAATTTAAAGAATGTAGCTCGGTTAATACTTTATGCGGTGTATGCTTTTTTAATCTCAGCTGTAATACTAAAGCTATGGTACGAAAATAAAAATTGGTTAATCATATCTATTTTATGTAGTGTATCTAATATTACAGCTAATATAATTTTTAACTATAAAATATATTCCGATGAAACACAGCAGGGTCAGGCTAAGATTATTAATTTTAAGACAAAATTAACAGAAAAAAATAAAACTAGCATGAAGATGATTATAATAGATAGTATTATTACAATAGTCGGGGCCTATTTTATTTTTGCTTTTTTCATAGGAGTATTGTTTGAAGTGGAAAATTGGGCAGAAATGGTGAAATTTCCAGTAACATTTTTTGCTGTAACATATATTGAGTGTCACTATACATATTCTAAAAGCGAGTAACAATTCTAACGAACGGTGCAAGTTTAACTTGTACCGTTTTTCTTTATATATAAATATGTAGATGCTTTATGTATAAAAAGAAAAATTTAAAAATAATTTTGTAAAAATATATCACAAAAAAAATATTAATGGTATAATTATTAAAAATATACCAAGGAGAATCCTTATGCTAAACGAAGTATTAGAAAATTCAAAGAAAGAATTAATACAAATAATTCAAAAAAGCGAAGCCTTGCAAAAAAGAAAAGCAGAGTTAGAAGAGGAAATGCAACAAACTAAGGCAGATATCATAAGTTTAAATCAAGAAAATCGAAGTCTTTCTGTCTATAGAAAAAGAAATCCAATAATTGAATTTTTTATGAAAACTTTTTCTAAAAAATATAAGCAAGAACTAAAGGATTCAGCTAGTAATAGTAAAGAATTAACAAAATTAAATGAAAAAATGACAAACCTTAGGTCAGAAAAGAGAAAATTAGATTTAGATGAGCAAACATTAAATCCAGAAAGAGCAAAGGGTCAACTTGAGAAAATGGAAAATACAGACGTAGCAATACATATGTTAGTTAATGAAAAAACAGAGCTAACTAAAAATCCAGAATTTATGAAGGATTTGATTAATAGAAATATGCAATATATAGAGTATGATAATTCTAATGAACCAGAATTATATATGCAATATATAGAAAAAATGATTCAAAAATTAGAAGAAGCCAAGGAAAGAAATAATGCAAACGAATTTACAATAAATATAACTATTAATACTGCAAAAAAGATATTAGAAGAATTAAATTCACCCAAAGAAGTAGAAGAAGGAAAATATAAAATACCTAGAAGATTTTTGTTCGAAGGTTTAAGAAAATCTGGTAAAAAGGATTTAGAATTATTAGAAAAAGGCGAAATGATAGATATATTATCAGTAGGAAGAGATTATTTACGCGAAGATGGATGCTACAAACAAGAATATGGTAAAAAGCTAGAAGAATTATATGAAGATAAAGATAGATTTTTAGTTATACACTATATAAATGCGTCATATCACTTTAGAGCAAAAGATGAGACTATGGCAATTAGAGATAATATTTATAAAGAGGGATTACATTCTTCAATCCAAGGAATGGATTGTATTAATACTTTAGATAGAACAGCGCATGGTACTTTTGAAGAAGATAAATCTTTTATGGAGCTTATGTCACCAGACCATAAAATGATAATAATGCTACCTAAAAAAGCATTAAATAAAAATTCAGAAGAACCAATATGGGGTTCAGACTTCCCAGAGGCAGATATACAACATCCAGGATATATTTTCCCAGAGTATATATATGGCTATATTAATCCAGATACAGAGGAAATAGAAGAGAATCCAATTTCAGTAGAAAACAGAAAAAAATATAAGTATCAATTCTTAAATGGACAAACAACTTGTGTAGATGATAGAGTTAAATATTAAAAAAGGACTATGTTAGTCCTTTTTTAGTTTGGCTTCTAATTTTTTTATAGCTTTAGTTTCTATTCTAGAAACATATGACCTAGAAATGCCTAAATCTTTTGCAATTTCATTTTGAGTTTCTGGTTTATGACCATTAAGTCCGAATCTTCTTATAAGTATTTCTTTTTCTCTATCTTTTAATATTTTATCTATATTTGTATAAAGTTTTTCTTTTTTTAAACCTAAATCTACTTCATCTTCTATGCTCTTAATATCAGCCTCTAAGACTTCTTGCAATGTTACAACATTATCATCTTTATCTTTACCAATTGGATCACTTAGTTTTACTTCTGCTTGAAGTTTTTTAGAAGAACGTAAGAACATTAATATTTCGTTATCTATGCATTTGGCAATGTATGTAGAAAGTTTTACACCTTTATCGTGTTTAAAACTATTTATCCCTTTTATAAGACCAATAGTGCCTATAGAAATTAAATCATCTTGCTCTATGTTAGAGGTAGAATATTTTTTTGCTACATGAGCTACTAAACGCAGGTTTTTTTCTATTAAAATATTTCTGGCTTCAGTATCACCAGCTTTAAATTTATCTAAATAATATATTTCTTCTGATGGTGAAAGAGGTTCTGGAAACAAACTAGAACTTTGAATATATCCAACAACAAAAACGGCAGAACTTAAAAAAGAAATAAATCCAGCCAACGAAATAGTAGAGAACATACATATACCTCCATAAAAATCACTATATGAAAAGTATATGTTTAAAAACGATTTTTGTGCCTGGACCATTGAAATTTAAATATATACACATAATTACAATAATTTTATCATAAAATTTAAAAAAGTACAAATACTAGAATTATATAAACAAATTAAAATTAATAACTTTAACAAAGCATTCATAAGATAAAACAGAAAAAACACAAAAATTGCACAAAAAAGATATTGAAAACAAATTAAGAATGTGTTAAGATACTATTAAATTAAATAAACGACAAACAAAAACTTCCCTGCATAGTGCGTGTAGACTGGAATTTTAGAACCAACAAATTTTATAAGGGAGTCCGCCTTTAAATGTGGCGTGCAAGCTTACACTTCTATTTAGTAGTAAGAAGCCCACAAGCATTTAACAAGACACCCACCTACGCGAGTAGGCTCTTAAAATTTCTAAACTTCTTACGGCTAAGGCGGGGTAAGTTTTTTTATGTATATAACAACTATGGTAGTGCAAAGCGCGAAGAAATTGTGTAGATGTGGCAAAGCCACTTTTCTTATGTATATAAAAAATGGAAGGATTATTTATGACGATAAACGAAATAGTAAAAAAAGGAATAATTAATTTAAAAGAAAAAAATATAGAAGAACCGCTATTAAAAATGAGGATTTTGGTAGCCTCAGTTTTAAATAAACCGAAAGAATATGTTATGGCTCATTGTGAAGATGAATTAGACGAAATTCATAAAAAAAAGATATTAGATGGAATTGAACAGTTGAGAAATTATATTCCAATACAATATATAACCAATAATCAAGAATTTATGAAATTAAACTTTTTTGTTAATCAAAATGTACTAATTCCAAGAAGCGATACAGAAATTTTAGTAGAAGAAGTTATAAATACATATAAAAATGAACATGTAAAAATATTAGATATGTGTACAGGAAGTGGCTGTATTGCAATTTCTTTAAAAAAATATATGCAAAATTCAGAAGTTTATGGTATAGATATAAGTAAGGAAGCATTAAAAGTTGCACAAATAAATGCACAGAGTAATAATGTTGATGTGAAATTTAAATGTTCAGATATGTTTGCAGATATACAAGATAAAGATTTTGATGTAATTGTATCAAATCCACCATACATAAAAACACAAGTTATTAACACACTAGATAAAGAGGTAAAAAATGAACCAATTATAGCGTTAGACGGTGGAGAAGATGGCTTATATTTTTATAAAAAAATTATCAATGAAGCATTTAATTTTTTAGCTGATAATGGTATGATTTTTTTAGAGATTGGATATGACCAAAAAGAAGAGCTTACTAAATTAATAAAAGCAGATAAAAGATATGAACTTGTAAAAACTAAAAAAGATTTAGGAGATAATGATAGAATAGTAGTTGTAAAGAAGGTGTAAAAATGTCTTTCTCATCTGAAATAAAAGAAGAATTGAGTAAACTGAATAATTTAAAGGATAAGCAAGCTGTTTATTATGAATTAGTTGGTTATTTAATAACTAAAAATACAAAAGTAGAAAAAAAGGTAAAGTTTTCTACAGAAAACGAATTTAATATTAATAGATTTAATAAACTACTAAATAATATGGGGATAAAATATAAAATAGAAATGCAAGGAAATTTCTATGTAATTACATTTAGTAAACCAGAAAATTTAATTAATTGTTCTTTTAAGTCAAATTATGTAGCTTTTAATAAAACAGATGAAATGGAAGACAAAGATATAAGAGCTTTACTTAGGGGAGCCTTTATGGGTTCTGGTTTGGTAAGTGAGCCAAGTAGTACATATCATTTAGAAATTAATTTTAGTAATTTAGAGAATCTTTTAATTATAAGAGATTTTATGAAGAAATATAATATAACAGCAAAAACACTTAATAGAAATGGGAGTATTGCACTGTATATAAAAGAGGGGGAAGATATATCCAATTTTTTAGCTTGTATTGGTGCAAGTGGTGCAATGCTTAAATTTGAAGAGATAAGAGTAATAAAAGAAGCTAGAAATAATGTAAACAGAATGGTAAATTGTGAAGTGGCTAATTTAAATAAGACAGTTAATGCGGCTACTAAACAGATAGAAGCAATCAAGAAATTAAAAGCTAGTAAAAAATTTACAAATTTATCTGATGAATTAAAGGAGATTGCAGAACTCAGGTTAAAAAATCCAGATGCTAGCTTAATAGAATTAGGGAATATGCTAAAAATGCCAGTAGGAAAATCTGGAGTAAATTATAGATTGAACAAATTAATAAAAATAGCAAAGGAAATATAAGATGGAAAATATAGGTATATATGTACATATACCTTTTTGTATGCGCAAATGTTATTATTGTGATTTTTGCTCATATCCAGGGAAATTGGAAAAACAAGAAGATTATGTACAAGCACTAAAAGAAGAAATAAAAGAAAGAAGCAAAAGAGTAAAAAATTATGTAGATACAATATATATCGGTGGTGGAACACCATCAATTATAGATGCGTCATATATAGCAGAAATTTTAAATTGTATAAGGGATAATTATAAGGTAAAAAAGAATGCAGAAATAACAATCGAGGTAAACCCAGGTACTGTAACAGAAAACAAGTTACTATTATATAGGGAAGCAGGAATAAATAGATTAAGTATAGGATTACAATCTACTAAAGATAAGTTATTAGAAGAAATAGGAAGAATACATAAATATGAAGATTTTTTAAATACATATAAACTAGCCAAAGAAATCGGATTTAAAAATATTAATGTGGATTTAATGATTGGACTTCCTGAGCAAACTTTGCAAGATGTTGAAGATAGCCTTATAGACATTATTACTTTAAATCCAAAACATATTTCTGTATATTCATTAATTTTAGAAGAAAATACGAAATTAGAGGTTTTAGTTAATTTGGGAAAACTTGATTTACCAACTGATGAAGTAGAAAGAGAAATGTATTGGAAAGTTAAAGATGTTTTGGAAGCTAATGGTTATGAACATTATGAAATCTCTAATTTTGCCAAAAAAGGATATAAATCTAAACATAATTATAATTGCTGGAAACAACATAATTACCTTGGTTTTGGTGTAGCAGCACATTCTTATTATAATAATATAAGATATTCTAATACAAATAGTTTAGAAGAATATTTGCAAAATCCAGAGAACAAAAAGATAGAAGAAACACAAGAAATAGAAGATGCTAAAAAAGAATATATGATGTTAGGCTTAAGAACTATAGAAGGTGTGAGTATATCAGAATTTAAACAAAAATATGTAGACAACCCATTGTATCTATTTAAAAATGAGCTTAATAAACTTACAGAAGAAGGCTTAGTAGAGATTGATTTAGATAATATAAAACTTACAAATAAAGGATTAGACTTAGCAAATTTAGTTTGGGAAGAATTCGTATAATTGGTATAAATGTAGCTTTACATAATTGAAAAAAGACAGAAAAAATGATAAAATAAACTAAATTAGTTTGTTTAGCTAGAACAATTAATCTGGCAGATAAATTAATTAGTCAAATGGTTATATAGGAGGAAAACATCAATGAAGAGGTATGAATTTTACTACCAATCAGCAGACAAAAAAACAAATATCCATGCTGTAAGGTGGATGCCTGAGGGGAAGCCTGTGGGAATTATACAAATTGCCCATGGAGTTACTGAGTACATCTTGCGATATGAAGATTTTGCAAGATATTTAACAGACAAAGGATTCATTGTAACAGGTAATGACCATTTAGGTCATGGAAAGTCCATTGCTGATGGGGCTAAACCGATGTATTTTGGACCAAAAGGATCATGGAAGTGGGTCGTTGAGGATATCAAGATGCTTAAAAACATTACTGTGGAAAGGTATCCGGACTTACCATATGTTATGCTAGGTTTCTCATTGGGTTCATTTGTAGTAAGAACCTATCTGATTAATCATCCAGGAGATTTGGATGCTGCTATACTAATGGGAACAGGTCAGATGCCTCCAGTGGCAATCAAGATTGCAAAACTTGTAGCAAATATGGAGGCAAAAAAGGCTGGAGAAGATAACTCAACTCCGACCATCCATAATTTGACCTTTGGAACATACAACAAAATCTTTGCTCCGAACAGAACGGAGTATGATTGGTTGTGTAGCAATGAAGAAGCCTTGGATGAGTACATAGCAGATCCTCAAAGAGGAGGAGATTTCTCTGCAGGCCTTTTTAGAGAATTACTTGACGGTATGCTTTATTCCTCACATGAGAAAAATGTGTGGAATATGGATAAAAGTTTGCCTATATTACTTATTTCCGGTGAAATGGACCCTGTAGGGGACTGCGGAAAAGGTGTACAGGCGACAGAAAAGGTGATGCGCAAAGCCGGAGTCAAGGATATTGAAGTGAAGATGTATCCTGGATTAAGACACGACATTTTGCATGAGGCGATAAAAGAGCAGGTGTATGCCGATGTGTACAACTGGGTAACCAAGAAACTGAACAAATAAAACCATTTGACAGTGTAAGGGGGCAATGCCCCCGTTTTTTTGTTTTCACAAAAAATTCACAAAGAAATTTTAGCAAAAGGTATTGACATTTGCTAAAATTGAATATAATATATTTAAAGAATTTAGCAATCAGACACAAAGAGTGCTAAAGAGGTGAAAATATTGAGAAAGAAAGATTTAGACGAAAGAAAAAAGAAAGTATTACAAGCGATAGTAGAAGAATATATTAATACAGCAGAACCTGTAAGCTCTGGAAGTATAACAAAAGGCCATGGACTAGATTATAGTAGTGCAACAATAAGAAATGATATGGCACAATTAGAAAGTATAGGTTTTTTAGATAAACCACATACTTCAGCAGGAAGAGTGCCATCTGCAGAGGGTTATAGGTATTACGTTAATGAACTATTAAAAGAAGATAATTTAACGTTGGAAGAAATTAAATATATTCAGAATAAATTAAAAATTAAAGTTAATGAAATAGAAGACCTAACTAAAGTTGCAACAACTACTTTATCAGAGATAACACATTATACAACAGTTGCAGTTGGTCCAAAAGCAGACAAACAAATTATAGAAGAAATTAAATTTGTTTCTTTAGGACAAAGAATGTTGATGGTTGTAATTGTAACAGATACTGGATTGGTAAAAGAAACTATTATCAAATTTGACGAAGATATAACAGAAAGCCAAGTAGATACTTTAAATAATTTATTTAATACAAGATTAAGAGGAAAACCTTTATCTAAAATAGACAAGCCAATGGCAGAATATATTTTCTCAGAAGTTCATTATAGTATAGGAATTATGAAGGCTATTATAGAGCAAATAAATAGGATAGTAGAAGAAGAAAATAACAATATATTTTTGGAAGGTGCGAAAAAATCTTTTGACTTACCAGAATTTAAAAGTATGAAGGTAGCAAAGAATTTTGTCAATTTACTAGATGCTAAAGATGAAATGGTAGAAATATTTAATTCTGGAGATGCAGAAGATATTAATGTATTTATTGGTGATGACGATGAAAATAGTAATCTAAAAGATTTTAGTATTATAACTTTTAAACATACTATTGGAGATAAAGACCTAGGAACAATAGGAATAATAGGACCAAAAAGAATGGATTATGCAAAGGTTATATCTGTAATGAAATATATAAGTAAAAAATTAAATGAAGATAATAATAAGAAAGAAGGTATGTAAATTGGCAGAAAAAAAAGAAAATAAAAAGGAACCAGAAGTAATAAAAGCAGATGAAATGGTAAAAAAAGAAGAGCTAGTAAAAAAAGAGCAAGAATATGATGAATTAATGGACAGATATAAAAGGGTACTAGCAGAATTTGAAAATTATAAAAAAAGAAGTGCAAAAGAAAGAGACCAATTATATAACTCTATTATGGGAGATATAATGACTGGAATTTTACCAGTATTAGATAATTTAGAAAAAGCAGTACAAGTAGAAACAAAAGATACTGGATATAAGCAAGGTGTTGAACTTGTATATAAACAATTACAAGATTTGCTAAAAGCAAACGGAGTAGAAGAAATAGAAGCAGTAGGAAAAACTTTTGATCCAGAATTACACGAAGCAGTAAGTTCTGTAATTGACGAAAACTTAGGTGAAAAAGAAATAAAAGAAGATTACAGAAAAGGATACAAAATCGGAGATAGAGTTATAAGACATTCTATGGTCGTAGTAGCAAACTAAGTTAGCTGTATGAACAAAGTGAGTTACAGATAACTTATGCAATCGAACAAAAGTGAGATTGTAATCATTAGAAAAAAAGTGAAACATAGAAATTTTATTTAACCGAACGAAGCAAGTTTGTAAACTAATAAAAAGGAAAATAAATATGAATAAAGAAATAGAAAGAAAATTTGCTGTAAAGTATTTACCAGAAAATTTAAATGTAGAAAGCATTGTGCATATAAAACAAGCTTTTATATATAGGGATAAGTTAACACTTATAAGAATAAGAGACATAAAGGAAAGTTATCCAAAAGATAAGCAAATATATATTTATACACTAAAAACAAAAGGTGATATTGAATATAATAATAATTATGATGTTGCTAAAAAATATGAAATAGAAAATGAAATTGATAAAGAATTATTTGATAAGTTAATCAAAAATAAAATTAGTAACATAATAGAAAAAACAAGAATTAAAATACCAATAGAAAACAACCTAAAAGTTGAAATAGATATATATTATGATTATTTAGAAGGATTACTTACAGCAGAAATAGAATTTCCAAACGAAGAATTAGCCAATAAATTCCAAAAACCAGCTTGGCTAGGTAAGGAATTAGGATATAAAAAATTATCAAATAGAAAATTAGCAGAAATGACAAAAGATGAATGGCAAAAAGAAGTTACAAAAGAAATGATAGAAAACAATAATATTATAATTAAACAATTAAAAGATAATTATAATATAAAGTAAGTTATTAAGTTTTAAAATTTATATATTTTTTAGGAGGAATTTAAAATGGGAAAAATTATAGGAATTGACTTAGGAACAACAAATTCATGTGTTGCAGTTATGGAAGGTGGAGAAGCAGTAGTTATACCAAACGCAGAAGGAAATAGAACTACACCATCAGTTGTAGCATTCTCTAAAAATGGAGAAAGATTAGTAGGACAAATAGCAAAACGTCAAGCTGTTACAAACCCAGAAAACACAGTTATTTCAATCAAAAGAAAAATGGGAACAGCAGAAAAAGTTAAAATAGATGGAGATGAATTCTCACCACAAGAAATATCAGCAATGATATTACAAAAATTAAAGGCAGATGCAGAAAATTATTTAGGACAAAAAGTTACACAAGCTGTTATAACAGTTCCAGCATACTTTAGCGATAGTCAAAGACAAGCAACAAAAGATGCAGGAAAAATAGCAGGACTAGAAGTTTTAAGAATTATAAATGAGCCAACAGCAGCATCACTTGCTTATGGAATGGATAAAGAAGATCAAGATCAAAAAATAATGATTTATGATTTAGGTGGAGGAACATTCGATGTTTCTATTCTAGATATTGGTGATGGAGTATTCGAAGTTTTATCTACAAATGGTAATACACATTTAGGTGGAGATGACTTTGACCAAAGAATTATAGATTACTTAGTATCAGAATTCAAAAAATCAAACGGAATAGATTTAAGTGCAGATAGAATGGCTATGCAAAGATTAAAAGAAGCAGCAGAAAAAGCTAAAATAGAATTATCTGGAATGCAACAAACCCAAATTAACTTACCATTTATTACAGCAGATAGCACAGGACCAAAACACTTAGATGTAACATTAACAAGAGCTAAATTTGAAGAATTAATTAGTGATTTAATAGAAGCTACAAAAGTTCCAGTAGAACAAGCTTTAAAAGATGCAGGAATTACAGCTAACGATTTACACAAAGTATTATTAGTTGGTGGTTCTACAAGAGTTCCAGCTGTACAAGAAGCTGTTAAGAAAATAACAGGAAAAGATCCAGATAAAGGAATAAATCCAGATGAATGTGTTGCTATTGGTGCAGCAATCCAAGGTGGTGTACTTTCTGGAGATGTTAAAGACCTAGTATTACTAGATGTAACACCATTATCATTAGGTATCGAAACATATGGTGGAGTATTTACAAAATTAATTGACAGAAATACAACAATACCAACAAAGAAATCACAAGTATTTTCTACAGCAGCAGATGGTCAAACAGCAGTTGAAATTCATGTTCTTCAAGGTGAAAGAGAAATGGCTTCTGGAAACAAAACATTAGGAAGATTCCAATTAACAGGAATTCCAGCAGCTCCAAGAGGAGTACCACAAATCGAAGTTACTTTTGATATTGATGCAAATGGTATAGTTCACGTATCTGCAAAAGATATGGCAACAGGAAATGAACAAAATGTTGTTATTACAGCATCAACAAACTTATCAGATGAAGATATCGAAAAAGCTGTAAAAGATGCAGAAGCACATGCTGCAGAAGATAAGAAGATGAAAGAAGATATCGAAGTTAGAAATAATGCAGAGAGCTTAATCTTTAATACAGAAAAAACATTGAAAGATATTGGAGATAAGATTAGCAACGAAGAAAAATCTAAAGTAGAAGCAGAACTTGAAAACTTAAAGAAAACATTAGAAGGAAAAGATACAGAGGCAATTAAGAATGCTACAGAAAAATTAACATCTGTATTCTACGAAATAACAGAAAAATTATATAAAAATGCAAATCCAAATGCAGGAGCAGCTGGAGCTAATACAGACGCTGGAGCAAACGGAACAGCAGAAGGGCCAAAGACAGATGAAAATGGAAATGTATATGATGCAGATTATAAAGTAGAAGATGATAATGATAAAAAATAATGTTTAATATTGGAGGTTTAAAAGCCTCCAATAATTAAGCTTGTTATAAATTGGAGGATATAATGGCAGAAAAAAGAGATTATTATGAAGTTTTAGGAGTTAATAAAAATGCAACAGATGATGAACTAAAAAGGGCTTTTAGAAAAATGGCTAAAAAATATCATCCAGATGCAAATCCAAATAATAGAAAAGAAGCAGAGGAAAAGTTTAAAGAAGTAAATGAAGCTTATGAAACACTTTCTGATCCTCAAAAAAGAAAGATGTATGACCAATTTGGATTTAATGGTCCACAAGGATTTGGTGGTCAAGGAGCTGGCCAAGGTGGATATTATTCATATACTTCTAATGGGTTTGATGGATTTAGTGGCTTTGGAGATTTTGGCGATATATTTAGTTCATTCTTTTCTGGGTTTGGTGGTTCTTCTGGAAGAAGTAATAGAAATGGTCCAAAAAGAGGTAGAGATTTAAGACATGATTTAGAGATTACTTTTGAAGAAGCATATTCAGGAATAAAAAAGGAATTTGTTATAAATAGAAATGAAAAATGTACAACTTGTAACGGAAGTGGTGCAAAACCAGGAACAAATCCTGCAACATGTCCAAATTGTCATGGAACAGGTCAAGTAACACAAGTTCAAAACACAATATTAGGACAAATGCAAACAACTAGAACTTGTTCTGAATGCCATGGAACTGGTAAAATTATAAAAGAGCCATGTACAACTTGTAGAGGAAAAGGAACAGTAAGAAAACAAGCAAAGGTTACTATAAATATACCTGCAGGAATTGATGATAATCAAACATTAATCTTGAAAAAAGAAGGTGAGCCAGGTGAAAGAGGCGGAGAAAATGGAGATATTTATGTAACAATACATTTGAAGAGACATAGTATTTTTACTAGAAAAGATAATAATGTATTATGTGACATTCCAATTACTATAACTCAAGCTACGCTTGGTGCAGAGCTAGAAATTCCAATGGTAAATGGCGAAAAAGTAAAATATAAAATACCAGAAGCAACACAAACTGGAACAAGATTTACAATACGAAATAAAGGATTTAAAGCTATTAATGGAAATTGGCAAGGTGATTTTATATTTACTGTTAATGTACAAACTCCAAAAAAACTAACAAAAGAACAAAGAGATTTATTGTTACAACTTGCTAAAACTATGAATGAACAACCTCCAGTAAAGAAAAGAGGATTATTTGGATAGAAATTTCGGGATTTGGGGACGTTGTTTAAATCCCGATTAATATATATGAATCAAAAATGTCAAGATAGAATTTATATTTCTTTTCTTGACTTTTTTGATGCTAGTAAAAAAATTTAGCCAGACGAATGTATGATATTTCGTCTGGCTAAAAGATGGTCATTTAATCGGAACATACAAGCTTTTGTCGTGTTTGTAACCACTATCTTTTAAAGCTGCTACCATTGGATTAATATTGGTATCATCCTTTATTAGATAAGTGTCACCGTCACCTGCATAAACTAACAACAGGTGGTTCTCATTGTCTGTATTAAATTTTCCCACTTTACTTTTATCAATATGTGGAAATTTAATACTTGCCATCGGATAGAACATCCGGTGAGCTTTCTGGTCATAAATGCCAGTAAATGGGATTTTGGATGAAGGTGTTAAAAAGTCAAAAATTCCAAGGTCCCATCTCTCTAGTCTAAGGAGAGTATGAGCAGTGGATGCATTTAATTGCCCAATCACATTTATCATGTGATACCACTCGGTTTGATCCTTTGTATATAGTGGCATATGATTTGAAGTAAGTCTTACCGGCAAGATATCGTCAGACACCTTTTTAAAATTAAAACTTTTTAAGAGGGCATCAAGCCCAAAGAGTGCCGGAATAATAAATGTTCCGAATCCAGCAGCAAAGATATAGAAATCTTTATTTTTGGAATGATTAAAGATTCTGCCCTTTGTTTCTGCCGGAAAAATGTTGAAACGTTCTCCTTTAAGATTTTTGAAGGTTATTCCCTCTTTAGGAATTTTAAAAGCCCGTCCAACAAGTTCTACACCATCTACTTTAGTAATCATTTTTCCATCCTCCATTGTTGTTGATTGGAATCTAAACAGCTTGTTATCGCAAAAAATTATATCATAATTTACATAAAAAAGCAACATCTTGCAAAAACACAAAAATTATGTTAAGCTAGTGAAGATAACAATATAACAATTTCCTAATCAATAAAGGAGGAAAAAATATGAAACTTTTAAACGAACTAGTACAAAAAGATTTTACCGAGAAGATTTCCGATGGAATTGGAAAAGCAATCTTGTTTCCAAAGGAAGCAAGCTGTATCCGGATAGAACCGGGAAAAGAAATTGAACTGCACCACCATGATAAGGACCATGAGATATATATGGTTTTACATGGAGAGGTTGTAATTTTGGGAAATCTATATAAGAAAGGAGAGTTTCATGTTTGTAATTGTGACGAATCACACAATTGCAGAAATTCGGGAGCTACCGAAGCAATATTGTTAACAATGAAGATAGACGCGGAGTAATCCGCGTCATTTTCATACTTATATATTACCTCAACTTAAACCGAAAATTACTTAGTTAATCTTACGCATAGTTATAATTTGAATCAAAAGAGGGATTTTAAGAACGTCCCCAAAATCCCTAAAGTACATATTGGCAAAAAGAAAATGTAGTGATATAATTTAGAAAAAATATGCGAAGAGGTAAAAATGAAATACGAAGGACAATACGAAAAGCTAAATTTGCCAGCTTATATGAAATTTGGAATAGAAATAGAAGCTAATAATGTTCAAACGAAAAATGGGTTATATGCTGGCGAAAGTGCGAAGTTTATAACCGATAGAAACTGGCATATGGCAACAAAATGGGAAGAAAGTTTAGTTGGAGAAAATGGAGCAGAACTTGTTTCACCAATTTTAACAGATACGGAAACTACATGGAGGAATATAGCAGAAATCTGTAGTAAGATTAAAGAATTTCCAAAAGATAAAAGTAAAGAAGTTAAGGCAGACGAGAAATGTGGATTACATGTGCATTTTGATGCAGAATATTTATCAAGTGATCCTAAAAAAATGAAAAATTTTCTTAATATATATGCTGAAGCCGAAGAACTTATATATAAAATGTGTAATGATAAAAATGATCCAATACGACCTAAAGCTATAAACAAAAATTTTCATGGATTATCAAATGTTATTTCTGCTATTTGGAGAAATGGTATGGCAACACCTACTAGCAAAAAAATATTGAAAAAGCTTAATAATGGAACGTTAAAGGTATCACATAAAAAATTTGGAAAATTAAGAATGGTTGCTAGTAAATTTAAGCTAGACGAAAGAAGATATGCAGGGCTTAATCTAACTAATATTGGAAATAGCAAGAAAAATACCATAGAATTTAGGATGGCTAATGGAACACTTAATCCAGAAGTAATAAAACAAAATGTATTTTTATATGCATCAATTATAGATACAGCTGTGAAGATGACAGAGAAACCAGAAAAATATGAACAAAAAATGCAAAAGTTTTTAAATCACGATGTTACAGAACAAGAAAAAGCACAAAGTTTTTTAAATTTGATTATAGATTCTGACGAGGATAAAAAGATATATTTAGATAGATGGGAATCTGTAAAAGATGCTAAAGTTTTTTCTAAAAATGCTAGAAAGGGATTTGCAACAACATTTAAAAGAGAAGAATTTAAAGATATAGCAACAAGAACTAAGGGAAGCAAGATAAGAGCAACATTTAATAAAATAAAGTATTTTGTATATACCAAAGACGAAAGAGGAGATAAAGAAGATAATGTTAGAACTTAAATATAGAAATGCTTTTAAAGAAGTAGATGAAATATTAAAGCATACAGATATATATTTAGTAAATGAGATTCCTAAAAAGTTTATTTATTTTTTGAGAGCGAATATGAATAATGATTACAAATTTAATGTACAAGAAGGACTCTGTTTAAATAAACAAAACATATCTGAAGAAGCTAATAATATTTTGGCTTTAATATATAGAGATTATTGGGCAACAGAAGAAGAAAAACAAGAATTTAGAAAAAAAGATGAAGAAGAAAGAAAATTAAATGAAGAAAAATTGGAGCATATATTTGACAGAAAGCATAACGAGCCAATAGAAGAAAAAAAGAATAATAAACTTATAAAAATAGAACATGAAAGCTTTATAAAAAGATTATTTTCAAGGTTAAAAAGATTTTTTTGGAAGAATTAAAAAAGGCGTAATTATTTTTGCGTCTTTTTAATTATGTCAAATAAAATTGTTGTAATTAGTAAAAGCATAATTTTCTACTAAAAAATATTGCAAAGTTATGTCAAATTATTTTACAGAATTATGAGTTATATGATATAATGCAAACTATGAAAGCATAAAATAAAATAGGAGATATTATATGGAAATAATATTAGGTAAAACAGCCGGTTTTTGCAATGGAATTACACGAGCAGTAGAGACTGCTAAAGAGGAATTAAAAAATACAGAGAACTTAGATTGTTTAGGAGATTTATTACATAATAATCAAGTGCTAAATAAACTAAAAGCAAATGGACTTAGAATAATAACTGATATAAAAGAAGCCAAAGAAAGAGTACTAATAAGAGCTCATGGTGTAAAAAAAGAAGTTTATGAATATGCAAGTAAAAATAATATAGAATTAATAGATTGTACATGTCCAAAAGTACTAAAAATTCATGATTTGGCAGAAGAATTGTCAAATAAAGATTATTATATTTTAGTAATTGGCGAGAAATCTCATGCAGAAGTCGTGGGAACATTTAGTTTTTGCAAAAATGGCGAAGTAATAGAGAATATAGAACAATTGCAAGCACGAATTGATGATTTGAATAAAAAAGAAAAATTGGCAGTATTAACACAAACAACATATAATTTACAAAAATTTTTACAAATAGAGCAATATTTAAAAGAAAATATAAAAACAAGGCTGGAAATATATAATGGTATTTGTAATGCTACAGAAAGTAGACAAAAAGAGACAGAAAAAATATCTAAAGATGTAGAATATATGGTCATAATTGGAGGCAAAAAAAGCTCTAATACAAATAAATTATATGAAATTGCACAAAGAAATTGCAAAAATGCTATTAAAATAGAAGAAGTATCAGAGTTATATAATGAGAATTTTGCAAATATAAATAAAATAGGTGTGATGGCAGGTGCTTCAACACCACAGGAAAGTATAGAAGAAGTTATAAACTATTTAAAGGAGAGGAATTAACTTGAATATAGAAAAAACTTCAAGCGAATTAGAAAAATGTATATCAAAAGAATCAAAAATATATAAAAATGAATTAATGTCAAAACATACTTCATTTAAAGTTGGTGGAAAAGCTGATATATTTGTAAATACTAAAAATGAGCAAGATATAAAAAGCATATTAGAATATGCAAATAAAAATGAAACTCCTATAACAGTTATTGGAAATGGTAGTAATCTATTAGTAAAAGACGGTGGTATAAGAGGAATTGTCTTAAGAATAGATATACAAGATTTTAATATAGAAAAAATTAGCGATGAATATATAATAACAGTTGGTGCTGGTGTAAAAAATGGTTTTGTAGCACAAAAATTATTAATAGAGGAAATAGAAGGGTTCGAATTTGCAGCTGGAATCCCAGGTTCTATTGGTGGTGCAATCAGAATGAATGCAGGTGCACATGGTGGAGAAATGAAAGATATCGTTTTAGAAACTAAGTGTATGGATATGAATGGTAATATAAAAATATTATCTAATGAGGAGCAAAAATTCCAATACCGAAATAGCATTTTTAGTTGTAACAAATATATAATTTTAAGCACCAAATTAAAATTAAAAAAAGGAAGATATAAAGAAATAAAATCGAAGATGGACGAATATACTATATGGCGTAAAGAACATCAGCCATTAGAATATCCATCAGCAGGAAGTACATTTAAAAGAGGAACAGATTTTATTACCGCAAAGTTAATAGATGAATGTGGATTAAAAGGATACAATATAGGTGGTGCAGAAGTATCAACAAAACATGCTGGTTTTGTTGTAAATAAAGGAGATGCAAAAGCAAAAGATATATTAAATTTAGTAAAATACATTAGTGAAAAAGTCTATGAAAAATTTGGCAAAAAGATTGAGCTGGAGGTACAAGTAATAGGAGAAGATTAAGAAAACTGAACTTGAAAGGATGTATTAATAAAAAATGAAAGGTTTTATAGAGTGGTTTAGACCAAATGCAAGAATTAAAAGATGGATATTTCTTATTCTTGTAGGAATAATACTGGCATGTTATGGAATATCTACAATTATTGTAAGTGAAGAACTTGAAATAGCGCAGTTATTATTAATTATTTTATCATTTATTGTAGGTTTTACTTGTATAGTTCTAGGAATTGTATTTATGCAAAAAAGGACTATGGAGATGTTAATAGAATCTACAGATTCAAGAGTAAAAAATAATAGAAAACATATAAATATAAATTCATTAATATTTAACAAAAAAATTTATTCAGAAGGACCAAAAATTGTAGTAATAGGTTCTGGCAATGGGCTTGAAACAGTTGTAAGAGGATTAAAGCAGTATACAGATAATATAACAGCAGTTGTTACGGTATCTTCATATGGTAATATGAAGAAAGAAAGCATAAATTCTATGCCTATAGAAGATATAAAAAATACAGTAATTGCATTAGCTAGGGATGAAGAATTAGCAAGTAAATTAATGTCTTATAAATATAAAAGTGGAGATTTAAAAGATATTAGTTTTAGTGATTTATATTTTACTACGATGCAAGATTTATCTAAAGATTTTACAGAAGCTATAGCAAATTCTAATGAGATTTTTAATATTATAGGAAGAGTTTTACCAATTACAAATGATGAAATGAGAATATGTGCAGAACTTGAAAATGGAATGATAATAGAAGAAAAAGATGAAATAAAAAAAGTAGTTTATGATAAAATTACAAGAATTAATAGAGTATTTATATCACCACCAAATTGTAGGGCAACTCCAGAAGTTGTACAAGCAATAAAAGAAGCGGATTGCATTGTAATTGGTCCAGGAAGTTTATATACAAATGTAATACCAAATTTGTTAGTAAATGGTGTATATAAAGCAATGAAAGATAGTAAAGCAATAAAAATATATGTAAGTAATATTATGACAGAACCAGGTCAAACAGATAATTACTCATTAGCTGACCATATAAAAGCAATAATAGAGCATACTGGTAAAAATGTTATAGATTATTGTATTTACGATACAGGAGAAATAATTCCAGAGTATATTAAAAGATATAATTTAAAGGGTTCAGAATTAGTAGCACAAGATGTTGCAAAGGCAAGAACTTTAGGAGTACGTTTATTACAAAGGGATTTAGCTTGTGTAGAAAATGGATATATAAGACATAATTCAGATTTAGTTGCTAAAGCAATTTCAGAATTGATTTGTGATGACTTAAAATATAGGGACAAACAATCAGATCCACAATATATGCTATTAAAATCTAAATTAGAATATGAAAAACAATTTAATAAAATAAAAAATAGACCTAAGAGAAAAAGAAAAATGAATGAAAATAAAAAGGAAAGAAAAAGTAAATTTCTATCTAAATATGGTAAACGTATAGAAGCTATGCGTAATACTGAGGAGGTCAAACTAAAAAACAGAGAAATTTTACTAAATGAAAATAAAGATAAGGAAGAGGAATTTATAGAGAAATTTATAGAAAAAGTTGAACAAAACAAGAAAAAATAATAATTGGAGGCATACAAATGAAAATAATGGTAAATAAAGGAGAATTTAAAGATTTAATTCAAAGAGAATGGATAATAGCTAATGGAATAGGAGGATTTGCAGCATCTACAGTTACAGGTGCCAACACAAGAAAATATCATGGGTTATTGGTTGCAGCACTAACACCTCCGGCAAGACGATTTTTAGTATTATCTAAGGTGGATGAATCTATAGAATTTAATGGATGCAAATATCCTTTATATACTAATATTTGCGATAATTATATTTCTGATGGTTATAAAAGAATAGAATCATTCGAGAAAAAATATGTACCAACATATACATATAAAATAGACGATATTTCTATCCAAAAGACTATAAGCATGCAATATGGTAGAAATACAGTTGTTATATTATACAATATTAAGAATGGAAATTATGATTCAAAATTAACATTGGCTCCAATAATAAATTATAGAGACTTTCACCAAGTTAATAAAGATACGGAATTCAATTTGAAAGAAAAGATAAGTGGCACAAAAGTAAGAATAGTTGTAAAAAATGAAAGTCAAACACCATTTTATATGAAGTGTTCAGAGGGAACATATATAGAACATCATAATGATATATTTTATAGGATGTTTTATATGGAAGAAGAAAAAAGAGGGTTTGACCCAATAGAAAACCATGCAATTCCAGGTAGATATGAGATAGAATTAAAACCAAATGAAGAGAAAAATATATCATTTGTATTTTCATTAGAAGAGAGTATAGACGAAATAAAAGCAGAGGATGTTATTAAGCAAGAAGAGGTAAGATTAAAGAAGATAGTAACAGATACGGGCTTAATAAATGAAAATACAGAGGATAAAGAATTAATAGAAGATTTTATAATTACTACTGATAGCTTTATTGCATACAGACCATCATTTGGACTTCATACTATAATTGCAGGTTACCCATGGTTTTTAGATTGGGGTAGAGATAGTTTAATAGCATTTGAAGGATTACTACTTAAAACAAAGAGATTTGATATAGCAAAAGAAGTTTTACTAACATTTATTAGAGATATAAAATATGGGCTTGTACCAAATGGATATTCCGGATATGATAACAGACCATTATATAATAGTGCAGATGCTTCATTATTACTTTTTGAAGAAATAAAAAAATATATTAATTATACGAATGACTATAAATTTATAAAGGACAATTTTTATATTTGTTTAAAGAAAATAATAGAGGCGTATATTACGGGAATAGATGTTGATGATAATAATATTTATATGGAAAGAGATGGTTTAATTCATTCTGGAACAATAAATACCCAAAATACATGGATGGATGTAAAGATTGGTGATTTTGCAGTAACCCCTAGAAATGGAAAAGCAGTAGAAATAAATAGTTTATGGTATAATGCCTTAAAAATAATGGAAGAACTAGCCAAAAAATTCGAAACTAAAAAAGTTGCAGAAATGTATGCAGAATTAGCAGAAAAGACTCAGAAATCATTTAATAGAAAATTTTATAATTCAGACAAGAAATCATTGTATGATGTATTAGGTGATGACAGAATAAGACCAAATCAATTATTTAGTTTATCACTTAGTTACCAAGTTTTAAATCCAGCAGGAAAAAATGCTAAAGAAATTTTAAAAACTGTAACTAATGAACTATATACAAAACATGGATTACGTACTTTAAATAGAAAGGATAAGCAGTATATTGCTACATATGAAGGAGATTCATACAGAAGGGATATAAGTTACCACCAAGGAATAACTTGGCCATGGCTTTTTGGATTATATAATGATGCATACAAGAATGTAATAGCTAATACAAAAGAGGGGAAAGTTAAAGGTGAATTGCAAAAGCAGTATGACTTATTCGTTAAAAATTTAAGAGTAACAGCTAAAACAATGATGTATAAAGAAGGGTGTATATTAAGTATTGCAGAACTATATGACTCTAAACCTCCATATTTACCTAAAGGCGCTTTTTCACAAGCTTGGAGTGTTGCAGAAATATTTAGAATAATATTAGATTCAAAAACAGAAGAAGAGGAAGGAAAATGAGAATATTAGGAATTGACCCTGGGTTTGCAATAACACGGGTATAGCATAATAGATTACATAGGAAATAAATTTAAACTAGAAACATCTGGTGCAATATTAACAGAAGCTGGTGAATCTTTTCCGCTAAGGTTAGAGAAGATTTACACAGATTTAAATAATATAATAAATACATATAAACCAGATGCGATGTCAATAGAAGAGCTATTTTTTAATAATAACGCAAAAACAGCTATTAATGTTGCTCAGGCAAGGGGAGTGATATTAATAACAGCAAGAATAAACAAATTAGATATATTCGAATATACACCATTACAAATAAAGCAAGCAGTGACAGGATATGGTAGAGCAGATAAAATGCAAGTACAAAGAATGGTGAAAATGATATTAAATACAGAAAAATTACCAAAATTGGATGATATAACAGATAGTATGGCAATAGCAATTTGCCATGCACATTCATCTAAGTTTTCATCTCAATTTAAATTATAATATGAATAGATGAATAGGAACAGGTGTTTTTGGGACGTTCCCAGACAGGGATTTTGGGGACGTTCCTTAAATCCCGAAAAGGAAGATGGATATGTTAATAGAAGAATTAGAAAAAGAACTTCGGACAAGGAAAGTTAAATAGTATATATGTTTTATATGGTGAAGAAAAATTTTTACTAGAATCAGTAGTAAAAAAGATAAGAAAAAATTTTGGAGAATGTATAAATGGTATTAATTACATTAGCATAGATGAAACAAATATTTCTGAGCTAATAGCAGATATACAAACTCCAGCTTTTGGCTATCCAAAAAAATTAATTCTTGTACGAAATTCGGAAATATTAAAAAAAGAAGGAAAGAGAAAGAATCCAGAGCTTGCTAAAATTAAAACTAGTGTTGCAGAATACATAGAAAATAATATTGATGAAATTAATGAAAGTGTAATTTTAGTATTTGTAGAGGAAAATGTAGAAAAACAAAAATTATATAAGGTATTAGAAAAAAATGGTGAGGTATGTGAATTTACATATCAAAAACCAAACCAAATTATAAGAAGGTTAAAAGCTATTGCTAATGCATATAAAGTTAATGTAGCAGAAAATACATTGCAATATTTAATAGAACAATGTGGACAAAATATGCAAGACTTAATTAACGAGATAAGAAAGTTAATAGAATATGCTGGTGAAGGTGGAACAATAAATAAAGCAGATATAGATTTATTGTGTACTAAACAAACACAAGCCATTATATTTAACTTAACCGATTATCTAGGAAAGAAACAAATAAAACTAGCATTAGAAGAACTAAATAATTTGCTTTATAATAAAGAGCCAATTCAAAAAATTTTAATAACATTATATAATCATTTTAAAAAATTGTATTTTACAAAAATAGCAGAAAGGTATAAACTAGATATAGCAAAGGCTTTAAATTTAAAACCGAATCAATTATTTTTAGTAAATAAATATAAAATGCAAGCAAAAAGCTTTACAGATTTAGAGATTTCTAATATCATAAAAGAACTGATAGATTTAGACTATAATTATAAGATTGGTAAAATTGATTTAAATATAGGCTTAGAAACGATTTTATGTAATAATTGTTCAAAGTAAAAAGAGGGATGATAAATGGAGTCAAACAATGAACTAATAGCAAACTTAAAAAAAGAAGTAAAAGAAGAGCTTAAAGGTGAATTTAACGAAACAGCAGTTGGCTATATACATATTTTTAACAAAAGATTAGAAGAAAAATTAAGAGAACAAGGAATAGAATATGATAAAGAAAAATTAGAACATAAACAAATAGACTAAACATAGGAGAAGATTATTATGTTAGATACTAAATTAGAAGAGAATAACGGAGAAAAAAATAATTTAAGAAGAACAATAGATGCAATAGATGGTGAAAATAATAAGGTATCATATTTAGCAAACCAAAAAGATAATGAAGAAAAATTAGAGTTTTTAAAGAATTTTACAGAAAAAGAATCTAGGGATAAAATAATAAGTAGTCTAGAACATAAAGTGTCTCCAGACTTATTTAAGATTGTCTATTTAGCTCAAAGAATGATTAAAGAATTTATAAAAGATGTGTATACAAGTACTCCGGCAGATAAATTAGAAGCCATAGAAATTACTTTTAACAGAACAAATATTATTTTTAACAAATTACCAGACAACTATAATATGGAAGTTGATGAAGAGTCTAAAACAATAACAATAGCAGAAAATAGAAGACATAATCAAAATAAATTATTAGGTTACGTTTTACATGGATATGCACATTGTTTTTCGAACATAAATAAAAGTGAAAACGAAGATGAAATATTAGAAGAAGGCAATGCAGATATTTTTGTTGATTTAGTAGTAAATAATTATATAAAAAAACATCCATTCGAAAGTTTTGGATTTCATATTGATAAAAATTATAGTATCGAAAGTGCTTATACAGAAGCAAATAGCATAATAAGAACTAGAATGTATGTATTAGAAAAGTTAAAAATTGATAAAAAAATGTTATTAGAATTTTTATTAGGAGATAAAGAAAAATATTTAAAAAACATATTTAATGGAGTTCAAAAGAATGACGAATTCAATTTAAATGAATTTTATGAAAAGAACAAATTTGCGTTACAAGACATAAACAGAGAAAGTATATATTATAGGAAAAATGCAATTTTACCAATGTATATATTACAAGAAAAAATAGTAACTGAAAATATTTTAGAAAAAGAATATAGCCAGTTAGATTTGATTAAAAAACGTTTTAATTATGAAAGAATAAATAAGATAAATGCAGATGAGCTAGATGATTTTATAAATATTATGCAAGATACAGACAGAGTAAAAGATAATTTGGCAGAATTTATAGCTACAGAGTTGGATGGATTAACAGATATGGAGAAAAGAATGTCTGCAGATAATATAATAGAAAATGTTTTAGTTATTTGCAAATATAAAAAAATAAATAATGATATTGCAAAACAAACTTTAGAGATTATCCAGTATTTAATAAATGATTTAGAAAGAAATGTAAAAATAGAAAGAAATAATGAGTTACTACAAAAGATTGGTGATTTAAGCAATAAAATAGATATAGAAGATAAACAAATAGAGGATGAATTAAAAGATTCATTATCATACCTAAAGATAAAATTAGAAATGGCAAATGGGGGAAGTCTAACTCCAGACATATTTTTTAATAGATTACAAAGTTCTTTAAAAAATGGTAGTAAGATAGAAAGAAATGAAGAATTAATAGCTTACCAAACTATTAAAGATGAATTAAATATTAGTAAAAAATAGGAGAAAGTTATGGAAAACGAATTAGCACAAGCATATTCAGAAGTATATGAAATCTTAAAATATATACCAATGGCATATCTAAATAAAATACCAAAAGATGTATTGAATATTTTTAAAACTAAAAGAGATAAAAACTATAAAGTTAATATTAATCCGAATCTTCCTTTAGAAGATCAAAAACTACATAGGAAAACATTAATATTATTATCTGTTTTAAATTTAGATTATTGGTGCGAGCCAGACGAAAGGGAAGAAATTTTAAACATATATTGGAAAAATGAGAAAGAATCTTATGTAGTATTGGATGAAGAGAATAATCTGATACCAAATTCTGCAGATACAAGTTTAGTATTATACCAAGAAGAAAGTTTTATAGAAAAAATATGGAGTAAATTAAAAAGATTCTTTAAAAGAAGTTAAAAAAATAGTATAAAATAATCTTTTTTTCTTAAAATATAAATAGGTGTTGTTTAATGCAACGGGAATTTTAGGAAAGGAAGGTTATTTTTTATGTTAGATTTTAGAACAGACCTTGCTGATGAAAGAAAAGATTTGTATAAAAAAGCAAACAATATAGAAAATGAGATTGATGGAATAGAAGCAACTGAGGAACAGATAAATAATAATATAAAAGTTACACGAGTTAAGATAATGAATGAACAAGGTGAAAGAGCATTAGGTAAAGTAAAGGGAAATTATGTAACAATAGATATGAAAAATATGAAATATATGGGAGAAGAAGAAGTCCAAAAGGCAAGTGAAATATTATGTGAAGAATTAAAAAAGATGATAGATGAATATGTAAACAAAGAACAGGAAATATTAGTTGTAGGTTTAGGAAATATATATGTTACACCAGATGCATTAGGTCCAAAAGTAATAAATGAGATAGATATTACGAGACATCTATTAAAATATGTACCACAATATTTAGATAAAAACACAAGACCAGTAAGTGCAATTTCGCCAGGTGTTTTAGGAACAACAGGAATGGAAACAGCAGAGATTTTAAAAGGAATAGTAGATAATGTAAAGCCTAAACTAGTTATAGTTATAGATAGTTTGGCTTCTAGAAGCATGGAAAGAATAAGCAGTACAATTCAATTAGCAGATACAGGAATTGTTCCAGGTGCAGGAGTAGACAATGCTAGGAAAGAGTTAACAGTAAATACATTAGGAGTTCCAGTAATTGCACTAGGAATACCAACAGTTGTAGAGACAGCAGTTGTGGTAAATGATTGCTTAGATGTTTTTATAGAAAAATTACAAGAAAAAGCAGAATCTAATGAATATTTAAATAAACTAAAAGAAGAGGATAATTATCTGGAGATAAAAGAAGCATTAATACCGAAAAATTTTAATTTTATAGTAACACCAAAGGAAATAGATTCTTTAGTAGAAAATATGAAAGATGTAGTTGCACGAGGTATTAATATGAGCTTATAGAGAGAAAGATAGGGACGTTCGGGATTTGGGGACGTTCCTTTTTTTCCGTTTTTTAGCAAATCTGTAATTCAATTAGTTACTCTAAAAATCCCTAGATCCCGATATAAGTTCTATTCTATTTTCGAAAATACATATTAATGTTTTTATAAATTCATCCGGTTCTTTTTCTAAATGTATTATTATCTTTTGTGGTAGAAGAGTAAGCAGGGTATTAAGTACTATATCATTTTCAGAAAAGGAAACATCAGAAATATAATTTAAGTTAGCTAGGTCATCTGTAAATGGTATTTTTTTGTGTTTACTGTCAAGTAATATAGAAGAAGTGTTTTTATAAATAAAATGTACACTATTTATATTAGAAGGCTTAGAATTTACATAAGATTTTAGCAAATTAATAAATTCCTTGTATTCTCTATCTACGACTAATTCATTTACAAAAGTATCTACAACATAGTCTAAGATTTTCATGTAATTTGAAAGCCTAAAATGAATAAAACCACTTAGAATCATAGCTTTATTATTTGTAATATATTTAAGAGCTGCTATATAAATATGTTCAATCCTTACTTGATATTCAACAGAAGATGTATCTTTAAGGTAAGTTAAACATTTATCTAACACAATATCCTGTTCAGATTCTGAAAAATAAAAATAATTAGATTTTATAATTGACTTTAATAAGTTTTCTTCATAAAAATTTAATATTAAAGAGACTAAATTATTTGCAAGTTCGTTGTAAAAAGCAGAAGCATTTTCTCCAATATAATGGATAATTATGTTTTTATATATTTTAAATTTTCTTATAGAAATATATGTGTTAGGAAAATTGAAATTATTTAGTAGATAAGCTAGTATATTTTTGTTATTTGTCTTAATACAAAATGATTTCATAAAAAAATCTCCTTTCACATATATGTAATATTATCTACTAAATAAAGTATCATTATACATATAATATGAAAGAAGAAGTGTTTTGCAACTTGTATATTAGTAATAAATCATATAATCAATTTCATCGAAAATTTTATCCTTTTTATAAATTTCTTCTAAATAGTCTTTATCAATTTTATCATTTTTTAGTTGTAGGTAAAGTTTAGTAAACCTACCGATATGATCTTTAATTCTCTTTTTAGCATAGTCTACCATCGTTTGATTTGTTATAATAAATAACCAATCACTACTTTGGGCAAGCAACAATTCTCTTGCACATTGGTTTAAGGCAAATCTTTTTAATTCATCTTGTTCATTAGGGAATAGATGAGCAAGTTCTACCATTCTATCTCCAGCTTTATGAAGATGTCTATGGACATAATCATTTAATGGATTAAGCCATACATAATTGTAACCATTAGCACCCCAACTAGATCTACAAGGAGATGAAACCTGAATGTTTGGATATTTATCTATATATTCACTAGGTGTAATAAGCTTAAAATTACAATCATCATAGTAGATTTTTTTGAATAATACATATAACCAATCTGGACCTTCATACCACCAGTGTCCATATAGTTCTGCATCATATGGGCATAGAATAATAGGTGGGTGATCCATATAACTTGAGATGTCATTTATTTGTTTTACCCTACAATCAAAGAAATGACCTGTTTGTTTATATATGGAATCTTGAGCCCATTGCAAGTTATAAAAATCTTTTTGGTCTGTTTTTCCAGTAATTCTATAATATTTAATACCAGTATTAACTCTTACACCGTCATGAGCGATGTATGGTTTAATATAATCATAGTCAGCTTCGTAACCAATATCTCTGTAGAATTCTCTGTAATTATAATCACCCGGATATCCATTTATAGAACTCCAAACTTGTCTTGAAGATTCCATATCACGTCCAAATGCAATTAACCCTCCAGGGGATACAATTGGCGCGAAAGTACCATATATTGGTGTAGGGTCTGCATACAATATACCATGAGATTCTACAATAGCATATTCTATACCAAATTCTTTTAAATATTTATCTGCTTCTGGAACATAGCCACATTCAGGAAGCCAAATTCCTCTTGGTTGTTTTCCAAAATACTTCTTATATGTTTGGACACCAACAGCAATTTGAGCTTTTACTGTTTTTTCATTAACATATAAGATAGGGAAGAAACCATGTGTTGCACCACAAGTTATTATTTCTAATACACCAATATCTTGGAAATGTTTAAAAGCTTGGATTAAATTACAATTAAATACTTTTTCAAATAAATATAGATCATCAGAATATCTATTTAAATAATATTTAGATAGTCCATTTAATCTAGAATCATAAGCTGTTCTTTTTACTTCTTTTTCACAAAGTTCAATATGCTCCTTTAAATAATGAATATATTTTTTTTGAAGTAATTTATTGTCTAGCATCCAAAGTAAAGGTGGTGTCATAGACATTGTTATTCTAAATTCGACTTTTTCATCTACTAATTTTTTAAAATTTCTAAGAAGAGGAATATAAGTTTCTGACATTGCTTCGAATAACCATTGTTCCTCTAAATAGTCATCACTTTCGGGATGATGTATAAAAGGTAAGTGTGCATGTAGTACAAAACTTACATATCCTTTTACGTTTTTGCTCATTTTAATACTCCTTTAAATTATTATTTTAGTATAAACATTAATATCACCTATAAGAATTTTTCTTAAAGGTGATATTAAAAAATTCTATTTAAATCTTGAAGAACTTAAACTATTTGATGATGGATTCTGTATTTTATCAAAAGAGTCTAAATCTTCATTTTTATAAAACTTCTTATAGAAATCATTAACTTTATATACTTTTCCAATACTTTTAACAAAATTAAGAGTAGCTATATTTTTAGCAGTTACTGTATTGTCTTTTACATTTTTAAAATAAACCATTTCTTGTGTTTTCTCGAAAAGAATATGATCATTAGGAGATTCTACTTCGTTAGATGATGTTATAGGAATATAATTTTGAGTTATCTTAGTAGTTGTTTTAACTTCTGTAACTTCGCCATTATACATAACTTCGAAAGGTTTTCTTCCTAATTCTATTTTATATTTACATTTACTATCATTAACATTTAAATACCAACAATTAGCAAAATCATTTATTTCTACTTCGAAACTGTAACCTTTTGTTTCATTATGAACTATAAGTACAGGTTTTGTTTTTTCGAAAAAGTCTTCTCCATAAGTTTCTTTATATTTTTCTCTGTCTTCATCAGATATATCCCAATAGATAAATAAAGTTGTAGGTGTTTGATAAAGTAATTTAACTATTGTTTGATTATACCTGTATGGTAAATCATAATATTCTGCAATAGAGAACTCCTCACCACTTATAGTTGTTGGTTTTTTTGCTACTTCATTTTTTTCGGTACTTTTTATAGAATCTTTAGTTAAAGTTTTTAAAGATTTTTTAGTATTTGTAGTAGTTGTTTTTGCTGAAGATTTTTTGGTAGTGTTTTTCTTTTTTGGAGCAATAGAATCTACTACTTTTTTGATAATGTTAGAATTTTTAGTTGATTTTGTAGCAGTTTTTTTTGCTGTAACCTTATTTGTTGTAGTTGCACTAACTTTAGTAGAAGTCTTTTTTTCAGTTTTGGTTGTTTTAGGAGCTACTTTACTTACTTGTTTTACTTCTATTTCGCTTTTTTCTTCTTTTGCTTTTCTTGGCATTTAATTTCCTCCTTTGTGTCAATCCATAATTAATATATATACTATATCAAAATAAAAATAAATTCAATAGAAAAAAGACAAAAATATTATAAAGAAAATACTAAAAATTATTTGACAAAAATAAAACTATAATAGATAATATAATAAGTTATGTACGACAGATAAAACACGAAGAAACTAAGGAGGAAATATTAATGTATATATTTAATAAAATTACGGTAAATCCACAATTACCAAAAAGAGTAGGAGAATTATTAGATATTGCAAACAATTTATGGTGGGCTTGGAATTCAGAATTCTTAAGATTATTTAAAGAAATTGATTCTGACTTATGGGAAACAGTTGGAAAAAATCCAGTTAAATTCTTAAAACTAGTTTCTCAAGATAAATTAGAAGATATAGCAAAAGATGAAGAATTTTTAGCTAAATATGATGAAGTTGTAAATCATTTTAATTCATATATGCAAACAAAAGAGACATGGTTTTCTAAAAATTATCCTAATAATGCAAATGATTTAATTGCGTATTTTTCAGCAGAATATGGTATAGATGAGATAATACCAATATATTCTGGAGGATTAGGAATACTTTCAGGAGATCATTTAAAATCTGCAAGTGATTTAGGATTGCCTTTTGTTGCTGTAGGTTTATTATATAAAAATGGATATTTTAACCAAAAAATAGATGGATATGGAACTCAAAAAACGGAGTACACAAATATAGATTTAGATAATTTACCAATTTTACCAGTTAAAGATGAAAATGGTGAAGACTTAATAATAGATGTAGACTTTCCAGACAGAAAATTATATTTAAAGATATGGAAAATTGTTGTAGGTAGAATTTCTTTATACCTAATGGATTCAGATATAGATAAAAACATAGCAGAAGATAGAGTTGTTACATTAAGACTATATGGTGGAGACCAAGAAATGAGAATAAGACAAGAGATTGTCTTAGGTATGGCAGGAATTAAACTATTAAGACGTTTAGGTTTAAAACCAAGTGTATATCATATGAATGAAGGACACTCTGCATTTTTAACACTAGAAGTAATAAAAGATGTAATGGAAGAAAAACAAGTATCATTCGAAGTTGCAAAATCAATGTGTTCTGCAAAAACTGTATTTACAACACATACACCAGTTCCAGCAGGAAATGATATATTCCCAATAGAATTAATGGATAAATATTTTTCTAACTTCTGGCCAAAACTTGGAATTTCTCGTGAAGATTTCTTAAGATTAGGTATGAAAAATACACAAGGTTTAGAACAAGGATTTAATATGGGAATGCTTGCATTAAGAATAGCTGGTAAAAAGAATGGTGTAAGTAAATTACATGGTGCAGTATCAAGAAGACTATTCTCAGATGTATGGCCAAATATAGCACCAGATGAATCGCCAATAGAATATGTAACAAATGGAATTCATACATGTTCATGGCTTGCACCATCAATGAAAAAATTGTTTAACCAATATTTAAAACCTTATTGGCAAGATAATATTCAAGATGATGAAACTTGGAATGATATTAAAAATATTCCAAATAAAGAATTATGGGATACACATACAGATAGAAAGAAAAAATTATTTACTTTAGTAAAAAATAATATAACAACTAGATTAAAATCTAGTGGATATAATTATGAAGAAATAAATGAAATAGTTTCTAAATTAAATCCAAATGCGTTAACAATTGGTTTTGCAAGAAGATTTGCTACATATAAAAGAGCAACACTAATATTTAGAGATTTAGAAAGATTAACACAATTACTAAATAATCCAGAAAGACCAGTTCAATTAATTTTTGCTGGAAAAGCACATCCGGCAGATAAAGAAGGCCAAGATTTAATTAAATATATTCACGAAGTTTCTATGAAACCTCAATTTAAAGGAAAGATATTCTTATTAGAAAATTACAATATAGCAATGTCAAGATATCTAATAAGTGGTGTTGATGTATGGCTTAATAATCCAAGAAGACCAATGGAAGCTTCTGGTACAAGCGGTCAAAAGGCATCTGTAAATGGTGTAATCAACTTTAGCGTGTTAGATGGTTGGTGGGCAGAAGGATATAACCAAAAAAATGGTTGGACAATAGGAGATAATACAGAATATCAATCTTACGAAGAACAAGATATTGCAGATAGTGAAAGCTTATATAATACTTTAGAAAATAAAATTATTCCATTATATTATGAAAATAAGAAAGAAGATGGAGTATCTGATAAATGGATGGAGATGTTTAAAAATTCAATAATTTCTACAGGTGGAAGATATTCAACTTCAAGAATGGTAATAGATTATACAAGAGATTATTATATGGAACTTGCTAATTTGTCTAAAAATCATTATCAAAATTTAGATGAAGTAATTGACTTTACAAATTGGAAGAAGAATATGTATGCAAGTTGGAAAGACATAAAGATTACACAAAATAACAATTTAGATAATATAACGATAGATGCAGGTAACCAAATAGAAGTACATTGTATAGTAAATTTACCAGAAAATATAGATTGTAATTCTATCAGAACAGAAGTATATTATGGTAAAATATTAGAAAACGGAATAATGGAGCAAATTCAGACTGTTCCAATGAATTTGATAGAACAAGATGATGAAAATAGAACATATAAATATTCTGCTAAGATAGAATTAAAAACAGGCGGTAACTATGGTTACACATTTAGAGTTATGCCACAAACAGCTATGATGCTAGATACAGCTAACTTAGATTTAATACAATGGGTAACAAGATAAAATTAACAAGGATTTGGGAATGCTCCAAACAGGAGTTTGGGGCGTTCCCAGAGAGGGATTTGGGGACGTTCTTAAAATCCCGGTATAATATTAAAATAACCTTCAAACTGTTAAACAGAAGTTTTTCAATTTGAGGGTTATTTTTACTTTTCTATATATTGTTTTCGCATTCAATGTTTATAATAAAGACTATTATTTCATGCTTTTTCGAATTTGACTATTAAAATGTAAGCATTCATTATACTAGTCTTCAAACAAGTGATGATATTCATAAAATAACAATGTTAAAATCCTTGCATAAAATACTAATATGATATAGAATAAATTCATAAAAAAAGGAAAAGAGGTATGCCATATGAAGGACTTAAAAATTGACTTATGTAATACAAAATTAGATGAGGAAGAATTATTAAAATATTCAAAAAAGGTAGCAGATATACATAAAGAACTATATAAAAAAGCAGATGATGAAAAAGAATTTTTGGGATGGCTTAAACTTCCAACTGATTATGATAAGAAAGAATTCAAAAGAATAGAAAAAGCCGCTAAAAAAGTACAAAGGGATTCAGATGTATTCCTTGTAATAGGAATTGGAGGATCATATTTAGGTGCAAGAGCAGTAATAGAAGCTATGAATAGTAACTTTGCAAATGCTATACCAGATGAAAAATCAAAATATCCAAAAGTTATATTTGCAGGAAATAATTTAAATCCTGATTATATAAATGATATTATAGAATTTATAGGTGATAGAGATTTATCTATAAATGTAATATCTAAATCTGGAACAACTACAGAACCGGCAATTGCTTTTAGAATATTCAGAGAATTTTTAGAGAATAAATATGGAATAGATGAAGCGAGAAGCAGAATTTATGTTACAACAGATAAGAAAAAAGGAGCATTAAAACAACTTGCAGATAAAGAAGGTTATGAAGAATTTGTTATTCCAGATAATGTAGGTGGAAGATATTCTGTTTTAACAGCAGTAGGCTTACTTCCTATAGCTGTAGCAGGAATTGATATAGATAAGTTAATGCAAGGAGCATTATCTGCACAAAACAAATATGCAGAAGAAAATTTAAAATATAATGATTGCTATAAATATGCAGTGGCAAGAAATATTTTATACGAACACAAAAAAGATATAGAATTATTAGTAGATTATGAACCAAAATTACACTATTTTATAGAATGGTGGAAACAATTATATGGTGAAAGCGAAGGAAAAGATTTAAAAGGAATTTTCCCAGCAGGAGTAGAATTTACAACAGACTTACATTCTATGGGGCAATATATTCAACAAGGAAGACGTAATTTATTCGAAACAGTATTAAATGTAGAAAAATCAAAAACAGATATAAAAATAGAAACAGATGAAGATAATTTAGATGGATTAAATTACCTTGTAGGAAAAACATTAGACTATGTAAATAAAAAAGCTATGGAAGCAACAATTGCAGCACATGTTGATGGAGATGTCCAAAACATCTTAATAACAATGGAAAAATTAGATGAAGAGAACTTAGGACAATTAATATATTTCTTCGAACTTGCGTGTGCAATGTCTGGTAAACTATTAGGGGTAAATCCATTTAATCAACCAGGTGTAGAAGCATATAAGAAGAATATGTTTACATTACTTGGAAAACCAGGATATGAAAAATAATGATGTTAGATTCAAAAAATGGAGCATTTTAAGATAGAAACGAGAAAGGCACTATTACTGTTAAAGTAATAGTGTCTGTTTCACTAAAACAAATGTAAATATAAAAGAAAAAAGTCAGACCATAGTCTGACTAAAAAAGTGCTTGTTTGTTGCGGTGGTTAACGAGTTGCAAATTTTTTTAAATGTGTTTGTATTCCTTGTTTTATTACTGGAATAATAGAAAAAAATAACATTCCAGTACCGCCAAAGCAAATACATGCCAAGTATTCGCCTGTTTTTGAATTAGTTTCCTGAGCCAATAATATACTTGCACTGGTTAAAAACAGGCAAATTAAAAACTGTACGAAAATCTTTTTGTGATTTTTTTGGTTAATGTTATTTGCAATATTTTGGCCAAATCTTGATAAGAAGGCCATTGTAATTAGTGGGATGAGTACAGCGAAAACATCTGCACCTTCCATAAATCTGGTATAATCCATATTTCTCCATTTCCCAAGCACTTTTTTAAAAAGCAAATCCCTTAGTGTAGGAATCAAATAAAACGCTTTTATAAACTTAATTATAACATAATTTACATAAAGAATCAAATTAGCACTAATTGTATAATATAATTGAAAACAGAAAAATAATGAGGTATAATATACAAGAATTAAGTATAAATATTAATAAGAAGAAAAATAAGAGGAGTAACTATGAACAATATTAAAGTGTATGCTTTTGTAGGACCATCTGGAACTGGAAAAAGCTATAGAGCACAAATGGTTGCCAATGAAAATAATATTCATTATATAATAGATGATGGGCTTTTTATAAATGATAATGAGATAATCGCAGGGGAATCTGCAAAAAAAGCACCAACTAAAATAGAGACTGTAAAAAAAGCACTATTTTTAAAACAGAAACAAAAAGATGAGATAAGGAAAGCGATAGAAAAATATAAGCCTGAGTCAATTCTAATATTAGGAACATCTGATGGTATGGTAAATAAAATAGCTGCAAATATAGGTTTACCACCAATAGAAAAAATTATATACATAGACGAAATTGCAACACCAGAAGAAATTCAAGAAGCTAGAAGAAGTAGGGTAACAGAGGGAAAACACGTTATACCTGTACCAACATTCGAGATAAAAAAAGATTTTTCAGGATTTATATTAGATCCACTTCAAATATTTAAATTTAAAGGTAGAAATGACAAACCATATATATCAGAAAAATCTATAATAAGACCTACTTTTAGTTATTTAGGAAATTTTACAATATCAGATACGGTATTTAGACAAATTATAGAGTATATAGCAAAAAAAGATCCTAATATATACAATATCATAAGAACAAGAATAGACAATCAACCAGAAGGTCCATATGTATATATAGAACTTAGTGTTGAATATGGTGGAAATGTTAGAAATATTGTAGATAATTTTAAAAACAAAATAATAAAAGAAATTGAAAAATTAACAACAATGCGAGTACAAACAATTAAGATAATAATAAAAGATATACATATTAATAAAGAAGAAAATAATTAGTGGAAGGTAGAAGAAATATGTCATACATAGTTGCAATAGATGGACCAGCAGGTTCAGGAAAAGGCACAATAACAAAATTAGTTGCTAAAGATTTGGGTTTAGTAAGTATAGATACAGGAATGCTATATAGATGTCATGCTTTAGCAGTACTTCAAAATAATATAGATATTTCAGATGAAGAAAAAGTAGAAGAGATATTAGAAAAAATAGATATAGATTTAAAAAATAAAAATAATAAGCAGTCAGTATTCTTAAATGGAGAAGATGTAACTAACCAAATCAGAACACCAGAAGTAACAGGAATAGTTTCTAAAACATCTAGTATTTTAGGTGTTAGAGAGAAAATAACAAAATTAGAAAGAAAAATTGGATATGAATGGTTAAAAGAAGGTAAGAACATCATAATGGAAGGACGAGATATTACTACTGTAGTTTTTCCAGAGGCAAAAGTAAAAATATATTTAGATGCGACTCCAATAGAACGAGCTAAAAGAAGATGTAGACAAAACAAAAGAAATGGAATAAATCAATCATTCGAAGAAGTCTTACAGTCAATAATGGAAAGAGATAAAAATGATATGAATAAAAAAGTGGGGGCATTAAAAAAAGCGCCAGATGCCATATATGTAGATTCAAGTAAATCGAGTGTAAATAAAATTAAACATAAAATAATTAAAATAATAAAGCAAAAAACTAAGGAGAATAAAAATGAACATTATAAAAAGAATATTAAGAGTAATCGTTAGAACAGCAATATATTTGTATTGCAAAGTTGTATATAGGTTAAAAGTTATAGGAAAAGAAAATATTCCAAAGGAAGGTCCAGTAATATATTGTGGAAACCATAGAAGTTATTTAGATCCACCTTTAATTGTGGTAACAGCAGGAAGACACGTTAGGTTTATGGCAAAAGAGGAATTAACAAAAAATAAATTTTTGAAATTTTTAGGTTATGTATTTGATGCTATATATGTTAAAAGAGATAATAAAGAAATAGCAGCTTTAAAAACAACATTAAAAGCTCTAAAAAATAAAGAAAGTATAGCTATGTTCCCAGAAGGAACAAGAAATGGACTAGAAAAAGGAGAAAGTGTAAAAGAAGGAGTAGCATTTTTCGTACTACAAACAGGTGCAAAGGTACAACCAGTTGGAATAGTAGGAGGAGAAAAACCTTTTAAAAGGGTATATGTTAATTATGGAAAACCATTAGATTATAGTGATAGAGTTACTAAAAAGCCTTCAAAAGAGGAGCTAGAGCAAGTAAGTAAAGAGATAATGGATAACATAATTATGTTGACAAATATCAAACAATAATATATAATATTGTCAGTTTACTGCGTATAAGGCGTTTTTCAGTTATGAAAAACGCCATTTATAAAGATAAACCAAACGAAAGAGGATGTTACAATGTAACAAAGAATTAGGAAGGTGAAATTATGTCAGAACAATTAAATTTTGAACAAATGATAGAAGAATCAATGAAAAATATTAATGTAAAAGAAACAATAGAAGGAACAATAATAAATATAAACAAAAAGGGCGAAGTGATTATAGATATTGGGTATAAAGCAGATGGAATAATTCCAAGAGATGAATACTCATATAATGAATCAGCAGATCCTAGTGAAGAATTAAAAATTGGAGATAAAATAACAGCAGAAGTAATAAAAATGAATGATGGTGAAGGTAATGTATTGCTTTCCACTAAAAGATATAAAATGAAAGAGGCTCAAAAAGAGTTAGAAGAAAAATTTAAAAATAACGAAGTTTTAGAGGAAAGAATTACAGAAATTACAGACAAAGGATTTATAATTTCAAAAGAAGGATACAATATATTTATTCCAATTTCTTTATCTGGAATAACAAGAAGCGAAAACATAAAAGATTACAAAGATAAAGTGGTTAGATTTAGATTAATAGAATGTAAATTTAGACCTAGAAGAATAATAGGATCAATAAAAGCAGTTTTAGATGAAGAGAAAAATAAGAAAATAGATAAATTCTGGAATGAAGCAGAAGTAGGCAAAAAATATAAAGGAAAAGTTACAAGTATAAGTACATATGGAGCATTTGTAGATTTAGGAGCAGTACAAGGGTTACTACATATTTCTGAAATTACATGGAATAGAAATACACCACCTAATGAAATACTAAAGGTAGGACAAGTAATAGATGTAATAGCAATAGATGTGGATAAAGAAAATAAAAGAATTAAATTATCTTATGCAGAAAAGGGACCAGACCCTTGGAAATCTGTAGAAGGTAAATATAATATAAATGACATTTTAACAGTAAAAGTAGTTAAAATGATGCCTTTTGGAGCTTTTGTAGAACTAGAGCCAGGAATTGAAGGGTTAGTACATCTTTCTCAAATATGCGAAAGAAAAATAACAAAACCAGAGGAAGAACTAAGAATAGGACAAAAAGTAAATGCAAAAATAATTGATATGGATTTAGAAAATAAAAGAATCGAATTATCAATAAGAGAATTAGAAAATACATCAAATGAATATAAAGAATAAAGGAGTAATAAAAATGATAAACGAAAATATTAGAAACATAGCAATCATAGCACACGTAGACCATGGTAAAACAACATTAGTAGATGCATTATTAAAGCAAAGCCATGTATTTAGAGACAACGAAAAAGTTGACGAGAGAATTATGGATTCTAATGCATTAGAAAAAGAAAGAGGAATAACAATTCTTTCTAAGAATACAGCAGTTATGTATAATGGTGTAAAAATTAATATAGTAGATACACCAGGACATGCTGACTTCGGTGGAGAAGTGGAAAGAGTTTTAAAAACTGTTGATGGAGTTTTATTATTAGTAGATGCATTCGAAGGACCAATGCCTCAAACAAGAGAGGTTTTAAAGAAAGCGTTATCTTTAAATTTAAAACCGATAGTTGTAATAAATAAAATAGACAGACCAGGAGCAAACCCATCAAAAGTATTAGACCAAGTACTAGAATTATTTATAGAATTAGATGCAACAGACGAACAATTAGAATTCCCAGTAATCTATGCTTCAGCTAAAAATGGAATTGCTAAAATGAACATGGAAGATAGCAGTGATAATATAAATTGTATATTCGAAACAATTATTAAGGAAATAAATCCACCAGCTTGTGATGAAGAAGGACCTGTTCAAATGCTAGTATCTAATATTGACTATGATGAATTCATAGGAAGAATGGCTATAGGTAGACTAGAAAGAGGAATATTAAAAGTTAATGATCCAGTAGTTATTTGCAAAAAAGATGGAAAGATGGAGAATGCAAGAATAGGGAAAATCTATACACATATGGGACTTAAAAAAGTAGAAGTTCAAGAGATAGGTGCTGGTGATATCATTGAATTATCTGGTATTCCAGACATTAATATTGGTGAAACAATATGTGATATAGAACATCCAGAAAAAATAGATTTTGTAGATATAGACGAACCAACAGTTACTATGACATTTAGCGTAAATGATGGACCTTTAGCTGGTAAAGAAGGAAAATTCATTACTTCAAGACATTTAAGAGATAGATTATTTAAAGAGCTTGAAAGAAATGTAAGTTTACGTGTAAGCGAGACAGATTCTGCAGATTCATTTGAAGTAGCTGGTCGTGGAGAATTACATCTATCTGTATTAATAGAAACAATGAGAAGAGAAGGATACGAATTCTTAGTATCTAGACCTAAAGTTATTATTAAAGAAATAAATGGTGTAAAATGCGAACCAATCGAAAGACTTGTAGTTAATGTTCCAGATGATTGTATAGGAACTGTAATAGAAAAGTTAGGAAAAAGAAAAGCAGAGATGCAAAATATGGAACCAGCAGAGGCAGGACACACTAAAGTAGAATTCAAGATACCATCAAGAGGATTAATCGGATATAGAACAGAATTCATGACAGATACAAAAGGTAATGGTACTATGAACCATGTATTCGAAGATTACGAACCATACAAAGGAACAGTTGTTGCAAGAACAAGAGGAACAATCGTAGCTTTCGAAGCCGGAACATCTATAACATACGGATTATATAATGCACAAGATAAGGGTGATTTATTCATTGGGCCAGGTGTAGAAGTATATGAAGGTATGATTGTAGGTATAAACTCAAGACCAGAAGACTTATCTATAAATGTATGTAAAGAAAAACATCTAACTAATACAAGAGCCTCAGGTTCTGATGATGCTTTAAGATTAGTACCACCAATTCAAATGTCATTAGAAAAATCTATAGAATTTATTCAAGATGATGAATTAGTAGAAGTAACTCCAAAGAGTATTAGATTAAGAAAGAAAATACTAGATACAAAAACTAGAGAAAGAGAAGCAAGAAGAAAAGTTAAAGAAGATTAAAAATAAGATAAAAAGGGATTTGGGGACGGTCCTTTTTTCCCTTTTTTGTTTTCGAATAGGGATTTAAGGAACGTCCCTATTTTTTAAGGAGAAGCTATATGAACGAAATAGAGTTAAAAATAATAAAAGAAAAAGCTTTAGAAGACCATATTCCGATAATTATGGATGATACTTTAGAAGTAATAGATAAAATTTTAAAAGAAACGAAACCAAAAGCAATATTAGAGATAGGAACTGCTGTTGGGTATTCTGCTATGTGCTTTTCAAGATATTTAGCTGAAGGTGGTAAAATAGATACGATAGAAAGAGAACATGAAAGAGTAGAAGAGGCAAAGGTGAATATTCAAAAAGTAGGAGTAGCAGACAAGATTAATATTTTAGAAGGAGATGCAGTAGAAATATTGCCTACCTTAGATAAAAAATATGATGTTGTATTTATAGATGCTGCAAAGGGAAAATATCCATTCTTTTTAGAACAAGCTAAAAGAATGTTAAACAAAAATGGAATTATTTTTGCCGACAATATTTTATATAAAGGTTATGTAATGAGTGATTATAACAAACATAAACAAAGAACTGCAGTAAGAAATCTACGCGAATATATAAAAGAAGTAACAGAAGATGAAAATTGTACAACAGAAATATTAGAGGTTGGAGATGGGCTTGCAATAAGTAGATTTTAAAATATAGTGTTAAAGAAAAAAGACGTGATTTTAATTTTAATCACGCCTTTTTATTTTATGAGAATTTTATTTTATAAAAATTTTTTTGGTTTATGCAGCTCCCAGTTAGGCTGGGAAGAAATTTATGGTTATCTTAATTGTATAGCTCTCATTTGCATAAAATCGTCGAAGTTTATACCAAAATAATATTTGAAATTGGACTCAAAACTATCTAAGACTAAAATATCTTTTCTAGAATTTTTGTCAAATTCAAAATGCATATATTGTGGCAAGAAAAACATAGCTGAATTTACGCTTTCTATTTTTTCTAAAAATAAGTCCCTATTGTTTTTATATACCGAAGAATGACCAGCTGTGCCATTTTTTTCGGTCTCTCTCATTCTAAATGTTTTTATTTGTGTTTCGCGATAAAACTTAATATCTTTATCTGGAATATGAACAATACGAGTTGTATGTAAAGACGAATAACCATTTATTTTAGGTTCCGCTATATAATCTTTTCTTTTTCTGGAAAGTTCAGTTATATTTGGATTATGTGTAACTAAAAAGTTTTCCATTTCGTAAGCTTTTTGAATTAGTAAATCTTCATCTGTTTTACCATCTACAGCTAAGATAATTATTTTGTCTCCGAATATATCTAAAGCTTCACCTTTTTTATCTAGTTTTTCCATATAGTTATGCTTAGATTTTACCCTAGACATTATATAAAAATCTACGTTTTTAAAAGCAGCTTGTAAACTTGCGTTTTCTGCTTCTAAGTTTTGTATATAATATTGAAGATACTCATTTACATATGTATCATATAACCTTACTAGATTATTTCTATTTTCTAAAGCTGTCCTTTGTTCTGGACTTAAAATAAATTGAGCAAGTCCAATTCTTTGCGCGGGAACAGCAAGAACCTCGCTACTTTCGTCAGATTCTAATGAGTTTGTCTTTTGAGACAATGATATCACCTCTATAATAAGTATATTTGCGCGCGAAGAATATTATACCAAATTTTACTAAAAAGAGCAATAAAAAAGGGTATAAATCGTTCGACCTATACCTTCAAAATTCGACATTATAATTTACCTAAATATTTTAAACTAGAAAAAATAGTATCTACAATTAAAATTATTGGCATTAAGTATATTAGGACTTTTAAAATATAGGTAGGAATAGCTGTTAATGATTTTTCTATTTTTTTAGAGAAAAATGGATGAATATGATTAATAAATAATAATCCGATAAATCCCCATACTATTGTGTAAAAGATACTAATTCTACCATTTAAATTAAAAAAGTCATATGTATAATCCCACCATTTAGCAGCAAAAATTGCATCTAGTGCAAAACCTACTACATATTCAAAGGCAGAGAAAATAAATGCTGAAGCAAAAAATAATTTAATAGAATTTTTTTTATATTGGCTAATAAACAAAATCATTAAAATTGCTCCAAACCCATAAATAGGACAAATAGGACCAACTAAAAATCCACGGTTTGTGAAATGACCTAATACAAGTAATGAGTAGAATGTTTCCATTAGCCATCCAATGAATGAGTATAGGAAAAAGTATAATATTATATATTGTGTATCTGTTAATTTCTTTTTTACAATTAAAGCTTTTGACGCTTCCATAAAAAAACCCCCTATAACAAATGTAGGAGGTAATATATTTAAATTTCATTAATAGCATTTCGTATAATATTTGCACTAGTTTCGAATTTATGAATTTCCTCTTGGTTTAAAGTCATAATTCCAGTTTTTTCGACACCATTTATTCCAATAACAGAAGGTGTACTAATAAATATTTTTTGAACTGGGTCATAAGAAGAAACGCATATAATCGCTTTTTCATCTGCTATGATTGCACTAGTTATTCTTGTTAAAGCAGAAGCTATTCCAAAACAAGTGTAATTCTTCTTTTGAGCAATTTTAAAACCAAAGTTTCTTGTTTCGTCTTCTATATTTATCATATCTTCGTGTGATAGATAGTTAGAAATTGGTTCTAAACCGATTTTTGCATTGCTCCAAGGAACAAACTGACTATTTCCATGTTCACCAATAACATAAGCATGTACGCTTTTTGGTGAAATATCAAGTTTATCTGCAATAATATTTTGGAGTCTTGCAGAATCTAATGATGTTCCAGAACCAATAATTTTATTTGAATTTAGTCCTGAATATTGCCAAGTAAGATATGTCATAACATCTAGTGGGTTACCTGCGACAAGTATAATTCCATTAAACTTTGTAGTTGCAATACTTTTAACAATTTCTTTAAAGATATTACTTGCATTATGCAAATCTTCCATTCTAGATGAAATATTTGCTCTTTGGCTAACACCAGCTGTTATACATATAATTGATGCATCATTACATTCTTCATATGTTCCAAACTTGATTTTAGAAGAAGTGTTAGTAAGTGGTATACAATTTAGTAAATCTAATGCTTCCCCTTCAGCTTTTTGCATATTAATGTCTATTAATACGATTTCATGTATATTTATATTAGAACTTAAAAGTGAATAGGCATAACTAACCCCAACGTTACCAGTACCTATTATAACTACTTTATTTTTCATTTGTAAGAGACCTCCTAATAATTTGTCTGCCAATATAGTATATAGCAAAATGGCTCTGCTGTAAAGATATTAAGATAATTTTAATATATTATATCTTAATAATTCATAAATAGTATTGCTAATAGAATAAAAAAATTGTACAATCATGAAAAATATAAAAAAGGGGGATAACCATGATTAAATTAGAAAATATTTCTAAGTCATATGTAAAAGGAAAAAAATCTGTAGATTCCCTAAACTTAGAAATAAAAGATGGAGAAATTTTTGGCTTTTTAGGTCCAAATGGTGCAGGAAAAACAACAACTATCAAGATGATTACAGGCATATTAAATGCTGATGAGGGAAGAATATTGGTAGATGATAAAGATATAAAAAAGGAGAGTATTTCTGCTAAGAAAACTATAGGCTTTGTGCCAGACACACCAGATATATTCTTAAAACTTAAAGGAATAGAATATTTAAATTTTATGGGAGATATTTATGAGGTCCCAAAAGAAATAAGAAAACAAAGAATAGAAGAATTAACAAAGAAATTTGAGATATATGATAATTTAAATGAAGAGATGCAAGGCTATTCACACGGAATGCGTCAAAAAATAATATTATGTGGTGCTCTTTTAAATAATCCAAAAAACTGGATATTAGATGAGCCAATGACGGGCTTAGATCCAAAGGCATCTTATGACTTAAAAGAAATGATGAGGAAACACGCAAAGGAAGGTAATTGTGTTTTCTTTTCTACACATGTTTTAGAAGTTGCAGAAAAATTATGTGACAGAGTAGGAATTATAAATAAGGGGAAATTAATTTTTGTTGGAACATTTGAAGAGATGAAGACAAAACTAAAAGACAATGGAACTTTGGAAGAATTATTCTTGGAGATTACACAAGATGAATAAGATTAGTTCACTTACAAAAGTTCTCCTTAAAAATTCCTTCCAAAAATATAGTGAAAATAATAAAAAAACAAGTCAAATAGGAAAAGTGATACTTTACGGAATTTTACTAGTCTATTTAATGGGAATATTTGGATTCCTTTCATATGGGTTAATTACAACATTACAGCAAGTGCATCAAGAAGCAATGTTTATTGGAATATTTTTATTAGGACTAGCATTGCTTACAATAATACAATCAATTATATCAGCAACAAATGTATTCTATTTTTCAAAAGATTTAGATTACATTTTGCCATTACCATTAAAACCAAGAGAAATATTAATTTCGAAATTAAATGTAATATTAGTAACCGAATATGTAATGGAGTTAATATTTGCGGTAGCCCCAATAACTGTTTATGGAATTCTTACATCAGCAGGGCCAATGTTTTATATAGTTTCATTATTGGTATTAATAATATTTCCAATAATACCAATACTTATTGCAACTTTTATAATAATGGTAATAATGAGTTTTTCGAAAGGTGTAAAAAATAAAGATAGATTTAAACTTATAGCACCACTTTTAGGAATTACATTGGCTTTAGTACTTTCATTTGCTTTTTCTGGAACATCAGAATTAAGTGAAGCGGATTTATTAAAGGCATTAACACAAGCTAATAGTATGGTAGAAATGGTTAGTGATAGTTTACCTATTATAAAACCAGGAATTAATGCGATAGTAAATTCAAGTTTTATTGAATTTTTAAAATTGCTAGGAATTACAGCAATATGTTATATTGTATTTATATTAATAGGAAATAAACTTTATTTTAGAGGGGCAGTAGGAAATTTAGATTCAGGAGCAAAGAAAGGGAAAAATATTACTGGTAAAGATATAAAAATAAATTTAGTAGGGAAATCATATGTTGCTAAAGAATTTAAAATGTTATTTAAAAATCCGATATTTTTTGTGCAATGCGTATTGCCATCTGTATTAATGCCAGTAGTATTTTTGGGAATATTTATTGTAAGTATAAATAGTAATAATTCACAAGAAGCAATAAGTGAATTCCAAAATGTATTAAGTGGTTTTATAGAGACTCCAATTGGATTGGCAGCAATTCTTGCGCTTACAGAATTTTTAACAAGTATGCTTTATATTGCTCCAACAGCTATATCAAGAGATGGACAAAATGCAATATTTATGAAATATATACCTGTTCCATATTATAAACAACTAGTTTATAAAGGAATTCCGAATGTGGTTTTTGGAACTATAACATCAATAATTGTTTTAGTATTTGTTTATGTAGTAGCAAAAACATCAATTTTATTTTTATTAACAGCTTTTGTATTAAATTTAGTTTTATTAATTTTACAAACAATATTAATGGAATTAGTTGATTTAAGAAAACCAAAATTAGAATGGTCAACTGAATATGCGGTAGTAAAACAAAATATGAATTTATTATGGCCTTTTGTATTAAATTTATTAGAAATTGGAATAATATTTATAGTATCTATACCATTAAGTTTTACAAATTATTTAATAACAGCTGTAATTTTAGCGTTGCTACATATTATAATTACTTATTTTGTAAATAGATACATTTATAATAATCAAGCTAAATTATTTGACAAAGTAAGCTAGTAAACTAAGGAGGAAAAGATGAATATAGGAATTGACCTTGATGGTGTATTAACTAATTTTAATGAATTTTGTATGAGTTATGGAACAAAATATGCTTCTGAAATAGGCAAGGGAAAGATTGTAAATTCCAAAGGATATGAGAGTATAGAAATTTTTAGTTGGGATATGCAAACAGACATACAATTTTGGGAAAAATATAACTCGAAGTATGCTGAAGAAGAGAAGCCTAGACCATTTGCAAAAGAAGTATTAGATAAACTTAAAGCAGATGGACATAATATATATATTATTACAGCGAGAGCTAGTGAATTTGAAGATATAGAAGCACAAAGTAAGATGCAGGATATGGTTAGAAATTGGTTTAAAAGCAATGAATTATATTATGATGAATTAATTTTTTCTACAGTTAATAAATTGGAAAATTGTAGGGCAAATAACATAGATATAATGATAGAAGATAGCCCACACAACATAAAACAACTTGCGGAGTTTTTGCCAATTATGTGTTTTGATACAAGATATAATAAGAATTGTGAAGGTAGGAATATAATTAGAGTATATAGTTTTTATGATATATATGAAAAAATAAAAGAATTTGAAAAAACAAAGAATCCAACTGAATAAGTTGGATTTTTTTGATGTAGGCTATGTTAAATTACTAATGAATGTGCTGTTACTATTGTGTTAAATAATAGTTAATTTAAATTTTCTCTTTATAAATTTAGTTATTTCTACTAAGATAACCGGTAATATAGATAATCCTATTGTTATAATCCATTCTATTGGTTTTAAAATAGTCAAACTAAATATATTTCTGACTATTGGAACAAATAAAATAATTAGTAATAATACAAATGAAGATGCAAGTGCAAAGAATAGATATTTGTTATGACCATTTCCTTTTGCAAAAATAGAGTCTGTATTAGATCGTTGGTTAAATGCGTGTAGCATTTGTGAAATTGCTAAAACGCAAAATGCCATAGTTTGACCTACAATATAGCTATCTGTAGTATATCCTATTAAAAATGCAGAAATTGTAGCAATTGTTATAAAAAGACCATGTAAAATGACTCTAGCAACTAATGATTTTTCAAAAAGAGTACCAGATTTTACAGGTTTTTCTTTCATTATGTTTTTGCTTGCTGGGTCAACACCTAATGCTAAAGCAGGAAGTGAATCTGTTGCTAAGTTTATACATAAAATGTGTATTGCAAGAATTGGTGGATCCCAATTTAATAAAGTTGCAATAAATAATGTTAAAATTTCTGCAATATTACCAGCTAATAAAAATTGAATTACCTTTTGAATATTTTTATAAACTCTACGACCTTCTTTTATGGCATAAACAATAGTAGTAAAATCATCATCTAATAAAATCATATCTGAAGCATCTTTTGCAACATCAGTACCATTAATTCCCATTGATATACCAATATCAGCTTTATTAAGTGCAGGTGCGTCGTTTACACCATCACCAGTCATGGCAACGATTTCTCCGCTTCTTTTTAAAGAATTTACAATTCTTAATTTGTGGTTAGGTGATACTCTAGCAAAAACAGAAGTATTTTCGACGATTTTGTCTAATTCATCATCAGTCATGTTATCTAATTCTGTTCCAGTAATTGCTTTGCTGTTTTCTTCATATATTCCAAGCTCTTTTGCAATAGCCTTTGCTGTAATTACATGGTCACCTGTGATCATAATAGTTCTAATTCCTGCTTCTTTACAAGTTTTTATGGAATTTGGAACTTCAAGTCTTGGAGGGTCAATCATACCTACAATACCAATAAAAGTTAGATTATTTTCTATATTTTCTCCTTCGCTTGGAACTTTATTAAGAATTTTTTTGGCAAAACCTAAAACTCTTAAAGCTTCAGAAGATAGAGAGGTATTTAAATTAAGTATTTTTTCTTTATATTCAGCTGTTAAAGGCTGTATACCATTAGTTGTAAGAACATTATCACACACATTCAAAAGTTCATCTAAGGCACCTTTTACATATGCTGTTATATTGCCTTCTATGTTATGAACTGTAGTCATACGTTTTCTGTCAGAATCAAAAGGTTGTTCATAAAGTCTTTCATAGTTCCTTTCTAGTTCTTCTTGATTAATTTTAAAATAATCTCTACCAAGCAGTAAAAGGGCACCTTCTGTTGGGTCACCAATAATCATATTGTTATTTTTCTTGTCAAATGTTGCATCATTGCATAAAAGACCAGAATATATTAACTCTTTATATGATTCTTTATTTTGTATATTAGTTATAGTAATGGCAGAGCCAGTTAAAATGTCATCCATAGTGGCTAATTTTTTTACGACCATTCTGTTTTGTGTAAGAGTTCCAGTTTTGTCAGAACAAATAACAGTACTACTACCAAGTGTTTCGACAGCAGGAAGTTTTCTAATTAAGGCATTTTCTTTTGCCATACGTTTTACTCCAAGAGCCATAACTATCGTGGCAGTTGCAGGTAAGCCTTCTGGTATTATAGAGATTGCAAGTGAAATCGCAGTCATAAATAATGGAAGAATAGGTCTTTTATAGAGTAGTCCGATTACAAATATAATTACACAAACGATTAAACCTACAATACTTAATGTTTTACCAACTGCAGAAAGTTTTCTTTTTAAAGGTGTATCAAATTCATCATTATTATTAAGAAGAGAGGCGATATGTCCAACTTCTGTATTCATACCTGTAGCAGTGACAACTCCAATACCTCTACCATAAGTAATAAGTGAAGAAGTATATGCCATGTTAATTCTATCTGCTAAAAAACAATCAGCAGTTAAAACTTCATCAGCATCTTTTTCTACAGGAACGGTTTCACCAGTTAAAGCAGATTCTTGAATTTTTAAATTTGCACTTTCTAAAAGTCTCATGTCAGCTGGTACTACACTTCCTGCATCTAAAATTACAATATCTCCAACTACAATTTCAGAAGCTGGGATAATAACTTCTGCGTTATTTCTAATAACATGTGCTGTAGGTGAACTCATACTTTTTAATGCTTCTATGGAAGCTTCAGCCTTTTTTTGTTGTACAACACTAATTATAGCATTTAAGAAAACTATGAATATAATTACATATCCTTCTATAAATTCATCTAAGAAGAAAGATAAAATACTTGCTAAAATAAGAATTATAATCATAGGATCTTTTAGTTCATATAAAATCAATTTAAAAATACTTTTTCTTTTCTTTTTAGAAAGTTCATTAAGCCCATAAATTTTTTGTCTACTGCGAATTTCTTCTTCACTTAATCCATAGTCCGAAGTTTTTAACTTTTCCAATACTTCTGACGAAGAAAGCGAATGCCAATTTTCTTGTTCCAAGTAAGAAACACTCCTTTCATAAATAAGTATAACCAAATTATAACAATACTAACAAAAAAATAAAATAAATATTGCAATTTATTAAAAATATTATTAAGATAGGTGAAAAGGAAAAAAGAAAAAGGAAAAGGAAAAAGAAAGAGGGATATGGGGACGGTCCTAAAATCCCTATATAAGAAAAGCTGGATTTATATATATAATTAAAGTAGTAGTTAACGGAGGAAGTAATGAAAAATAAAAAAGAAAAAACAAAGAAGAAATTTACGATTTTAGGAATGAGTATTTGGAGAGTTTTAGCGTATTTTATAATTTATAGTATTTTAGGATATTTAATTGAAACATTATTTGGATTAGTTACAAAAGGTGTTATAGAAAGTAGACAGAGCTTTTTATATGGCCCATTTTGCGCTATATATGGGTTAGGAGCTGTCATAATGATTGGACTTTTACAATATTTTAAGAAAAATAATTTTACATTGTTTTTTGGTGGCTTTTTAATTGGATCTGTAGTTGAATATTTAGTAAGTTTATTTGGAGAGATGATGTTACATGTAAAGTGGTGGGATTATTCGAATATTCCACTTAATATAAATGGTAGAATATGTGTATATTTTTCTATATTCTGGGGAATCCTTGCAATCTTTTTAATGACATATATTAATAAAAAAGTAGATAAATTATTGCTTTGGTTAAAAGAAAAAATTAATATAAAAGCATTAAAAACGATTACTATAATAACAATAATTTTTATGGCTGTTGATTGTGTATATACTGGAGTGGCTTTAAGAATGTTTTATGCAAGAATTGAACATAGTGGTTTAATTAAAATGCAAAATGGTGAGCAATACTTGCTAGATTATGAAGAAATACAAAATAAGCCTGGTGTAAAAGAATTTATGGAAAAATATTTAAGTGATGAAAAAATGCTTAAGACATTTCCAAATTTAAAAGTTACAGATATTAATGGAAATATCGTACTTGTAAAAGATGTATTTCCAGACATACAACCTTACTATGTTAAATTGTTTACACCAAAGCCTATACAGAGAATTAATGTGGAACAACAAAATTAGTAATTTTTTTTAAGGAGATATATATGGGCGAAAAAGAAATAATAGAGATAAATAAAAATGGCTGGAACGAATTAGTAAGAAGTGGAAAGAATTACTCTAATACATCATTACCAGAATATGGACCATTTATGAGAAATGAAGAATATTTTAATATATTTAAAGATGTAAAAAATAAAAAAGTTTTAGAGTTAGGTTGTGCTAAAGGCGAAAGCTTAAAATATTTACAAACTAAAGGTGCAAGCGAAGTTTGGGGAATAGATATATCAGAAGAGCAGATAAAATATGCAAAAAATAATGTGCCAACTGGAAAATTTTTTGTTTCAGCAATGGAAGATAACCCTGGTATTCCAGAGAATTATTTTGATTATTGTTTATCTTTATATAGTATAGGTTTTTCATCAAGTTTAGAAAAAACACTAGCACTTGTTTCAAGCTACTTAAATAAAGACGGAAAATTTGTGTTTTGTTGGACACATCCATTCTTTAACTGTTTAGGGATAGCTGAGGATAAAGTTGTAATAAGAAAATCATATAATAATGAAGCTCTTGCTAATATAACAAAAGGTGAAGACAAGATACCTATGGTACAATATAATTTTAAAATTTCTACAATTATAAATGCAATGATTAAATCAGGATTAACAATCGAAAAAATGATAGAAGATAAGCCAATTCAAGAAAATCATATTGGAAATTATAAAAGTAATTTTTGGGATAAACGAAAAATAGAAAGTGCTCCAACTACGTTAATAATTATTGCTAAGAAATAAAGAGGTGTAAAATGGAAAAGATTGCATTAATAGCAGATATACATTCAAATATAGTAGCATTAAAAGAGGTATTAGAAGATATAGAAAGTAGAGGCATAAGAAGAATATTTTGTTTGGGAGATATTGTACTAAAAGGTTCATCACCATGCGAAACATTGGATTTAATAAGAAACAAATGTGAAGTAGTTATAAAAGGAAATTGTGACAATTATGCAGTAAATCCTAATTATAAAAATCCGAATGAAAACCATTTATATCATAGAAGATGGTATAATAATATTTTAGGTGAAGAAAGAATAGAATATTTAAGAAATTTACCTATGTATAAGGATTTATATGTGAGTGGAACTTTAGTAAGAATGTTTCATGCTAGTAAAAATGATTTAGATTATAGAGTGTTCGATATTTCAAGTGTAGAAGAAAAGATGAAATTATTCGAAGATGAATCAAATATTCCAGACATTGTATTTTATGCTGATATTCACAAGCAGTATTTACAAAAAATTGTAAATAAAACTTTAATAAATGTTGGAAGTGTAGGAAATGCTTTAGAAATATCAATTCCGAATGATGAAGCTATAGATATGCAAGAGATTACCCAAGCACATTACTGCATTATTGAAGGTGAAGTAGGAGCTAAAGAGAAGAAGGCTTTATCAATTCAATTTGTAAGAGTGCCATATGATATAAATAAAGAGCTAGAATTAGCTAGAAAAGCTAATTCACCAAGTTTAGAAAAATATGAGTTGGAATTAACTAAAGCAAAATATAGAGGAAAAAATAAATAATTGAAATTAGGAAAAGAAAATATGGAATTTAATGAAATAAGAAAAGAAGCAAATAAAAAAGTTTTAGAAATTATGAGTATAATAAATACAGGTAATAATTTTGAGTATTTTAGTGATTTAGATTCTATTCAGTATAGAATAAAATCAGATAATAGCATTATTGCTAAAATGCAAAAGGTCGGAGATAACATATATAATGTATATGATCTTATTGGGATAAGGTATATTTTTAATGATTTAACTAATTACAAACAGCTTAAAGATTATATAGTAAATAATCCAAACTTTGAAATAGTAGAAATAAAAAATTATTTACAAGATGGTCATCCAGAAGATCCAAATTATAAAGCATTGCATATTAGAATGAAATATCATAACTTTCCATGTGAAGTAGAATTTATGGATGTTAAGATGGCTGAACATGTAGTAAAAACACATGCAGAGTATAAAAATGGTTTGCTAAAGTAAGCTAGTGAGGATGGATGCAAATAATGAAAAATTAGAGAATTTGATAATTAAAGAATAGAAAAAATATTTATATAAAAGAAGATAACTATATAGACAAACTGATATAAACTTGCTATAATACAATGTGATTTAATTTTTTGATATAAACGGAGGATTTTATCATGGATGTGCGGAAATTTGTAGGAACATCTTTTGAAGATGTTGCAACTGAATTGTCTAACATGATTAGGCAAGAGTACACCAATCATTTGGAGTTTTTAAGAGACAATGCAATTACGGACAGGGAGGAGCCTAAATACTGGGAAAAAAGATTGCTTGCAGAACCATCAATTGTAAGTACACGTGTATATGATAAGATAATGAGGGTTATGCAAGATCCAGATCAGTATAGGGAGTTATTAAAGAAAAGATTCCCATGGAGTAAGCCGGTAATTAGGATTACAAGGGTATCTAGTTTCTTTGAGGGGATTTTCCCTGGACCGCAAAATGCTATTCCAAAAAATGTAGAGTGGCTGATAAACGTAAGAAAGCTGTCACTCGAAAAAAGAGTATACTCAAAGTATACTAATTGTAATTAGTAAATCTTCCAACCAGTTCGCTGGAAATATGTAAGCAAGGAGCCTTATAGCAGAATGCTATTGGGCTTCTTTGTTGTTTTAAATGGAAGTGCATTGATTTTAAAAATACATACTGATATAATAATCCAAACAAAGGAGGAGATTATGGAAAATAAATTTGAATGGAAATTCACAGATATTTATAAAACAAAGGAAGATTATAAAGAAGATATTAAAAAGGTAAAAGAAAAACTAGAAGAAATCGTTCAATATAGAGGAAAATTAAAAGATTCATCAGAAAATATATATAAATGCTACAAAATATATGAAGAAATAGTAGAAATGGATTGCAAAATATATGCATACGGAATGTTACAATATCATAGAAATATGACAAATCAAGAAGCTGTAGAACTATTTAAAGAAGCAGAAGAATTAGATAATAAAATTGATGAAAAGACAGCATTTATGGTACCAGAGCTTACAAATATGGACACAGCTACATTAGAAAAATACATGAAAGAAGATAAAAGTTTACAAAGATATTCAAGAAGAATAACTGAAATTATAGAAAACAAAAAACATATATTAAGTAAAGAAATTGAGGAAGTGCTATCTAAATTTTCTGATACATTTAATGGATGTGAAAATGCATACAGTGTATTAACAAATGCAGAAATTAAATTTCCATCTATTAAAGATTCAAACGGAAAAGAACTAGAAGTAAATGAAGCTGAATATTCTAAATTATTAGAAAATAAAGATAGAGAAGTAAGAAGAAAGGGAGCTATAGCATTAGTATCAGAATATGGTAAATATATTAATACAATAACAGAATTATATTTAAATACAGTAAAACAGGATACAAAGATTGCTAAATTAAGAAATTATAAAAGCTCATTAGAAAAAGCAGTATTGGACGACGAGGCAACAGTAAAAGTTTATAATACTTTATTAAAAACAGTTAATGAACATATAGAAATAAATCATGAATATACATCATTAAAAAAGAAACTTTTAAATTTACCAGATATTCATATGTATGACATGAGCATAAATCCATTTAATCAAATAGATACTACAATGAATATAAAAGATGCTGAAGAACTAATTTTAAAAGCTTTAGCACCACTAGGAACTGAATATGTAAATAAACTAAAAGAAGCATTTAATTCAAATTGGATGGATGCGTACCAATCTCCAAACAAAAGAGGAGGAGCATATAATATGCCAGTATACGGAGTTCATCCATATGTACTTTTAAATTATACAGGTACAAATTTTGATGTATCATCAATCGCCCATGAGTTTGGACATGCAATGCATTCATACTATTCAGACAAAAATCAAAATGTGTTAGAACATAGCTATACTCTTTTATTAGCAGAGATAGCCTCAACCGTAAATGAAATTTTACTTGCACAATATAGACTAGATAATTCAACAGATAAACAAGAAAAAATAGCGCTATTATATGACAGAATAGAAACAGTAAAAAGTACTTTATTTACACAAGCTATGTTTGCAGAATTTGAACAAGAAGTACACTCAAGAATAGAAAATGAAGAAATATTAAATGCAGAAAAGTTAGGAAATATATATGTAAATTTGTGCAGAAAGTATTATGGTGAAGACCTAGTTATAGATGAATATAACAAATACAACTGGACTAGAGTACATCATTTCTTTAGATGTTTTTATGTGTATAAATATGCAACAGGAATATCTTGTGCAATAGACATAGCAAGTAGAATTTTAGCAGGAGAAGAAGGCTTAGTAGAAAAATATATTAATATGCTAAAAATGGGTGGAAGTAAAAAATCATTAGACATTTTAAAAACAGTTGGAATTGATTTAGAAGATAGCGGAACATATGAAAATGCACTTAAATTTTATAAAAACGATATAGAAAAATTAGAAGAATTAATATAGGGAAAAAAGGAACGTACCAAATCCCGATGTTTCTAAATTCCGAAGGAGATAAAATGAGTGAAGTTAAATGGACAGAGGAGCAAAGCCAAGCTATACACGAAAAGGGTTCTAATATATTAGTCGCAGCAGCTGCAGGTAGTGGCAAGACTGCTGTTTTAGTAGAGCGAATAATTAATAAAATAATTCAAGAAGAAATAGATATAGATAAGTTATTAGTTGTAACTTTTACAAATGCTGCTGCAAGTGAGATGAGAGAAAGAATATTAAATGCTATTTATAAGAAGATAGAAGAAGAACCAACTAATTTACGTCTACAAAAGCAAATTACACTTTTAAATAAATCAAATATTTGTACAATACATTCTTTTTGTTTAGATGTAATAAGAAATAATTTTTACGAAATAAACATATCACCAAACTTTAGAATTGGTGATACAGCAGAAATAGAACTTTTAAAAGAAGAGGTATTAGATGAACTTTTTGAAGATTTGTATTTAAAAGAAGATAAAGGATTTTTAAAACTTTTAGAAATCTATACAAGTTATAAAGATGATGAGCCTCTAAAAGATATAGTAAAAAGTATATATAATTTTATTCAAAGTGCACCATTCCCAGAAAAATGGTTAGCTGAAAAAGTAAAACTATTTGATATAGATATCGAAAATACTGATTTCGCAGAGACAGTATGGGGAAAAATTATTTTAAATAATTATAAAGAATGTATTGAAGAAAATATTTTAGGTTTAAAGAAAATAAAAAAAGAATTAGACGCAGAAAATGAATTAGAAAAATTTTCGCAAGCAATAAGACTAGACATAGAAAATTTAGAAAGTCTATTAGCGAACTTAAATTCATGGGATAAATCATATGAACTTGCAAAGAACTTTTCTTTTGTTAGATGGCCAAGTAGTAAAAAAATAAATTCAGAAACACCTGCGCTTGTAAAAGAAAAAAGAGATATGATAAATGCAAAATTTAAGAAATTAAAAGATAGCATTTTTATATATACTTCAGCTGAGGTGCTAGCAGATTTAAAAGATATGTATGAAGTCCTAAATCTACTACAAGCAATAATTTTAAAATTTAATGAAAATTATAAAAAGGCAAAATTAGAAAGAAATATAATAGATTTTAATGACATAGAACATTTAGCCTTAAAAATATTAATTAAGGACGAAGATGGAAAATATGTACCTTCAGAGATTGCAAAAAAATACCAAGATAAGTTCGAAGAAATTGCGATTGATGAATATCAAGATAGTAATATGGTTCAAGAATACATATTAACTTCAATCTCTAAAGGCAACAACATATTTATGGTAGGAGATGTAAAACAAAGTATATATAAATTTAGACAGGCAATGCCAGAACTATTTTTAAATAAATACAAAACATATAAATTAAAAAAGGAAAAAACAGAAGCTGATGATTTAAAAATACAATTATTTAAAAATTTTAGAAGTAGAAAAAACATACTAGATACAACTAATATTATCTTCCAAGAAATTATGAGCAAAGATTTAGGCGATGTTGATTATAATGAGGATGAATATTTAAACTTAGGAGCAAATTATGAAGAGCCTCAATTGGAAAATATAGATTTTGCAGGGAAAACGGAAATAAATATAATTAATTTGGAAGACACTACAAAAGACTCACAAGAAGATGAAGAAGATAATGTAAAAACAGAAAGAATTGAAAACTCTATTTTAGAAGCAAGGTATGTAGCCCAAAAGATTAATGAGCTCATAAATAGTAATTATTATGTGTTAGATAAAAAAGAAGGTTATAGAAAAGTTACATATAAAGATATAGTGGTACTATTAAGATCAACAACAGAATTATCTCCAATATATGAAAAAGAAATTTCAGATTTAGGTATGCCAGTATATAGTGAGACATCTACAGAATATTTAAATTCAGTAGAAATACAACTAATTATGTCTTGCCTAAAAATAATAGATAATCCAATGCAAGACATACCATTAGTTACAGTTATGAGATCAATGATTGGTGGATTTACAGATAATGATTTAATAGAGATTAGATTAGCAGATAAATATGAAAACTTTTATGAAAGTATTGTAAAAGCAAGAATTCAGGTAAATGAAGAATTACGTAACAAGATTGATTCTTTCTTGGAACTTATAAATCAATGGAGAGAAGCAAGTGAGTTTTTAGCATTAGATGAGTTGATTTGGAAAATTTATATGGATACAGGTTATTACAATTATGTTGGATTAATGCAAAATGGAAAGTTAAGACAAGCAAACTTAAAAATGCTTTTCGAAAGAGCAAAGCAATATGAGAGTGCAACATTTAAAGGTGTATTTAATTTTATAAACTTTATAGATAAGTTAAAGCTTCGCAACAATGATTTAGGTGCAGCAAAGATAATTGGTGAGAACGAAAATGTAATTAGAATTATGAGTATTCATAAAAGTAAAGGTTTAGAATTCCCTGTAGTATTTTTAAGTAGTACAGGAAAAAACTTTAATTTAAAAGATTTAAGAGAAAAAATATTAATACATCAAGAAATTGGTTTTGGACCAAATTATGAAAACAGTGAATTAAAAATAGAATATCCAACACTTGCAAAAGAAGCAATCAAGATGGTAAGCAAAAGAGAAAGCATTTCTGAAGAAATGAGAGTGCTATATGTTGCTTTAACAAGGGCTAAGGAAAAATTGATTATTACAGGAATAGAAAAAGATTTACAAAAATCTATCGAAAGCAAAGAGAAAGAATTACAAATTTATGAGAGTGAAGATAATTCAAAAATAAATCCTAAAATCCTAGAAAGTTATAAATCATATTTGGATTGGATAGAACTAGTTTATTTAAAAAATAAAATTAAAAATTCGGATATATTTGAATTTAATGTAGTAAGTAAAACTGAAATATTAAATCAAACTGTAGAAAGTGAAACAGAAAGAAAAGATGTATTAAAAGATATAGCAAATAAAAAAGTATCAAAAGAAAATATGGAAAAAATAAAGAATATTTTGGAATGGGAATATAAATATAAAGATTCTACAGAAATGCCAAGTGAACTTTCTGTCTCTAAAATTAAAGAACTATCAAAGGATACTGAGGAAAAGATTGGAATAACATTGAAAAAGCCAAATTTCTTAATAGAAAAGACAGAGCTAACACCAGCAGAAAAAGGTACAATAATGCACTTATGTTTACAAAAACTAAATTATAAAGAAGAGTATAATTTAGAAAAATTAAAAAATATGGTTAACAACCTAGTAAACAAAGAAATTATTTTACCAAAAGAAGCTGAAAGTGTAAATTATAATAAAATACTAGCTTTTCTAAGCTCAAATATATGGAAAGAAATGCAAACTGCAAAAGTAGTAGAGCAAGAAAAAGCATTTTATCTAAATCTAAAAGCAAATGAAATATACCAAAATGATGCAGAAGATGAAATATTAGTACAAGGTATTATAGATTTATATTATATAACTAATAATGATGAACTAGTTTTAGTAGACTATAAAACAGATTATGTAGAAAATAATAATGAACAAAGTTTAGAAGACAAATATAATATACAATTAGAGATTTATAAAAAAGCTCTAGAAGAATCCTTAAATAGAAAAGTTGATAAGGTCTACATATATTCAACATGGCTTAATAAAGAGATAGAGATTTAGGAAAACAAGAACGCCCCAAATCCCTATCAAAATCACGAAAAAATTTGCTACAAGCCTTGATTTTTGGAAATATATGTTATATAATACGAATATAGCAAAATACATTACATAAGGAGTGGGAACAAATCCCACTCCTTATGAGTGTAAAGGGAGGTAAAATCTTGTCTAAGATAGAAAAAAATGTAGAAGAATTAATAAATCCTATAGTAACAAATTTAGGATATAAACTTTATGATGTCATTTACGAAAAAGAAGCAAAAGACTATTATTTAAGAATTTTTATAGATAACGAAAATGGCATAAGTTTAGAAGATTGCGAAAAAGTGAATAATGCTATTACAGAGATTCTAGATGAAAAAGATTATATTAAAGATCAATACTTTTTAGAAGTATCATCACCTGGAATAGAAAGAGTATTAAGAAAGGATTGGCAATTAGAAGAAAATATAGGACAAGAGGTAGAAGTAAAATTATTTAAGCCATTTAATGGTGAAAAATTAATAACAGGAATTTTAAACGGATTTGATGAAGAAACAATAAATATAGATGAGCAAGAAATACCTAGAAAAGATATTTCATTAATAAAAATAAAATATAATTGGTAAAAGGAGTGTAAGTAATGAGAGAGGAAGGAATAGATAATAAACAACTAATAGTTGCAATACAAGAATTAGAAAAGGAAAAAGGAATAAAAAAAGATTATTTATTAGATTCTATAGAATCAGCATTATTAACAGCATATAAAAGAAATTATAATTCACAAGAAAATGTTAAAGTAGTAGTAGACAGAGAAACAGGAGCATCACACTTATATTCTGTAAAAGAAGTAGTAGAACACGCAGAAAATCCAATTTTACAAATATCATTAGAAGAAGCAAGAAAGATAGATAAAGAAGCACAAATTGGTGGAACAGTAGATGTAGAATTAGTTCCAAAGAACTTTGGAAGAATTGCAGCACAAACTGCAAAACAAGTAATTATTCAAAAGCTAAGAGAAGCAGAGAGAGAAATTATATATAGCGAATATAGCGAAAGAAAAGGAGAAATTGTTTCTGGAATAATTCAAAAGGCTGACCAAAACATCGTAGTTATGGATTTAGGTAAAGTAGAAGGAGTTATGCCAGCTAAAGAACAAATACCAACAGAAAAATATCATGTAAATGATAAAATAAAAGGATATATACTAGATGTAGAAAAAGGAGCAAAAGGAGTTCCACAAGTTATAATTTCAAGAGCGTGTCCAGAATTTGTTAAGAAATTATTTGAATTTGAGATACCAGAAATTTATGAAGGTGTAATAGAAATAAAAGCTGTATCTAGGGATGCAGGTAGCAGAAGTAAAGTTGCTGTATATTCACCAAACGAAAATATAGATCCAGTTGGTTCTTGTGTAGGACAAAAGGGAGTAAGAATTCAAAATATAATTAATGAATTAAATGGTGAAAAAATAGATGTAATAGAATGGAATGCAGATTTATCTATTTATATATCTTCAGCTTTATTACCAGCACAAGTAATGGCTGTAGATATAGATGAAGAAAACAGAATTGCACAAGTAATTGTACCAGATGACCAATTATCATTAGCAATTGGTAAATCAGGACAAAATGCAAGACTTGCTGCTAAGCTAACAGGATTATCAGATTGGAGAATAGATATAAAATCAGAAACTCAATTTAGAAATATCTTAATGGAAAAACAAGCTGAGATGGAAAAAGCAGACGAAGATAATGATGCAGAATAGTAAACATATAAATAGGCAAAAGCAAGTATAATATAAGGAAGTGTTAGAATGAAAAAGATACCACAAAGAACTTGCATAGGTTGTAAAGAAAAAAAAGATAAAAAAGATTTAATTCGTATAGTAAAAGACAAAGATGGTAACATTACATTAGATAGAACTGGAAGAGCAAATGGTAGAGGAGCTTATATTTGCGACAATATTCAATGTCTAGAAAAAGCAATAAAAACTAAGGCTTTAGCAAGGACTTTTGAAATGAATATAGATGAAACAGTTTATGATGAATTAAGAGGTGTAATTAGTGAAAAATAAAATTTTAAATTTACTTGGGTTAGCGACAAGAGCCGGGAACATAGTTGCTGGGAATAATGCATGCGAGAATGCATTAAAAATGAAGAAAATAAAAATGCTAGTAATATCTGAAGAAGCATCAGAAAAAACCAAGAAAAATTATAAATTTTATGCAGAAAAATATAATATTCCAATTATTTTTATAGGAACAATAGAAGAACTAAGTAAAGCAATAGGTCAGAAAAACAAAGCAATAATAGGAATTAAAGATATAAATATAGTAAAAGGAATACAAAAATTAATTAACGGGGGTGAAGCTATTGGGTAAAATAAAAATACATGAAATAGCAAAGAAGATGGGGCTTACAAGTAAGGAAGTTTTGGAGAAAGCTAAATCTTTAAATTTTGATGTAAAAAGTCATTTAAGTGCAGTAACTGATGAAGAGGCTAAAAAATTAGAAGAGGAATTAAAGAAAAATAATAAAGGTGAACAAAAAAATAAACCAGCTAAGAAACATCAAACATCAAACAAAAAAGATGAACCTGTAATAATAAGAAGAGAAGTTATTATTTCTGATGAAGAAATAGTAAAAAAGGAAGAAGAAGAAAAACAAAAAAGACAAAAAGAAAGAGAAAAACAGTTAGGGTTTGTAGAAAGAAATAAGAGTAAGGATTTTAATATTGTTTATAGAAATAAGCAAACAAAACCACTTACTGTAGAAGAATTATTTGGATTAAAGAAAAAAGAAGAACCAAAGAAAGAAACTCCAAAAGTGGAAGAAAAAGTAGTAGAAAAGCAAGAACCTAAAACAGAAGAGGTAAAGGAAATAGTAAAACCAGAACAAAAAATAGAAAATAAAAAAATAGAAAAAAGTGAAAGAGAGAATATGATAGGGGAACTAAACAGAAAAACAACAAAACAAATTGAATCAAATAAAAATGAAGAAAAAGACTTTTCAAAAAGAAATAATAATTTTAATAATAGAAAAGATAATAGAAACTTCAGAAATAACAATAATAATAGAGATGGTTACAGAAATAATAATTATAAAAACAATAATAATAACTTTAGAAATAATAATTATTCTAAAGGTCCTAGACCAATGGATGAAAGAACTATCGAAAAGAATATTAAAAATATAATGTCTTCAGAAGTAGCAGAAAAAGAAGTTGTAAGAGAATACAACAAATCAATGGAAAAACAAAAAAATAATAAATATGAAGAAAATAAGACAAGAAAATCTGCAAAAGCAAGTAAAAGATTTAGTGATGAAGATATAAACGAAAAGAAATTACAAGACTTAAAACAAACTAATAGCTTATCTACAATGTTTTCTGATCAAGATGGTGGAATGTTAGACTATTATGATTTATCTACAAGAAGGGGAAAGAAAAACAAAAAGAAAAATGCTAAAAATCAAAAGCCAGCTGAATCAAAACAAAAAATATTTAAGCTTACAGAAATTACAATACCAGAAACAATTTCTGTTAAAGATTTAGCTGCAGAATTAAAGAAAACAAGTAGTGAAGTAATAAAGAAACTATTAGGTTATGGTATCATGGCAACAATAAATAATGATATAGATTTTGATACAGCTTACTTAATAGCTCAAGAATTCGGAGTAACTGCTAAAAAGAAGAATGTTGTTAAAGAAGAAGATATTTTATTTGATGAATCAGAAGATAAAGCAGAAGATTTAGTACCAAGAGCACCAGTTATCGTAGTAATGGGACACGTAGACCATGGTAAAACATCATTACTTGATGCAATACGTTCAACTAATGTTATAGAAGGAGAAGCTGGAGGAATTACACAACATATAGGTGCATATCAAGTAAAAGTTAATGGAAGAGACATTACATTCCTAGATACACCAGGACACGAAGCTTTTACAAGTATGCGTGCAAGAGGTGCACAAATTACAGATATTGCAATATTAGTTGTTGCAGCAAATGATGGTGTTATGCCACAAACAGTAGAAGCTATAAATCATGCTAAAGCTGCAAATATACCAATAATTGTAGCAATAAACAAGATAGATTTACCAGGTGCTAACATAGAAAAAGTTAAAGAAGAATTAATGAAATACGAATTAGTTCCAGAAGAATGGGGCGGGGACACAATATATGTTCCAATATCTGCTAAAACACATCAAAATATTGATCAATTATTAGAAATGGTATTATTAGAAGCAGATATGTTAGATTTAAAAGTAAACCCTCATAAACAAGCTAAAGGTGCTGTAATAGAAGCTAGACTTGATAAATCAAAAGGTCCAATTGCATCACTATTAGTACAAAGAGGAACTTTAGATGTCGGAGATACAATAGTTGTAGGTTCTTCTATAGGAAGAATTAGAGCTATGAGAAATTATAAAGGACAAAAAGTTAAAAAAGCTGGTCCTTCAATGCCAGTAGAAGTTATGGGACTTACAGAAGTTCCAGTAGCAGGTGAAACATTCTACGAAGTAAAAGATGAAAAAATGGCTAAACACTTAATAGAAAGAAGAAAGAGACAAGAAAGAGAAAAATCAATAAATCAAGTAAATAAAGTTACATTAGACAATCTATTTAGCCAAATGGAAGAAGGAAAATTAAAACAATTAAACTTAATTATAAAAGCAGATGTACAAGGTACTGTAGAAGCTGTAAAACAATCATTAGAAAAATTATCTAATGAAGAAGTTAGAGTTAAAGTAATTCACTCAGCAGTTGGTGCTGTTACAGAATCAGACGTTACTCTTGCAAATGTATCTAATGCTATAATAATTGCATTTAATGTAAGACCTGTACCAACAGCAAAAGCAGAAGCTGAAAAAGATAATGTAGAAATAAAACAATATTCAATTATTTACCAAGCTATAGAAGATGTAGAAACAGCTATGAAAGGTATGTTAGATCCTAAGTATGTAGAAAGAATTATAGGAACAGCAGAAATAAGACAAACATTTAGAATCTCAAGTGTTGGAACAATTGGTGGAGCTTTTGTATTAACAGGAAAAATAGAAAGAAATGCAGGAGTTCGTGTAATACGTGATGAAGTTGTAATTCACGAAGGTAAACTAGCTTCATTAAAAAGATTTAAAGATGATGCAAAAGAAGTTAATAAAGGCTTCGAATGTGGTATGCAAATAGAAAATTACAATGATATAAAAGAAGGAGATATTATAGAAGCATTCGTAATGGATGAGGTAAAAAGATAATATCCAAAGGAGGTATATATGCCTAAGAAAGACTCAAACAGATTAAACAGAATTGATGAAGAAATGAAAAAGGAAATAAGTCATATTATAACATATGACTTAAAAGATCCTAATATAACTGGCTTAATAAGTGTAACAAAGGTAAAAGTTAGTGGTGATTTAAAATATGCTAAAGTTTATGTAAGCATGTTAAATGCAAAAGATAATAAACAAGTATTAGCAGCATTAAAGAAATCAGCAGGTTTTGTAAGAACAGAAGTTGCAAAACGAATTAACTTACGTACAACACCAGAAATAATATTTATATTTGATGATTCAATAGAATATGGTGCAAGAATTGATACAATTTTAAAAAATGTTATAAAAGACATTAAGCCAGAAAATAAAGGAGAATAGTTTATGACAACATTAGATAATATTGTAGAAGAGATAAAAAAAGCAGAAAGTATTGTTGTTTTAACACACGAAACACCAGATGGTGATGCAATAGGTAGTAGTTTAGCTATGTATAATGCGTTAAAACAAATAGGAAAAAAGGTAGATATAATAATTCCAGAATGTCCTAGAAATTTTGAATTTTTAGCTGGAGCAACAGAAATAAAAAAAGAAGGAAAAACAGATAATTATGATTTGGCTATTGCATTAGATTGTGCAACAATAGACAGATTAAATGGCTGGAAAAATTATTTGGACGAAGCAAATGTAACTATTAATATTGATCACCATACAAAAAATGGAATGTTTGCAGATTATAACTATGTTAATCCTGCATCACCTGCTTGTGCACAAATACTAATAATAGTATTAGAAGCATTAAATATAAAAATAACAAAAGAAATTGGAGAATGCTTATTAACTGGTATTATAACAGATACAGGTGGATTTAAATATCAAGGTGTATCAGCAGAGACATTTCAATTTGTTGCATGGCTTTTACAAACAGGAGTAAATGTTTCAGATGTATATAAAAAGGCATTTCAAATACGAACAAGATCAAGCTTTGAACTAGCAAAGATTGCAATTAATAGATTAGAATTTTTAGAAGATGGAAAAATTGCATTTACATATATAACAAAACAAGACGAAGCTGATGTTAATGCAGAGCCAGGAGATCATGAAGGAATAGTAGAAAAAGGTAGAGACATCGAAGGAGTAGAAGTTTCTGTATTCCTAAGACAAAAAGAGGAAAAAACATATAAGATATCATTACGTTCTAATGACTATGTAAATGTATCTGATGTAGCACTAGTATTTGGTGGTGGAGGTCATGTAAAGGCTGCAGGTTGTAAAATGAGTGGAACACCTGAACAAATAAAAAGTACATTAGTAAGTATAATAAGAAAATATTTAAAATAAGGATTTTAGAACATCGGGATTTAGGGACGTTCCTTTTGGTGGGATTTAGGGACGTTCCTTAAATCCCTATTTGAACTTTAGGGAGTGTTCTTAAAGTTCATTTTTTATGAGTAATGAAGAGGTTAGATATGGATGGAATTATAGTAATAAACAAAGAAAAAGAATATACATCACATGATGTAGTTGCAAAATTAAAGAAAAAGTTAAATATATCAAAAGTTGGGCATACTGGAACGCTAGATCCAAATGCTACAGGAGTTTTGCCAATATTAATTGGTAAAGGAACGAAATTTTCTAAATATTTAATTAATCATGATAAAATATATGAAGTGGAATTAGAGCTTGGGAAGAAAACTGACACTGCAGATATAGAGGGAAAAGTAATAGAAGAAAAAGAAGTAGATGAAGAATATGTAAATAAAAATTTATTACAGGTGTTAGAAAGTTTTATAGGAAAACAAGAACAAATGCCTCCAATGTATTCTGCAATAAAAAAGAATGGCAAAAAATTATATGAATATGCACGTTCTGGAGAAAAAGTTGAGATTGAAGCAAGGAAAATTGAGATTTATAAAATAGATTTAAATAAATACAATAAAAATATTATAAGTTTTGTTGTAAGTTGTTCAAAAGGTACATATATTAGAAGTTTGTGTGAAGATATTGCAGAAAAATTAAATACAGTAGGATATATGAAGAATCTAAAAAGATTACAAGTTGGAGAATTTAATATTAGAGATGCAGTTTATATAGATGATATAGATTTAAAGAATGTTAATGACTATTTAATTACACTAGAAGAAATTTTAAGAGGAATACCTTGTATAAACTTGGATGAAAAGAAACTTAAATTATTTTTAAATGGAGTCCAATTAACTGATAATAATATTGATGGACTTTACAAAATATATGTAGCTAATAAATTTATTGGAACAGGAACTATAAAAAAAGGATTATTAAAAAGAGATATTATATTATAATTTCGAAAGAGGTATGTTAGTGGATATAGAAAAAATTAAACAAGCCAAGACAAAATACATTGGGAAAAATGTAATATATTTTAATGAAATTGATTCAACACAAACAGAGGCAAAAAGAAATGTAGAAAAATATAGTAATGGAACAGTAATTATAGCTGATATGCAAACAGCTGGAAGAGGAACACACGGTAGAGTGTGGCATACAAAAACAGATAACATAGCCATGACTATAATATTAAAACCAGAAATTAATATAGACAAACTAGAGGGTTTTACTGTTGCGATTGCAGAAAATATACGACAATCGATTAAAGAGCTATATGGAATAGAATTAGAAATTAAATTACCTAATGATTTATTATTAAACAAGAAAAAAATATGTGGAATATTAACAGAGGTAGTTACAATAAAAGAAATAGTCAAAGAAATTTTTATTGGAGTAGGGTTTAATGTTAATGAAAGTGATTTTTCAAGTGATATTTCTAATATTGCCACATCACTTTATAAAGCAACAAAACAAGTTTATTGTAGAGAAGATATTATTTGTAAAATATTAGAAAATATAGAGCAAGAATTAGAAAAAAGAATATAAGAATAGTTTTAGCATTCCTTCATAATATGAAATATGGAGGAATTTTTTATGATTAAGAAAATAAAAAACGAACAAAATTTCATATTTATATTGACAACTTATAATGCAAAATATAAAATGTCAAAAACGAGGTGGTAGTATGATATATAAATATAACAAGCTTGTAAGAGATAAAATTCCAGAAGAAATAGAAAATCAAGGGAAAGAATGCAAATATGAGATTTTAGATGATGAAAAATATAGTAAAGAACTAGATAAAAAATTATTAGAAGAAGTTAATGAATATATATCAGACCATAGTGAAAAAGAAATGGCAGATGTACAAGAAGTATTAAAGGCTATTATTAAATATAGGAATATAGATGAAAAAAGAGTTGAAGAATTAAGAAAAGCTAAAGAGCTAAAAAAAGGTGGTTTCTATAATAAAATATATCTAACAGAAGTACTAGAAGGTAAAAATGAAAAGCAGGAACAAAACAAAATAAATACACAAGAAGGGCTTTTAACCAATATAGATAAAAGCAGTACTTTAGACGAATTGCAAGAATATATAAGAAGCGTAATTAGAATACGTGGATTTGAAAAACAAGAGATAGAAAAAACAATGCTTTTATTATTAGAAGAAACAGGTGAACTTGCAAAAGCCATAAGAAAAGATTATACAGATATGAGAATAGATTATAAAAAATTAAATCATTATACAAATATTGAAAATGAAATAGCTGATGTATTCATAGTACTTACTTGCATATGCAATAAATTAAATATTAATTTATTTGATGCTGTGTATAAAAAAGAAGCAGAGAATGTAACTAGAAATTGGGATAAAAAGGAGAATAAAAATGGATAATGTACAAAGTATTCTAAATAATTATTATAATGAATATGACGAAGATGGAAGACTAGAAAAAGACAAGGCACATAGTATAGAATTTATAACAACAACAAAATATATTGAACAATATTTAAATGAAGGAGATAAAATATTAGAGATAGGAGCTGGCACAGGTAGATATACCTTGTATTATGCTAAAAAGGGCTTTGATGTAAGTGCAGTAGAATTAATAGATAGTAATTTAGATAAATTAAAAAGTAAAATAGAAGAAGGGATGTGCGTAAAAGCAGTACAGGGAAATGCAATGGATTTAAGTCTGTTTGAAGATAATACATTTGATATAACATTATCTTTAGGACCTTTATACCATTTATTTACTGAAGAAGATGTAAATAAAGCTGTAAGTGAAGCAATAAGAGTAACAAAACCAGGTGGAAAAATATTTTTCGCATATATTACTAATGAAGCTGTAATTTTTAATTATGGTTTAAAAAAAGGTCACTTAAAAGAAATAGAAGAAATGTGTGATGATAATTTTAAAGTTCCAAATATTCCAGAAGAAATTTTTGCTGTAAGATATATAAAAGATTTTAATAAAACAATGTCAAATTATAAAAATATTAAGAAACTTAAAGAACTTGCAACAGACGGAATTGCTGGAGGTATTGGTGCTATATATGTAAATGAATTATCTGATGAAGAATTTAAAATATGGATAAACTATCATCTAGCAACTTGTGAAAGAGAAGATTTAATGGGTTGTAGTAATCATATTTTATATATTGCAGAAAAAATATAAAATTTAATAAAACATAAAATGAGGCATAACTTTAATCTGTTATGCCTCATAAAATTTTCCTTGCCATAAATCTTGTTCTACTAAACGTTTTTCAAATCCATTTAAAACCCATTTTTTATGCAAATTCCATTCTGGTGCAACGAGTAAGTCCTTTGGAGCATCACCAGAAATTCTATGTATAATTAAATCTGGTCTTACATGTGTTATAACATATGTAAGACCATCTAGATAATAGTCTAATGTGATTGGTTCATATTCTTTGTTATAGTACATATTTGCAAGTACAGTATTTTTTACAATATATGTTGAATGTATTTTTAGTCCTTGAATATCATGGCTATTTATAAATATAACTGTATCTTTTATATCTTCAAAACTTTCTTTAGGAAGCCCAATCATCATATGTGCGATAATCTCTATATTATATTTTCTTAAAATATTAACAGCTGTTGTAAATTGCAAGCTAGAATAACAACGGTTAATAATTTGACCAATATTGTTATTTGAAGTTTGTAGTCCGAGTTCAACAGATACGTCATATTTATTAGAGTATGATGCTATTAATTTTGCAATATCTTCTGTAATACAATCAGGTCTTGTCGCAATAGAAATCCCAACAATTTTATTGCTAACATTTAAAGCGGAATCATATTTTTCTTTTAGATTTTCTAGTGTATCATATGTGTTAGTAAAATTTTGAAAATATGCGATAAATTTATTAGCTCTTTTTCCACGATAGCTATTTAAGAAATTAGTTACTTGATTTGCTATATGTTGATTAGCAAATTTAATCAATTCACCAGAACCTTTTTCACTACAAAAAATACAGCCAGAAGTGCTTAAAGTTCCATCACGATTAGGACATGTAAAACCTGCATCAATACAGATTTTTAATGTCCTCTCACCAAATTTATTTTTATAATATTCATTTAAATGATTATATCTTTCTTGATTTTCCATAATGTGTGTATTATATCAAACATTCCAGAATAAGACAAATATTCACAGACAGATTGACATAAAGTAATGAAAAAGAGTATAATTATAGTGATGCTAGAGTAATATAACTTTAAAGGAGGGTTTGCCTATGAAACAGATTTTCATACGGGGCAAAAGAACATCATTGGAACGGGCCAAGAAAATAACAAAGCAGGCATATGGTTCCAACAATTTCAAAGCAAGATATAAGAGAGGAGAAGTACAGCTGTATTTTCCGAACTACATCTCTGCAAAAGAAGTAGAAATAATTGCAAAGGAACTGAGACTTAAGGTAGTTAGTCTTGGGACCAAAGCAATTTTAGATGTTGATTAAAACCCTTTTGAGTTCCCTTGGGATATGCAAGTAATAAGAGCATATCCTGAGGGATTTTTCCTTATATAAGAAAATGAAATTGTGATTTTATGGTGGAGTAAGAAAAGTTGACTAAGGTAACATAATTTGATAAAATATAAGATGAAGTTTTTTGAATTTAGCAAATACTTGTTTAAAAGATGGGAGGACAACAAGATGAATATATCAGATAAAACGTTTAAAACATTGGAAGAAGATTTACTAAAGGCTACAGCTAAATTACTAAATAAACGTAGCCGGTATTTTTATAAGAATGAAATAAAGATACCAAAAAAATCTTTGGTTATGATGTGTGGTACGCCTGGAGCTGGAAAGACCACTATTGCGCGAAAAATTTGTAGTCAATTGAAAGATTCAATCCATGTCGATATTGACTATTTGTTTGATTGTGCAACAAAAACTCTTTATCCAAATGCTCAGTCTTTATCTGTAGAAGATATAGATTTAATTGCGAAAGAAGCTTATGATAAAGCATATCGAAATGCAGAAGAAATTTTAGCAAATGGAAATACTGTAATATGGGATAATTTGGGAATATTCCCAACAGAAAGAGCAGAGGTGCTAAATGGCTTGAGAACTAAATATGATTATGCAATACTGATTGTAGTAAATTGTGATAAGTTGCAGGCCATTCTCCGGTCGATTAGACGAGGTGACTCACAGAATAGAACTTATCTGATCTTAAACACACATACATATTTGCAGCTTCAACTTCAAAATCCAACTAAATATTTTATTGGGTTTGATGAAGTTTACATCATTGATGGGACACAAGAAGTAACAGTAAAGGAGCCATGAGAGTGGCTCTTTTACTATGTCAGATAATTTTTACGAAATGTAAGATAATTCTTGAAAGATTATGTAAAGTATGATGAAATATACAAGTCGCAAAACAATGTTGAGTTTTAACTATCATAAGGTAGGGAAAGGAGTTGCCATAATGATAAAAGTGGCACTTAAAAACGGATACACTGTATATGGAAGACTTATAGAAGAGAATTCATCTTCCATAATACTTGTAGCACAGCGGGAGCTGATTCCAGAGATGAGAATTTCTCATATCCGTTGTTCAAAAGACATCGGCGAGAAAATCGTCATTGACAGGAATCAGGTGGAAGAAATAGAGGAAGTCTCATATGATGAGATGGAATTTGTTGGTGAACCCGAGAAAGAGTGGTCTTTCTGGTTAGGTTTTAGTGAGCATTTATCTGCCGGCCAGCTTGAACCAGGAATTACTCAATATGATGAGGGACCGGTCAATCCAATTAGCGAGGAATTAAATCTGGAGCCAAAAGTTGAATTGGAGGAAGATCCAGAAGAAGAACTCGACGATGGGCTTGACATGTAAAATAATGACCATAGTGCACGCACATGCACTGTGGTCATTATTTTTTACTAAATATATGCTAGTTTAAAATATTGCTAATATCGTTTTTTAAAATTTCAAGATGGGTGTAAAATCTATTAAAACTCCTATTAAATCAAATATAATATTTTTTATCATAATTAGTACTCCTTATTTAAGTTTAGTTAACGTAGATTATAACATGTTATGGTTAATTAGCCAATATACAAAAATAAAATAATATGCTATAATAACCGTGGTAACAAAAAGGCAGAGAGGACTTACAAAAATATGTAAGTAAAAGGAGGTTCTTTATGGATGGCTTAAAAAAGGATGCTATTGTATATCTATTTACAAAAGCTGGAAGATGCATTTGTGGTAGGTATGTAGGAGAACGGAAGGGAAATGTACGAATAGTTCTCCAACGAAAAGTAATACCAGACGACAAATTGCTGGGAAAAGGCGTACATGACAGAACGCTTATAAGATGCTCACAGGACTTCGGAAATGCTATTAGCATTCCTAGAGCAGAACTCAAAGTATGGAGTTATGCAAGATACAATGAGATTTGCTTTATAGGAGAGCCTGAAGAGAAAGACTATTTCTGGCCATTTTTTCACTTTTACGATGCTCGGTATTTGAACATCGAAAACACTGTGATAACACAGTATAACTCAGCAGGGTATTCTAAGGGCAGAGAAAAAGAACCGCAGTTAGAAGAGTAATGCTAACTGTAAAGCAAACAGATTTTAATCATAGAGATGGAGTAATTAACAAGAAAGAAACGTTGTTGGTTTCTCCATCTCGATGAAAAAATCTGACCAGTCAGACTAATTAAAAATAGGCTAAAAAACAGTAAAATATTATAGGGAAATATATAGGAATAGGAGCAAATATGAGCAATATACAAATAATTTCAAGCGGAAAATATATTCCTGAAATAAAAATAACAAATGAAGAATTAGAAAAAAAATATCAAGTAGAAGAAAATTATATTTTAAAAAGAACAGGAATAAAACAAAGATATTATACTAATGAAGAAATAGAACAATTAGCAATTAAAGCTTCAAAAGAAGCGTTACATAACGTAAAAGAAAAGATAGATTTAATAATAGTAGCATCTATATCAGGAAGGTGCCAAATGCCAAGTATATCTTACGAGCTACAAAAATATTTCGACATAAAAAATTGTATGTGTATGGATATTCTAGCAGGATGCGCAGGTTTTATAAATGCTCTAGATATAGCAAAATTATATATAGATAGTGGAAGAGCATGTACAGCATTGGTTGTAGGAGTAGAAAAATTATCAACACATCTTGATATAAATGATATAAATACAGAGATTCTGCTTGCAGATGGTGCAGGTGCAATTGTTATAAAAAAGAGTAATGATGATAAATTATATGATTCATATATAGAAAGCAAAGGGCAAAAAGGCGAAATTCTAACATGTGTAAATAACGAAAAAATATATATGGATGGTAAAGAAATATATAAATATGCTGTAACAGATACAGTAAAAAATATAACTAAGCTTTTAGAAAAAAATGAAATAGCCATGGAAGAAATAACTTATGTAATTCCACATCAATCTAATAGCAGAATTTTGTCATCAATGGCAACTAAATTAAAACTTCCAAGTGGCAAGATGTATTCAAATGTAGAAGAATACGGAAATACATTTTGTGCAAGTATTCCAATAGCACTAGATGACATGTTTAAACAAAATAAATTAAAAGAAAATGATAAAGTAATTTTAATAGGATATGGTGGTGGATTAAACACAGGAAGTATCTTATTAGAACTATAAAACAAAGGAAGGAAGATAATAATGAAAATAGCTTTTATGTTTCCAGGCCAAGGGGCCCAAACTGTAGGAATGGGAAAAGATTTATATGATAAATATGAAGAAATAAGAGAAGTATATAAAAAAGCTTCAGAAATATCTGGAAAAGATATAGCAGAATTAACATTTAATTCTACAATGGAAGAATTAAGTAAAACAGAAAATACACAACTTGCAATAGCAACAATGAGTTTAGGTATTTTAAAAGTATTAGAAAATAATGGAATAAACCCAGAAATAACAGTAGGATTAAGCTTAGGAGAATATCCAGCATTAATAAGTGGAGGATACTTAAGTTTTGAGGATGGAATCACGTTATTAAAGCATCGTGGATATTTAATGGGAAATAAAGTAGAACCAGGAAATTATAGTATGGCTGCAATAATAGGTTTAGATAGCAAAATCATAGAAGAAGTATGCTCAGAAATTGCAGCAAAAGGAATATTTATTTCACCTGCAAATTATAATTATTCTGGTCAAACAGTAATTTCAGGAGAAGAAGAAGCTATTAATTTAGCAATAGAAGCTTTAAAAGAAAAAGGAGCAAAAAGAACTTTAAAATTAGCAACAGGAGGACCTTTCCATACAACAAAATTAAATGAAGCAAAAGAACTATATACAGAAAAATTAAAAGAAGTAAAATTTAATACACAAGCTCCAAAAGCAAAAGTAATAAAAAATCTAGATGGAACATTTTATAATGAAAATGATGATATGGTAGATGTTTTATCAAGACATATCGTAAGTTCTGTAAGATTTGACAAAGCGATTAAAACAATGCAAGATTATGGAATAGATACATATGTAGAAATAGGACCAGGAAAAACATTAACAGGTTTTGTTAGAAAAGAAAACAAAGAAGCAAATGTAGTTAATATTAACAGTGTAGAAACATTAGAAGCTTTTTTGGATAGTTTAAAATAAAAATATAAGTAAAGGAGAGTAAAAATGGAAAAGAAAGTAGCTTTAATTACAGGTGGATCAAGAGGAATTGGAAAGGCAATTGCAGAAAAATTTGCTAAAAATGGATATGATTTAGTAATAAATTATGTTTCAGATAATACAGATTTAGATGCAATAAAAGAAGAGTTTAAACAATATGGTTCAGAAGTATTAATGGAAAAAGCAGATGTAAGCAATTTCGAACAATGCGAAAAAATGGTAACAGCTGCAATAGAAAAATTCGGAAGAATAGATGTATTAGTAAACAATGCTGGAGTTACTAGAGATAATTTATTAATGAGAATGAAAGAAGAAGATTTTGATAAAGTAATTTCTATAAATCTAAAAGGAACATTTAATTTAACAAAATTAGTAACACCATATATGATGAAAAGAAGAGAAGGAAGAATAGTAAGTATTTCATCTGTAGTTGGAGTTATGGGAAATGCTGGACAATCAAATTATGCGGCATCAAAAGCAGGAATTATAGGATTTACAAAAAGTGTTGCAAAAGAACTTGCATCAAGAAATATATTAGCAAATTGTGTAGCTCCTGGATTTATAGCTACAGATATGACAGCAGTATTAAATGATAAGGTAAAAGAAAGTATTAATGCACAAATTCCTTTAAAGAGAATGGGAACTGCAGAAGAAATTGCAAACGCAGTGTACTTCTTAGGAGGCGAAGAAAATACATATATAACAGGTCAAACATTAAATATAGATGGGGGTATGATTTAGAATGGAAAGAAGAGTTGTTGTTACAGGTATAGGAGCAGTTACACCAATAGGAAATACTGCAACAGATTTTTGGGCAGGAATTAAAGCAGGAAAATGTGGTATTGACGAGATAACAAAAGTTGATACTAGTGATTTAAAAGTAAAATTAGCAGCAGAAGTAAAAGATTTTAACCCAGAAGATTATTTTGACAGAAGAACAGCAAGAAGAATGGATTTGTATTCACAATATGCTGTAGTAGCATCAAGAGAGGCTCTAAAAGATAGTGGAATTACAGAAGAAAATACTGATATGACAAGAGTAGGAACTGTTATAGGATCTGGAATTGGTGGATTAAATACTATGGAAAAAGATATTGGGGCATGTGCAATAAAAGGACCAGATAGAGTATCTCCAATGTTTATTCCAATGGGAATACCAAACATGGCAGCAGGAAATGTAACAATAGACTTAGGTCTTAAAGGAGAATCTGTTGCAATGGTAACAGCATGTGCAACTGGAACACATTCAATTGGAGAAAGTTATAGAATGATTAAACATGGTTACCAAGATGCAGTACTTGCAGGAGGAACAGAAGCTCCAATTACAAAAACAGGTATAGCAGGTTTCCAAAATATAAAAGCATTAACACAAGCTACAGATAAAAACAGAGCAAGTATACCTTTTGACCTAGAAAGAAGTGGATTTGTTATGGGTGAAGGTGCTGCAGTTATAGTTCTAGAAGAGTTAGAACATGCTAAAAAAAGAGGAGCACATATATACGCAGAAATAGTAGGATATGGAGCATCATCAGATGCATATCATATTACATCACCATCACCAGATGGTGAAGGCGCAGCAAGAGCAATGGTATCAGCAATGGAAGATGCTAAAATAAAACCAGAAGATGTTACATATATAAATGCACATGGTACATCAACACATTTAAACGATGCTGGCGAGACTATGGCGATAAAAAAAGCATTAGGAGAAGAAGCAAGTAAAAAAGTTTTAGTAAGTTCTACAAAGAGTAATACAGGACATTTATTAGGAGCAGCTGGAGGAGTTGAAGCTATTGTTTGTGTTAAAGCAATAGAAGAAGGATATGTGCCAGCAACAATAAACTATAAAGTAGAAGACCCTGAATGTGATTTAGATATAGTTCCAAACGAAGGAAGAAATGTTGAAGTAAAATATGCAATGTCAAATTCATTAGGATTTGGTGGACATAACGGATCAATAATATTTAAGAAATATGAAGACTAGGGGGAATAAAAATGGAATATTCAGATATTAAAAGATTATTAGATGATATGGGAAACTCTAAAGTTGATAGTTTAGATATCGAATTCCCAGATGGAACAAAAATTAAAATGAAGAAAAACGAAGCCAAAATCATAGAAGCTATAGAACCAAGACCAGTACCAGCTGTAAAAGAAGTTACTTTACCAGCAGAAGCAAAAGAAGAACCAAAAGCAGTGGTAGCTACCGAAAATTACAAAGAAGTAAAATCACCAATGGTTGGAACTTTTTATAGCGCTCCATCACCAAAAGATGAACCATATGTAAAAGTTGGTGACAAAGTAAAAAAAGGTGATGTTCTTTGTGTAGTAGAAGCTATGAAATTAATGAACGAAATAGAATCAGAATTTGACGGAGAAATAGTAGAAATCTGCGTAAAAAATGAAGATATGGTAGAATATGGAACAACATTATTCAAAATAAAATAGGACTTTTGATGAACTTTAAGAACCGTCCCTAAAGTTCAAAAATTTTTAAAAGGAGAAAAGATTATGCTAAATATTAATGAAATAATGGAAATAATTCCACAAAGACCACCATTTTTAATGATAGACAGAGTAGAAGAGTTTGTGCCAGGAGAAAGTTGTGTGGCATATAAAAATGTATGTATAAATGAACCACACTTCCAAGGACATTTCCCTGGTAACCCAATAATGCCTGGAGTTCTTACAATAGAAGCTTTAGCACAAACAGGTGCAGTCGCAATTCTTTCTATGCCAGAAAACAAAGGTAAAAATGCGCTTTTCGGTGGTGTAGATAAATTAAGATTTAAACGACAAGTAATCCCAGGAGATGTTTTAAAATTAGAAGTTAAAATCATCAAAAGAAAAGGTCCAATAGGAGTTGGAGAAGCAATAGCAACAGTAAATGGAGAAGTAGCTGTAAAAGGTGAACTTACATTTGCAATAGTATAATTGTGGATAAGAAAGAAGCAAGAAAGGATTTGAAATTGATATGTTAAAAAAGATATTAATTGCAAACAGAGGAGAAATAGCTGTAAGAATTATAAGAGCTTGTAGAGAAATGGGAATAAAAACAGTTGCAGTATATTCAGAAGCTGACAAAACAGCATTACATACAAAACTTGCAGATGAAGCAGTATGTATAGGACCTGCTCCTTCTGTAAAAAGTTATTTAAATGTAAAAGCAATAATAGAAGCAGCTTGTTTGACTGGTGCAGATAGTATTCATCCAGGTTTTGGATTTTTATCAGAAAATAGCAGTTTTGCAAAGATGTGTGACGAAATAGGTTTAAAATTTATCGGACCAAAACCAGAAATTATAGAACTTATGGGAAATAAATCTAAAGCAAAAGAAACGATGAAAAATGCAGGGGTACCAGTTGTTCCAGGATCAGATGGATTAATATATACAATGCAAGAAGCAATAAATATATCAAACCAAATAGGATATCCAGTAATGCTTAAAGCGTCTGCTGGTGGAGGCGGAAAAGGCATACGAGTTGCATACAACGAGGATGAACTAAAAAAAGCATATGAAGTCGTAAAGCAAGAAGCAGCTATATCTTTTAATGATGATAGCATTTACATAGAGAAATTTATAGAAAATCCAAGACATATAGAAATTCAAGTAATGGCTGATGAACATGGTAATGCAGTACATTTAGGAGAAAGAGATTGTACTGTACAACGAAGAAACCAAAAAATGCTAGAAGAAACACCATCAGGAATAATAGATAGCAAATTAAGAGAAAAAATGGGTGCTGTAGCTGTTAAAGCTGTTAAAGAAGTTGGATACACAAATGTTGGAACAATAGAATTTTTAGTAGATAAAAATAAAGATTTCTATTTTATGGAAATGAATACAAGAATCCAAGTAGAACATCCAGTAACAGAGATGGTAACAGGATTAGACTTAATAAAAGAGCAAATTCGTATAGCTTCAGGTGAAAAAATGAAATACAAACAAAAAGATATTATATTTACAGGACATAGTTTAGAAGCTAGAATAAATGCAGAAAATCCAGCTAAAAACTTTATGCCATGTCCAGGATTAATAGAGGAATTACATCTTCCAGGTGGAAATGGTGTAAGAGTTGATACAGCTGTATATGCAGGATATAAAGTTCCTCAAAATTATGATTCTATGATTGCAAAAGTAATTGTTCATGGAAAAGACAGAAAAGAATCAATTGCTAAAATGAAAAGTGCATTATCAGAACTTGTAATTTCAGGGATAGAAACAAACACAGACTTCATATTAAAAATATTAGACAATGAGAAATTTAAAGCTAATGATTATGATACATCATTTATAGAAAAAGAATTTGGAAAATAGGGATCTGGTTTACTATTTTGATAAAAATATCGCACTTCTAAGAATTAGTATAAGCTATTCTTAGAGGTGTTTTTATTATATGTAGAAAATTATAGCCAAGTAGAAGCACTAGTTTGGTAATTTAGATTGAAAAAATAGCAAAGCAGTGGTATAATTATTATGTTTACTAACAACTGTGCACTAATAAAATAGGAGGCATGAATATGTCAAAAAGGTTAATTTGCTCAGAATCTTGGTTGCGGAACAAGATTCATGTAAAAGTCTATCTACCAGTTCCAGGTAGTATTGACAAATTGGAAGCTCCAGCAATGGGAAATTCACCGATGGAAAGAGACGAAAATATTATGAAGTTTGCAGAAGAAATGTGGTTTCCACAGTATTTTAGAGCTGTCAAACGAATAATAGATGTCTACGAAAGAAGTGAGATGCCATTACGTTATATTATAGGGCAGGAGATTGATATCTTTCCTATGATAGAGCGAGTTGGAATGTATTCAGTATTCAGTGGAAAGATTTCTATGGATAATGATAGTATGCTGGACATAAGTATCGTAGGTTCTGGAGCTCAGATTTTTGGACATGAAATGGGACATAAGCTTCTTTGCGTAAAAGAAAGCAACGAACTTCTTGAAAATGTACAAGAATATTTTGGAACTACAGAAAAATGGGCACATGAAATAATCGCAGAACTAACCGGTGAAATAGTTGCCAATGATGATACCGCAGTTAAAATCTCCTTTATAGATGGAAGGACACAGGAGTTTTTTAAGCGCCAAATTTTAAAATTGGCGTGGCAATAAGTAAATAATAACTGAACTTAAATCCCAGTAAAAGGATAGTATCTTTTTACTGGGATTTGTCTGTTTATAAAAATATGCATACTAATCTTGATAGATAGTATGTGTAAAATTAAGATTAAAAAAAGATTAATTTATTATAAAGAGGGAAAAAAGGAACAGTACAAAATCCTTAATTAAGGAAAGTCTCTTAATCCACCAATCCCTATTGTCATATACAAAATTTTGGTATAGAATAAAACCGAAGAAAAACGGAAAAGGATGTGATATGAATGACACCTAGTTATGATACAATTGTTATAGGAATGGGACCAGGAGCAATATTTTTTGCATATGAGATGATTCAAAAAAATCAAAATAAAAAAATATTGTTAGTAGAACAAGGAAAACGAGTAGAAGATAGAAATTGCCCTATAGAAACAATAGGAAAATGTGTAAAATGCAAACCATTTTGTAATATTACAAGCGGATTTTCTGGAGCAGGAGCTTTTTCAGATGGAAAATTATCTTTATATAATATAGAAGACGATGATTTTTATGTTGGAGGAGAACTGCATAAGTATGTTGGAGTAGAAGAAACAAAGAAATTAATAGACTATACAGATCAAATATACTTAGATTTTGGAGCAGATCCAAAACTAGAAGGAACGAAGTATAAAAACGAAATAAACGAGATAAAGAAAAAAGCCAAAAAAGAAGAAATAACATTAATAGATATTCCAATAAGACATCTAGGAACAGAAAAAGCACATGAACTATACAAAAAATTAGAAAAATATTTAGAAGAACATAATATAGATTTAATGTTCGAAACAGAAGTAAAAGATTTAATAATAGAAAATAACGAAGCTAAAGGAATTATTGTACATAATATAAAAGAAAATTCCGAAGAAAAGGTATATGGAAAAAACATAATAATAGCAGTAGGAAGAAAAGGAGCAAACTGGCTAGTAGACATGTGTAATGCCCATAACATCAAAACAGAAGCTGGAGTAGTAGATATAGGTGTAAGATATGAGCTTTCAGACGAAGTAATGAAAGATATAAATACATATATGTACGAAGGTAAATTTATCGGTTATCCAGGACCTTTTAAAGATAAAGTAAGAACATTTTGTCAAAATCCAAGTGGATTTGTTTCATCAGAAGTATATGATGAAGGAATAAACTTAGTTAATGGACATTCATATAAAGACAAAAAAAGCACACATACAAATTTAGCAATACTAGTATCACATCATTTTAATTATCCATTTGATAAACCAATAGAATATGGAAGAAATATAGCTAAAAATATAAATGAATTAGGAAATGGAAACATTGTAGTTCAAAGATTAGGAGATATTTATAGAGGAAAAAGGACTTGGGATGAAGAATTACAAAATAATAAAATTAAGCCAACATTAAAATCAGCAGTTGCAGGAGATATAACATTTGCACTTGGATATAGAACTATGACAGACATTCTTCAATTTATAAGAAGTATGGACAAAATAGTAGAAGGATTTGCAAATCCAGAAAATCTATTATATGCACCGGAAATAAAATTCTATAGTAATAAAGTAGTAATAGATCATAATTTTGAAACAAGTGTAAAAGGCTTGTATTCTATAGGAGATGGTGGAGGAATGACAAGAGGATTAATGATGGCATCAGCTTCTGGAGTACAAATGGCAAGGAATTTAATAAATAAAGGAGTATAATATGCATATAAGTGTTAGAGGAATAGTAGAAAAAGATGATGGAATCATCTTAATACATAGAATAAAACCAAGAGAAGATGGTACATTAAGAGATTATTTTGTTGTACCTGGCGGAAAGAAAGAAGAAGGGGAAAGCAATTTAGAAACATTAAATAGAGAAATAGAAGAAGAGCTAGGCATTACAGTAGATGTAAAAGAAAAATTAATAGAATATGATGACCAAGCTTATAATGATAGCATTCAAATATTTTACATATGTACACATAAAGACGGAATAATAGGAACAGGAAATGGCCCAGAAATGACTAATAAAAATGAATATAAAGGTACCTTCGAGCCAGTAGTTGTAAAATATGAAGATCTAAAAAATGTGAATTTAGTACCAGAAGCTATTAAAGACTTACTAGTAGAAAGATATGAGGAAATAAAAAATGAAAAGAAGTTATAGTTATTTTATAGTAAAACCAGATGGAATACGATATTTAGATGAAATATTAAATGATTTAGAGGGAAAATTTCAAGAAATAAAATATTATGCAGTAGATGATTTTGAAAGTCTAATTAAAAAACTATATCATAAACATTATGAAAATAAAGGGGAGCGGCTTTGCAAAATCATATGCTTCATATTTATATGGAATTAGAGAAATTTTTGGTAATAAAGCATTATTAGTATTAGTAGGTGATAGAGAAAAAACATATGAAGAATTATCTAATGATATTTTTACAGAGAAAACATTAATAAGACAAAAATATGTTAATAACAATGTTGGCATAATTACAAATCTAGAAGATGAGCAAGTTAATTATGTAAGATATGTAGACAAAAGAGGAAAACTAAAGGAACCAAGAATTCTAAACGGGATAGGTAATATTAGAATAAATGATATGAATATTATACATTCACCAGATCCTGATGAAGCTACAACAAAAGAAGAACTACAAATTATAATAAATAGCGGAATTTTACAAGACAAAAATCTATTAACGCCAGACACTATTAAAAAAATAAGAGAATATGGAACATTTAATTTTTTTAATGATATGAAAAAAGATGATTATCAGGGAAATATAGGACCAGATATATCTGGATTTATTAAATCAGAAATAGACGAAAGATAATATACAAGGGGGAAAAAGTATGGAAGAAGAATTAGAAAATGGAATAGCTTTAATGGATGGAATATTACAAAATTGGGCAAATGAAAACAAAGGAAAGTATCATATATTCTTTCCGAAATGTACAAAAGAAAATGACAAGGATGTTGTGTTATTCCCAATATTTGAAGAAAATAAAAATGGAACTTTAAACCTAAAAGTATGGGCAAAATACAATTTAGAAAATTATTCTTTGGAAGATTATTTGGATGTAAAAAATAAAATTATATTATTTGATAAAAAATTAATAAATTATAAAAAGAAAAAATTTGCACAAAATGTAATTGCATTAATAGAAATATTTTATACAGCCCAAGAATTTATGGAACTTTCAGAAGATAGTATAGAATACATAGCAAATCAAGAATTGTTAGAAGAGAAAATTGATGAATATAAACAAAAATTTAAAACAATTCTTGCTGAAGAAGAACTAGCTATTGCATATGGAGTAAAAAAGAATGAGCCAGTAAAAACAGAAAAAGCGAAACTTCCAGTTACAAATACACAGCCTATTGAAAATAAGAAAGAAGAAACAAAAGAAAAGAGAACAGTAAAAATACCAGATTTAACGATAAAAAAATTACAAGAAAGTATATCTAAGATAGACCATAAAAATAATTCAAAAGAAAAATACATGTTAAAACTTATGGAAGAAGTTGGCGAGCTTGCAAAGGTTGTAAATGAAGATGTACGAATGAAAGATAAAGAAATTAAAGGAACAATAGAAGAAGAATTACAAGATGTGTTATATTATATAACATGCTTAGCAAATATTTATGGAATAGACTTAGAAGAATGTATATATTTAAAAGAAGAATTAAATTGTAAAAAATATAATAGGAAAAATATGTTTAAAGACTAAAATTAAGGAGTAATTAATGAGCAAAGTTGCAAATATGTTAAATATGGTAAAAATTCTGGAAGATGGTAAAATACATACAATACAAGACTTAGCAGATGAATTAGAAGTATCTACAAGAATGATAAGAATATATAAGCAAGAATTAGAACAAGCAGGAATATATATTCAAGGCAAGCAAGGAATAAATGGTGGGTATATTTTAGATAACATGAAAAGTACTATTGACATTGGACTAACAGGAGAAGAAATATATCAACTAAAAAATATGAAAAAGAATGAACTAGATGAAGCAATAATAAACAAGATTATTAAAGCATATATTACAAATGAACATAGAAAATATAATACTAAAAGCAAACAGTTAATGCCAGAATTTACAGAAATTTATAAAGACTTTAGACTAGCAATCAATAATAGAAATAAGATTTTTATTGAGTTTAAATCTGTTAATTCAGGAAAAACTAAAAGAATAATCCATCCAGCAGAACTATTTACATATTTAAATAATTGGTATGTTGCAGCATTTTGCGAATTAAGGAATGAAATTAGACTATTCAAATTAAATGACATAATTTCATATAAAATATTAGATAAAAAATACGAAGAAGTAAATTTAAAAATCTGGTCAAAAAATTAAACTGACAATTATATTTCCTCTTTTTGTGATAAAATAAAATCACAAAAGGAGGATTTTTATGTATAAAACAATAATATTTGATCTAGATGATACCTTAAATGATGATACAAAAAATATGCAAGAAGCATTTAAAATACTAACAAAAGATAAATATACAGACGACGAATTTAAAAAATTTCAAACAATAGATAAGAATTACTGGAAGGAAAGGGCTGCAGGAATAGTAAAAGATCCTAGAGAAGGAATGTCAAAAGAAGAAAAAGCAGAGTGGAATAGAGCACAGAGATTTCTAAGATATTTTAAAGGAATTTCTTATGAAGAAGCAGTAAAAATGAATGATATATATACAGAAGGACTAAAACGAAAAGTACAAGAAATAGAAGGAGCTAAGGAAATCATAAAATATTTAAAAGACAAAAAGTATAAGCTTATAATTGCAAGTAATGGACCGAGTACAGCAATACCTGCAAAATTAAAAGGGTTAGGAATAAATGAATATATAGATGAAACCTTTGCAGCAGATGAATGCGGAAGTATGAAGCCACATGCATATTTTTATGAAGCATTATTTAATAAAATAAACAATCATAATACTAAAGAAATGTTATATATAGGTGATGAGTTAGAAAAAGATATTAAAGGTGGAAACGAAGTAGGAATGGATACATGTTGGTTTAATATACGAAACGAGAATGCTAGTGTTTATAAGCCAACATATGAAATACATAAGTTAGAAGAATTAAAAAATATATTATAAAAGGGAGATTTACTATATAGGTAGCTTAGTTTGAGGTTATATAAATATAGTAAAGTAAAAATTATTGTAAAGAAAGGAATGGAAAGTTATGGAGGAAATAGTATTTGTAACACATAATAAAGGAAAAATAGCATCTGCGCAAAAACAACTAGCAGGAGTAAATGTAAAAATATTTGAATACGAGTTAGATGAACCAAGAAGTGATGATATAAAATTTATTTCAAAAGCAAAAGTAGAAGAGGCGTATAAATTAGTAAAAAAGCCATGTATTTCTTTAGATTGTGGCTTCTGGATAGAAGAGTTAAATGGTTTCCCACGAGCATTTGTCAACTTTTCATTAGAAACATTAGGACTAGAAGGAATCTTAAAATTAATGGAAGGAAAAGAAAACAGAAACTGCAAGTTCACAGAATGTTTATCATACTATGATGGAAAAGAAGTACATCAATTTATGGGAGAACACAAAGGGAGACTAGCAAAAGAAATATTAGGAAATGATACAAACGAAAAATGGTCAGATTTATGGTATATCTATATACCTAGTGGATATGAAAAGACATTAGCACAAATGACTAAAGAGGAACGAGCTACAAGGAAAAAGTATGAAAGTAAAGATGCAATGAAAATATTCGCAAATTGGTATTTAGAAAATAATGCAAATTTATTATAGAGTTTAAAATTTTGAATAGTTGGATATAAATATTTAGATAAAAAGTAGTAAAATAGAAGCTTTTATGATATAGTTCTTTATAAAATAGGAGTAGCAAGTTTAATATGTGAATATGAAACTATTCACACATACTGGCGAATAAAGGAGTATATTATGAGAGCTAATTTTTTTGGAAGTACAGCATGTTATTTAAAGAAAGACAACAAAATATTATTTATAAAATTTAACAAAAAATGGGGACAAGTATATGCTCCAATAGGTGGAAAAATAGAAGCAGGAGAAACACCTACAGAATGTTTATTAAGAGAATTTAAAGAAGAAACAGGCCTAGAATTAAAAGATCCAAAACTTAAGGGAATCTCATTTTGGAAAGATAGCACAGAGGGTATAATATTTATATATACTGCCGAAAATGTTGATGGAAATCTACAAGAATCTGAAGAAGGAAGATTAGAATGGATAGATATTAGAGAGTTAGACAATATAAAACAATTTGATATGAACAGTAAATTTACTAAATATATATTTGAAGAAGGCATGTTTGAAGGAAAATTTATTTTAGATGAAAATGCTAAAGTACTTGATTATAAAATAAAAAAGATTTAATGAGAAAGGATTAATGCATGATTAAAAATATAATATTTGACTTAGGAAACGTAATATTACAATGCTCAACAATAGAAACGATGTATAATTTTACAGATAGTGAAGAAATCGCTAAAAATCTAATAACATATATATTTAAATCAGAAGAATGGAAACTATTAGATTTAGGAAATATAAGTAAAGAAGAAGCTATATCAAGAATACAAGGAAGGGTACCAGACGAATATAAAACTTTAATAAAAGTAGTTATGGATAACAGAGCAAAATATTTAAAGTTGAATGAAGGTACAATAGAAATTGCAAAACAATTAAAAGATATTGGATATAAAATTTATGTGTTGTCAAATATGTCGACATTTACGTATGAATATTTTAAAGATAACGAATTTTTCAAGTTATGTGATGGAATAGTAATTTCAGCATATGAACATATTAAGAAACCAGATGAAGAAATATTTAAAAGATTATTAGATAGATATAAGCTAGTTCCGGAAGAATGTTTATTTATAGATGATGACGATACAGGAAGAAGTTTTGATACAGCAAATGCATTAGGTATAAATGGAAGAAGAGTCCTTCCGAATAATAGTGCAGATGTTCTAAAATTATTAGAAGAATATAATATAAAATTACAAGGAAAAATGGAGGAAATATAGAACAAATAATATAGGGGGAAATACATATGCTAAGATTTGAAGAAATAGATGACAAATATTGCAACCAATATATAGAGATGTTACAAGAATGGAAAGAGAGCAATACATCTTTAACACCAGATATTTTAGAAATACCTTGTAATAATGAAATAGAATATAGAAATATAGTTTTAACAGCTAAAAATGCAGCTATTGGAATACACGAAGATAGAGACTGGTATGAAAAATGCAACTATTACTTAGTTGTAAATGATCAAGACAAATTAATTGGAATAACTGCAGTAAGAAGCAATTTAACACAATTAGGAAAAGATACATTAGGAAATATTGCATACGGAATACGTCCATCAGAAAGAAGAAAAGGATATGCAAAAGCTGTTGCAAATATGCTAGTAAATAAATGCAGAGAATTAGGAATGAATGAAATTGTTGCATGTCATTATATAGAAAATGATGCATCAAAAAGAGTTTTAGAAAGTGCAGGAGCAATTCCTACAGGAGTACTGACATCAGAATATTCTGGCAAAAAGATAAAACGTTATATAATAAGAACAAATACCAGTAGCGAAATAAACTTTACAATGGCAAAACAAGTTTTTAATGACTACGTAAAGCAATTTGACAGAGAAGATGGAAGCATTTTATTAAAAATAACACATACTTATCATGTTGTAGATTTAAGTGAATATATAGCAAAAGAACAAGGATTAGATGAAGAAAATATAACTTTAGCTAAATTAATAGCCTTATTGCATGATATAGGAAGATTTAAGCAAGTCACATTACTTAGAAATTTTTCTGATAAAGGATTTGATCATGCAGATTATGGAGTGAAGATTCTGTTTGAAGAAAATTTAATAAGAAAATTTATTCAAACAAATAAATATGACGAGATAATAAAAAAAGCAATATATACTCATAATAAATACAAAATAGAAGATGGATTAAATGAATTAGAAGAACTGCACTGTAAAATTATAAGAGATGCAGATAAATTAGATAATTTTAGAGTAAAAGAAGAAAATAAATTTGAAGATAGTTTTCCAGAAACTAAAGATGTAGCAGGGGAGCTTTCTAATTCTGCGATGTCTGATGTAGTATATAATGACTTTTTAGCACATAAATGTATCAAACTTGAAGATAGAAAAACTTTAATAGATTATTGGGTATGTATACTTGCTTTTATATTTGATTTATATTTTAAAAGTTCATTAAAGTATATTAAAGACAAAAATTATATTGATATTTTAATTGATAAGATAGAATATAAAAATGAAGAAACAAAAGCAAGAATGGAAGATATAAGAAAATGTGCGAAAAAATACATAGAAGATAATATTTAAGGAATGTAAAATATGATTAGGAAAAGTACTAATAACGATTTAGAAAAAATTATGCAAATATGGTTGGATACGAATATTTCGGTACATAATTATATTCCACAAGAATATTGGACTAGTAATGAAAAATATGTTAAAGAAGCAATACAGGAGGCAGAAGTATATGTATATGAAGAAAATAAAGAAATAAAAGGTTTTATCGGAATAAATAAGGGACATATAGAGGGAATATTTGTAGAAGAAAAATATAGAAATCAAGGAATTGGAAAAGAATTACTATCTTATTGTAAAAACAAATATGATAAGCTAACCTTAGAAGTTTATAAGAAAAATACTAAAGCTATAAACTTTTATGAAAGAGAACAATTTAAGCCGATAAAAGAAGATGTTGATGAGGCAAATAATGAAGTAGAAATACTTATGGAATGGAAGAAAAATTAAAAGAGATTGTTTTGAGTTATTGCTATATTTGAGAGATGGATCCTTTTGGGGATTATATATAATATAATAAATAAAGGAAGTTAATATGAAGATACGTTTAGAAGAAGAAAAAGACTATTTTATGAATGAAAATTTAACACGAGAAGCTTTTTGGAATGTATATAGACCAGGTTGTTATGAACATTATATTCTTCATAAAATTAGAACAGATAAATGCTATGTAAAAGAATTAAGTTATGTAATGGAAGAAAACAACAGGCTAATAGGAAGTATAGTTTATGCAAAAGGAAAAATACAAAATGAAAATGGTGTACATGAAGTGTTACTATTTGGTCCAATAAGTATACTTCCAGAATATCAAGGAGCAGGATATGGAAAGAAACTAATAAAAATTACTTTAAAAAAGGCAAAGGAATTAGGATACCCTGCAGTAGTAATAACAGGAAAACCAGAATACTATGAAAAATTTGGATTTAAGCCTGCCTCAAAATATAATATATTTTATGAAGGAATGGAAAATGAAGAAAATCCGTTTTTTATGGTAAAAGTTTTGGATAAGCATAAAATGAAAGGTATATATGGAATATATACAGATCCAGATGTTTACACAGTAAACCAAGAAGAGGTAGAACAATTTGATAAGAAATTTCCAAAGAAGAAAAAGGAGAAAAGAGAAGGACAATTGGAATAATCGGAATATGCTTCGGGATTTTGGGACGTTCTTCGGGATTTAGGGACGTTCTTTAAATCCCGATTTTGAAAATTAATGAAGGAGCTTAAATACCTATTTTAGAATTATGTTAAAAGCCATCAACGACATCTTGCATTCGTTGGTGGCTTAATACTTGGAACTTATAAGGTTAAACGGTTCCAAAAATCCATATATATGTTTATGTCGTGCTTATGATATTTTAAACATCTGGCAATTCTACAATATAGAACAACAATTAACATAGCTTTAATCTTTTGATGAGGCTCAGAAAGTAAGCTATATATTTTATCAAGAGAAATATTTTTTACGACACTTGCATTACTAACGATGGCAAATAAAGTGTCGTATAAACTATCTCCAAGCACAGGCATTGGATCAATAACGCCAGCAAATTTACCATTAACTTTTATAAAATTGTGGGTACCAAAATCTCCATGAATTAATTTTTTATCAAATTTATAATCTTCTAATATTTTTACTTGATCTAGCACAATAGAATTATCTGGAATATAAGCTACTAAGGTTTTAGTAGAATCAGCTATTTCATCAAGTAAAAACTCAGACCAACTTGCTTTTTCTTCATAGAGATAACCAAAACCGTAATACTCAACAGTTTTATAATTTTTTGTAATATAAAGAATATTTTCTAAAAAATCATCAATATCATCAACTTGTTTCATAATATATCCGTGAATGAATTCATAAACAGCAAATCTATATGAAGGGTCAAAATAAATAATTTTTTGCATTTTAGGACTAGGATTTAAATTTAAAAATTTGATTTCTGCTTTTATGGCATAAGGCGTGCTTCTCTTAATCAAGTATTTGTTATTTAGTAGAATTACATGGCTTGAAACACCATCTGTAAAATATTTGTGGTTTTCATAAGGTATATTTAATAATTTTAAAACAAATTCAATTATATTTTTATCTATTTTATTATCAATAATCATACGTTACCTCTAGATATATTTTAAAAATTCTTCGGGATAGATAATCTTTTTACCAGATTTAAAATCATCAATATCTACCCATACAGCATTATACTCATCAGCTTCATCATCAATTTCATATTCATCTTTGTAAGTATCCTCTGGAATTTCTATAGAATAAATAAATACGATTTCATGTCCTTTTTTTCCTTGATAGGTAAAAATATTCTCTGTTACGCCAAGAAGGTCATTTACTGTAATATCTGCGAGAATTTCTTCCTGAAATTCTCGTTTAATAGCATCTTTACTTGTTTCGCCAAATTCGATACCTCCACCTAAGGCACGGTAAAAGGTTTGTTTCTTTACTTTGTCATATCCGATGCCGACTAAAATTTTGTTGCCTTTTTTTGCAATACCTAAAGCTATAGGTCTGATAGAATCAGGTTTAAACATTTTATACACTCTCCTTTGTTTTGGTAAGCAAGTGTTTAGATTGAAAAGGTATATGTGTAACTAATGAAGAGGAATACTGCTTGCCAATTAAATTATGTTATTAGTGTAGCATATGAAAATGTGGAGTACAAGAAATATTTGGAAAATGTTGAAAATAAATGGTATAATACGGTAAAAGTTTTTGTATATGGAGTAGCTGATATGAATAAAGAAAAATATTTAGTATTAATAGACGGAAAAGATAAAACAGAAGCAATAGAAAAGTTAGAGCAAACAGAAAAATACTATATTATAAAGTTTTATAATGCGAACAAAACATATAAATATAATTTTTCAAAAGTAGTTATAGAAAATGCTACACAGCAAATAGAATTTAAAGATAATCAAATAGTAATGATAGATAATATCATAATTTCTAATGTAACTAAAATTATAAAATATATATCAAAGATAAGAATAATATTTAGTGACTCAAGAGAAAAGTTGACAGACATAAACAAAATTAAGTTACTAGAAAATAATAATAAATCATCTGAAGAAGAAATATTAAATTATTTTAAAGAATTATCAAAATATGTGAAAATTGTAGACGAAAAAACAGGAGAAGAACGTTATTTGTTAAAAAAACAATATAACAAATTTACAATTCCAGAAAAAAGTGTACTTAAATATTACTTGAATGGTATAAATACAGAAGGGCAATTAAAAGAAAAAGTAAATATTTATCCATTTAATTTTAATATTAGCCAGAAACAAGCAGTAGAAAATGTAAATAAAAGCAATATATCAGTTATAAAAGGACCTCCAGGAACAGGAAAAACTCAGACAATATTAAACATAATAGCAAATTTAGTTGATAACAATAAAACGATTGCATTAGTTTCAGGTAATAACGAAGCAACAAGAAATGTAAAAGAAAAATTAGATAAAAATGGATATGGCTTTATTGTAGCAGAATTAGGTAAAGATGATAATGTAACAGACTTTTTTAATCATCTACCACAAATAGATATTAGTAATTTCTACAAAAAGCAGATAAATGATGACATTTATCAAAAACTATATGAAACAACAAACAAATTAGAGAAACTATTAGAATTAAATAATGAAAAATATAAATTAAAAAGAGAATTGGACAATTATAAATTAGAACAAAAATATTTTGAAGAATATTATAAAAGTCAAAATGTAGAGAAAATAGATTCAAAGAAAATGAAAAATATGTCATCAGCAAAAATTATTGACTTTTTGGCATATGCAAAACTTGCAAAGGAAAGATATTTGCAATATAAAATTGTATTTAATATTTTACTATTGTTAAGATTTGGAACAGAAGCGAAAAAATCAAAAAGTATAGATTATATATTAACTTTGCAAAGACAATATTACATAGTAAAAATAAAAGAATTAGAAAATAAAATAGCAGAAATTGAACGAGAACTTAAAGATAAGAGTTTTAAAAAATTGCAAAAAGAACATACTGAGATTTCTAAGAAGATATTTGAAAGTATTTTATATGAAAAATATGAAAATATGAATTATATTCCATCAAAAGAAAACTATAAAAAAGACTTTAAAAAGTTTAATGAACGTTTTCCTGTAATTCTTAGTACAGCATTTTCTTTAAGATATTGTACACCAAGTGGACATTTATTTGATTATTTAATTATAGATGAAGCATCACAAGTTGATTTATTAACTGCAACTTTAGCATTATCATGTGCTAAAAATGTTATAGTAGTCGGAGACGAAAAGCAATTACCACAAATAGTTGATGAAAAAATAAAAACTAAAGTTCAAGAGATAAGTGATGAAAAATATAGTTATTTTAAAGAAAACATTTTAACATCAATTTTAAAAGTATATAATGGAAAAATACCAACGCAAATATTAAAAGAACATTATAGATGCCATCCAAAGATAATAGAATTCTGTAATCAAAGATATTATGATGGAGAATTAATTCCATATGAAAATAAAAATCATGCAGCACAAAAGAATCCATTATACATATATTATCCAGCACCAGGAAATCATAGGAGAGTTCTAAATAATATGGTAGAAAGAGGAAACTATAATCAACGCGAATTAGAAATGTTAAAGAAGGAGATTGCTGAAGGAGAATTATTAAAGGATGTAAATAAAAATGATATAGGATTTACAACTCCATATAGGAAACAAGCAGAAAAAGCTGCTATGCAGAATAAAGAAATAGAAAGTAAAACAGTACATAAATATCAGGGCAAAGAAAAGAAAGTTATGATTTTATCTACTGTTTTGGATAATTCAAATGCTGGGAAAAGGCGTATGAATTTTGTAGATGATCCATGTTTAGTTAATGTGGCTGTTTCACGAGCAGAAGAACAATTTATATTAATTACAAATGAAAAATTATTTTCAGAACAATCTAATGAAATAAAAGCTTTAATCCAATATATAAAATATAAATCTTTGGATAAAAATATTATTAATAGTCAAATTGTATCAGTGTTTGATTTGCTATATAATGAATATTCTCCAAGATTGAAATGGTTAGAGTCAAAATTGGTACATACTTCAAAATATAAATCGGAGAATATTATTGAAACTGTTTTGATAGAAGTGTTAAAAACAGAGAAGAGTAAAGGCTTGTCGTATTGCTCTCAAATGTATCTAAAAAATATATTTAAGGATTTATCTAGACTTACAGAAGAGGAAAGAAGATATGTAAATAATAATGCTTCTGTAGATTTCATAATATATGAGAATGATAGAACACCTAAGTTTTGTATAGAGGTTGATGGATTTGCTTTTCATGCGAATAATCCAAAACAGTTAGTAAAAGATAGGATGAAGGATTCTATTTTTAGAAAGTATGGCTTGGATTTGATTAGGTTAAATACTGATGAAGGTGGAAATATTGAGAAGATAAAAGAAGAGATTGAGAAATAGTAAATATAAAGGAGGTAAGATTTATGATAAAAGCAATATTTATAGATATAGATGGAACTTTAAGAAATAGTGAAAGAGAACTTTCAATAAAAACTATAAATACAATTAAGAAAGTTACAGAGAAAGGAATTTTAGTAATATTGTGCTCTGGAAGACCAAGAAAATATACCGAAAAGGTAAGTAGAGAATGTTTTGCGAGTAAATATATTATTACATCAAGTGGTGGAAACATTTTTGATTATGAACAAAATAAAGTCATATATATAAACAAAATGGATAAAGAAGCAATAATAAAACTTTATGAGATAGCTAATCCAGCAGATGTTAGATTTATTATGAATGTTGGAGAAGGAAGAGTTGTAAATAAAGTAAAACATCCAGATCAAGAGATAAAATTAGGAGAGGATATAAGAAGTTTTGTATATAATAATGATGTTGTGCAATGTACTATAGCAGATAGCGATTTTGATAAAATAAAAAATTTGATACCTAAACTTGAACAGGTAGAAAATGTTGAGATAAAAAATAGACATAAAAGTTTATTAGATATTAAATTTAAAGATGATAAAACTATCTTTTGTGATATTGCAAATATAGATTGTAATAAAGGAACTGCAATAAAAAAATTATTAGAAATTTTGAATATCAAGAAAGAAGAAGCAATTGCAATTGGCGATGATAATAATGATTTATCAATGTTTGAACAAGTAGGGTACAAAGTTGCAGTAGCAAATGCAATTGATATTGTAAAAGAAAAAGCAGATGAAATAACGTTGTCTAATGATGATGACGGTGTTGCAGTTTTTTTAGAAAAATTAATTCATTAAAAGAATGATTTGGAGTTATGTCAACAATATGCTATAATATATATGTGTTTTATTTGAAAGCGAGGTAGATAGACATGAAAATTACAAATGAAACATCAAAAACAGTTGAAATTAGCTATTACGGAAAGGGAGCGATTATCGAAGCAGGGAAAAGCTTTGATATTTCATCTGAACGGATAGGTGATTTCATAACAGTTCGATCAGAAGATGGAGAAGTATCGATTTTCCGAGGATTTGATTCACGAACTGTAACTGAGATTGGCAATTTGAAAGCCTCGACTGGCAAATTACCTATGGAGGTAATCATCCATAACTGATTTGCTTTTACATTTTATCCACCCCCATGCTGAAGTGATAAGATAAAAGTAGACACAAAAGTCTACTTTTTTTGTGTGTTAAAATGTACTAAAAGGAGGTTATGTTGTTATGGCAGGAAAAAGAAATAGACCAAATAGATACTGGTCAAAGGAAGAAAAATTAAAATTAGTTAAAGCAGTAATTGATGATAATAGAAGTATTAGTAGTATTTCACGAGAAAAAAATATTGATAAAAGCCAATTAAGAAGATGGATTGAAAAATATTATGAATATGGTGAAGATGGTTTAACCAATAAAAGAAAACCTGGAAATCCATTAATGAAGTATTCGAGTAAAAAAAATTTAAATGAACTCGAAAAATTAGAATATGAAAATATGAAGTTAAGAATTGAAAATGAACGATTAAAAAAAGGATACATGATGAAAGGAGATGGTTCAGTTGTAATATACAAGAAATAAAAGAAAAAGAATTTGAAATTGTTAAAACGTTAGGTGAAGATTTTTCAATAAAGTCTCTTTGTGAAGTAATGAATGTCTCTAGAAGTGGATATTACAAATGGTTAAAGAACAAATATGTTTTAAATCAATATGAAATTAATAGAATCGAACTAGGTAAATTAATACAGAAAATTCATATGAGAAAGCCAAGTTATGGGTATAGAAGAATAAATACAATAATAAAAAGAGAAACAGGTTGGATTGTATCTGATAATTTGGTTCATAAAGTATGCCAAACATTAAAGATAAAATCCAAAGCCAAACATTACAAATACAAAAAAATGGGAGAAGAATCAGTTAAGTATGCAAATAAAATAAAGGGAAATTGGGAAACGCATCGCCCGTTTGAAAAAGTAGTATCAGATACGACAAGAATATATTTAAAAAAACAACCATATGATTGGACTTTTTATCTAGATGTTTTTAATAACGAAATAATTGGTTCAGATATAAGAGAATGTAAAAATGGTGCTGGACGAGAAAATCATATGATGGCTCTAAAAGAAATGTTAAAATTAAAAATAGAAAGAGGATATAAAGACCTTGAAACAATTCTTCACACAGATCAAGGTTCAATATATACCTCTCTACCATATAATCATATAATACAACAACATTCAATAATAAGATCCATGTCTAGAGCTGGAACACCTACAGATAATCCAGTTATAGAATCCAAAAATGGATGGCTAAAAAAAGAACTTGTTGTTGATTATGATATAAATAATTATAATACAGTTCAAGAATTAATAAAAGATGTAATTAAAGATAATAATGAATATAGACCAAGTTATGCTTTAAATTATAAAACCCCAATTGAGTTTAGAACTCAATTAGGATTTAAATAAAAGTTTTTGTGTCTACTTTTTATTGACTAGTTCACTTGCAAAGGAAGTAAGAAAAACAGACAATAACTTATTAGTGGATGTTAATAAAGAGTATAGTTCAAATTTAGAAAATGAAATAACAGATGTATTCATTTGCTTAATGGGAATGTGCGAGTTATTAGATATGGATATTGTAAAAGGATTAAAAAATAAAGAAGAAATAAATTTTAATAGAGAATGGAAGTAAAAAATGAAAATTGCAATTATTTCAGATATACATGGAAATTTAGAAGCACTAAAAGCAACCTTAAAAGATATAGAAAAAAGAAATGTAGATAGAATTACATGTTTAGGAGATACAATAGCAAAAGGAATACATCCTAAAGAATGTTTAGATTTAATAAAAGAAAATTGTGAAATAGTATTACAAGGAAATTGTGATGCTCACTTTTCAATGGAACATGAGAATATTGATAAAATGCCTGAGCAAGAACAAAAAAGGATAAAATGGAATCAATCATTAATAAATAAAGAAGATAGAGAATATTTACTAAAGTTACCATTTTGCTATGAATTTTATATGAGTGGAAGTTTAGTAAGATTATTTCACGCAACACCTACTGTTAACAATAAAGCAATATTAAATGTTGACAGTATAGAAACTAAATATCAAATGTTTTTACCAAGCAAAAATACAGTATCGCAAATGAAAGCAGATGTTGTAATATATGGACACATTCATCATCCATATATGGATAAAATATACAATAAAACTCTAATAAATGTTGGAAGTGTAGGAAACTCTTTTGATGTTATAAGAAATAAAAATAAAGATAGCAATGTGCTAGAAACTACCAAAAGTAATTATCTTATAATTGAAGGAGAATATAATAGCAAAGAATATAATTCAGATATAGCATTTCAATTTGTAAAAGTGCCATATGATATCGAGAGAGAACTAAAAGGTGAAAATTTAAATATTGAAAGTGATAACTATAGATTTGAACTAAAAGAAGGAAAGTATAGAGATATGTCAAGAATAAATGAAAATTTTAAAAGGCTTGGTATTGATGTTGAGAAAATATAGAATAAGATTATTGAATGGAGATGAATAGTATGATAGATATACACATGCACACAATATATTCAGATGGAGATAAAACGGTAGAAGAAGTACTAAAAATGTGTGAAAAAAGAAGACTAGAATATATATCAATAACAGATCATGATACTTGTAAGCAATATGATGATGAAGCATTAAAATACAATAAAATTTTTAGCGGTAAAATTATAAAAGGTTCAGAATTACATGCAGTATTTCAAAATAAAAATATTGAAATATTAGCCTATAATATAAATCCTAATCTGATTAATCAATGGTGCGAAAAATATTATTCAGATGACAAATTAAGAGAACAGCAAAAGATATGCAGACAAAGGTTATTTGATATATGTGATAAGCACGGATTAATATATGATGAAAGTAAAATAAGAAAGCCTAAGAAAGCATCCGAATATGTAGAAAGACCGATTTATGAAGAATTGATAAAACATAATGAAAATCATAAAATATTAGGAGAATTTACAGAATCATTTAGTGTATTTTTTAGAAAAGGTTTAGCAAATCCAGAAAGTAGTTACTTCATGAATCATATAGAATTTAGACCACCATACAGGGAAGTTATTGATATTATTCACAAAGCAGGAGGAAAAGCATTTTTAGCACATCCATTTGAATATAAATTTGAAGATACAATAGGTTTTATTGATGATTTAAGAAAAGAAGCAGAATTGGATGGTATAGAATGTTTCCATCCATCTTCAGCTGATGATAATAAAAAAGATATTTTAGTAAATTATGCTAGAAAAAATAATCTATATATCAGTGGTGGAAGTGATTATCATGGAAGTCCAAAACCAGATATTGAAGTAGGTGTAGGTAGAGGCAACTTAAATATTTCAAAAGAAATAATAGAAGAGTGGATAAGATAAAACATATAAATAAATTAATTGGAGGAATAGAATATGAATGAAAATAATATAAATGGAAAAATCGCTTTTTTAAGAGATACATTCTTAAAAGCAGAAAAAGATTATTTAGAAGAGTTAATAAAAGAACCTAAATATAAGAATTTTATAGAGGATTTGAATAAGTATAATTCTAAAGAATTATCATTAGAGGCAGTTAAGAGAATTAGTGCTATTGAAAGTGGAAAAGTAAAAGAAGAAGATTTAGAAAAAGTGGAAACAGAAATTACACTATTACTAGCATCAATTCAAGATTGCGTTAGAGAAAAAGTTAAAGAAAAAATAAAAGTAGAAGAAGAATTAGAAATATAATAGAAATAGCCTAGATTCCACCATCTAGGCTATCATCATATAAACACTCGATTTTTTCCATATTTTCACGTTTCCTATCTGGAATAGCATGGCAATATTTATTCAAAGTGGTACTTATATCAGCATGTCCTAGAATTTTACTAAGTACGGGAATTTCCATGCCTTGTTCAATTGCTCTAGTTGCAAATGTATGTCTTAAAGTATGGAATGTAACTTGAACTTTATCAGCATGAGATTTTGCTTTAGATTTTATATTCTTTTTAATTTTATTTCTAATTGGTTTTTCTTTTTTATCTCGTAAACCGGCATCTATTAACATTAAAGAATATTCTTTCCAAAAAGTTTTCTGATCATAAGGTTCTCCAATTTGATTACAAAATAGAAAATCTTTATTTATATAGGATTTACCAGCTAATTGGATTTCAATTTTTTGTTTTTTCTTGTGAGTTTTTAATTCTTTAACAATAGGAGAGAGAAGCGGTATTTCTCTATAACTTGTTTGAGATTTTGGAGTATCTAAAATTAATTTAGTTTTATTCTGATTTTTAGATGCTTTCTCATGGGTAGATAATCTCTTAATACTATTTCTAACAATTAAATTTTGACCTTTTAAATCAACATCACACCATCTCAAAGCAAGGATTTCACCCAATCTCATACCTGTAAATAAATCTAATATAACAACAATTCCTAATCTATAATTTCTAGCAACATGAATTAATTTATTTTGTTCTTCTCTAGTTAAAACTCTCATTTCTTTTCTAAAAATTTTAGGAGTTCTTATAGTTTCAACGATATTTGTTTGAACCAATCCATTAATATATGCTTGTTTAAATGAAGCATGTAGCATATTATACATATTTTTCAAAGTTTTAGCTGATAAGCCACCTTCACGATTATCTAATCTACCATTGTTCTGTTTATAATTAAAGAATTTTTGTAGCATTTCTGCTGAAACAGATTGTAATTTTATATTAGAAAAATAAGGTTTCAAATGACCTCGTATATATGTTTCATAACTTGTATATGTAGCAAGTTTTATATTAGGCTTAGCATAAGTTTCAAGCCATTTGCTAAGCCAATCTATGAATAATATATTATTTGAATTAGTATAAGTTCCATTCTTTAGAGATAACAAAATGGCATTTAATTTGTCTTTAACTTTTTTTCTAGTTTTAGCATATACAGATTTTCTGTTAGGCTTTCCATTTTCTTTTACACCTACAGTATATCTAGCTTCCCAAGTACCATCTTTTCTTTGTCTAATACTGCCTTCATTTTGACCTCTTTTTGACATATTGAACCTCCTTGATTTAGTAATCAAGAAGTTTTAGAAAGTTAAAGCAATCAATAAAACCTTGTCTATATAAGGCATCAGATTCATATTCATTTTCTAAATAAATATAATTGATAAGTTTTTCTAAAGAATCATTAGTATTAGGAAAGTCCTTTAGAAAATTTTCAATACAAGAATTTTTATTTTTACCAAGCTTCTTATAAATTTCATCTTCTTGTGATAAATAGTTTAGATATGAATTGATTAGATTATTAAAGAACTCATCAAGTTCTTCTTCAAATAAATTTTGATTAATAGGCATAAAAAATCCTCCTTCTTTCATTAAAATTTTCATTTTTGTTGAAAGTAGAAGATTGCATGTGATATAATATTCATGTAATTCTACTTTCGAAGTAGTATTGCTAGGGAATAGTGTAATAAGATTGACTGTCAGAAACACTATTTCCTTTTTTATTTCTCCAATTTTCTAATTCCTCTACGAATACCTTCCATTTTAGATATATTTTCTTTCTTACAATATTTTTCTAATATTTCCAATGTTTCCGCATCTACACGAACAGTTAATTTAGTATTCTTAGGATTATCAGTTGGACGACCTAGCTTTTTCTCAGTCATATCCACCTCCTTTTTGACTGTCATAAATATAATAACATTATGACAGTCAAAAGTCAATATTTTTAAAAATATTTTTTACATTTCCCATTCATCTTCTTCAAACCAATCAAAACTACTTGAATATTTATGCTTCATAATCCATTCTTTTTTAGCTTGTTTGCTTAAACTCCTAAAACTTCTTATTGTTCTTTTAGGTTTATTTTGATTATATTGTCTATTTTCAAATAAATAGGCGAGGGATACTAATGTATCCAGAGAACGGTTACTAAAATACCTATTACAATACCTATTGGTATCCCTTTGAATATATTTTTCCATTTTATCTTTTGTAGTTCTTTCAATTCCTCTTGATATTTCATCATCTGAACTTCCAGATGTATTCTTATTGTTTCTGTAAGTTCCTTTTTTAGTGTATTCAGAATGTCTGCCATTGAAATTTGCTTGTCCATTTTGTATTCCATATTTTTGATTTTGTCCTTCGTATCTTCTATCCACTTGAATAGAGTTATCCACGTTTCTGGTTGAACTGTGTAAAACTCTGCTTTCATTTGTGTTTGCTGTGGTATTTGATTTTTCTCTTTTAAATTTTCTATTAAACTCATTTTGCATATTCTCCTTTAAATATTTAATATCATATAATTTATTATCTCTACACTTCATTCCAGTTGGAGTAGTGTAAGTTATACTTTTTCTTGTATCAGTCCAATTAACTTGATACCCTAAACTATTCATATTTGATATGAAATCTTTTTTAGTTAATGAATTTTCTATTGAATAGTCAATGGCATTTATTAGTTGCATTTTCCAACTTTGACCTTTATTTGCTATTTGATATTCTTTTAGTGTTAAACTATTACTAACCTTTGAATTTCCTTTTAATGAAATAGTGGAAAGTCCATTTTTTGCACATAATTCATTAGAATATATTTTTATTTTTTCCATATCTTTTTTACTTTGTTGAAATTTCTTACCATCTTCAAAAGATACAGAATTTATTACGAGATGATTATGTGCATGTTCTCTGTCAGTATGAGTTGCTACTAATACTTGAAAACCTTTATATTGTTTTGCAAGTTCTAATCCAATTTCATGTGCTTTGTCATAACTTAAATTATCGTTAGGGGAAAAAGATTGTACTAAATGAATATATTGTCTGCCAGTTGTCTTGTTATATAAATTTTTTACAGTTTGCATTTCCTCTAAGGCATTGTCAGAAGTACAATCTTTTCCTGTAATTAATTCAGTAGTAGTTTTAGCATCTTGTGTTATGTAATTTATAATATGTTTTAAAGTTGATTTGGAGTTAGTAAATTTAATAATTGCCATATATGTTTCACCTGCTCTCTAATTTCACTTAAATCTAAACAAGTAATAACACCTTGATGACATAGTCTAGTTAGCTGATTTAAGTTATTTCCAATTTTAGCAAGTTCTCTTGTAGCATCATCTAATCCATCAATTACATATATGTTCTTGTTAAGTGCTGAATATTTTAAATAGTCAGTTAAAGTTATATTAGCTTTTTCAGATTGCCTTTTTATATAGTTATAATCTTTTTCACTAACTCTAAAATTAATTTGTTTATTATTTTTTCTCATATATCTTAAGTTCCTTTCTCTAAAATTTGTAAAAGGGGTTTGGGTTCTCCCAAAATTAAAACACCCAAAGTGAATTTTGGGTGTAAAATCTAGTGGCAAAGCCACATATAATGGTTCGTAATTGCTAAAGCAATAACGCAACCATTTAATTGTATGTCTATACAATTAGGAATCTTGCCTATAAAAAATACGAAGAATAGCTTAGATTTAACAAAAAGTAGAGTAAGTATATATAAAAATACTGTTACATCTGTTACAACATCGTAGAATATAGTTATATAAGTTGATTATAAACTTTTGTTATTTGTTACATATCTGATACAAGTTGTAACAAATTCTGTTTCATTTTTGTATCAGATAATTTTAGATAATTGTTACTAATATTTTCTTACAACCATATGCAATTTAGAAAAATGTAACAGTTGTAACAGAAAATATTACTGTATAATACTCCTAAATTTATCTTTTTTTAACCATATAAATCTTTGTGGACTACCACCAACTCGTAGTAATTTTGTTCTACTATCTTTTGAAGTTTCTATAAATCCATCTTCATCTAAGTGTTTTAATAGAGTTCTCTCACTTACTGAGAACAATTCTCCTTGTTCATCACAAAGTTTTTTTACTAATTTATGAGATATGCTTGATATTAAATAATAGTACATATCATCTTCATAACCAATAAAGCCATCTCCACCTGCATATTGATAAGTTCTTATATCTTGAACTCTTGCAATTTTGCTTTCTAACAATGAATTTAATTTAGTAACAAACTTTATACTAGGATTATCTTCAGTAACAGTTTTAGATTGAGATATTGCTAGATTTATTAAAATATCTGCAAATTCGGAAACTAAAAATTGTAAATCATCATTTGTAAGAACATTTACATTATTCATAAGGTTTAAAAATTTCTCAAAACCTATAAAGAGCCAAGATAATGCTTCGGGTATTCTAGGATGAAAAGTTATATTTCTGTTAGTTAATTCTGTAATTAGGATTTTTCTATTATTTATAAAATCTTCTCTTAATTTATCTGCATATTCTTTTTCTGTATAAACGTCATTCACATATTGATAAATCCATCTAATATAAAAACTCATAACAGATTTAAAAGCTCCATTTCTTGATAATTCTTGTAATTCGGTTAATTTCGAAATATCAATGTCATTTGGCTGTAATTCAATACTGACATATCTAGCAGCGCCACTTTCGGAAATATCTGGGGTTGATTCTCCAGTAATGATGACATTTCCTCTAGGTGGTTTTGATACTTTTAATGTACTATCACAATTTAATCTATTTTTTCCTATTCTATCGCCATAAGATCTCATAATGACTTGTGCTGTTTTATTCATAGATAATTCATCTAATTTAGTAGAAGGGTGGTAGTCATCAATTACAGTTAAAACATCTTTTAAGATAAATGATTGTGCAATAATACTATTAGCAGTATCTCTAAAAGATATAGGTAAATCAGTATTTGTAAAATCTCCAAAGAATGATAATATAAGAGAAGCAAGAGTACTTTTCTTAGCTCCAGTTTTTCCAATTAAAAATAATATTAATTTTGGTTCACAATCAGCTATTTTTAGAAAATGATTTAATGGAGATAGAAATGCTAAAGCAATTAAAGGTAATATGATTTTATGTGGTATAAATTCAGTATCTAGTAATTTCCTTATACATTTTAAATCTTCATCGATATTTCTTTCTGTAACATCTGTTAAGCAATATCGTGATAATTTTCCTTCTAGTTTAACATTTGTTTCGATATTTTTATCTAAATATAAGCCATTACATAGAAATACTAATTTATTATCAATATTTCTCCAACCAGTATGACAATAGATATGTTCAGTTTTTATATTAGTTGCAGTACATTGAATAGCATGTCTAATACAATCTTTTACAGTTTGTCCTGTTTCAATATTACAATGTAAGCCCCAATTTTTTGTTATCCAATTCATATTATTAAAATCATTTGCAGATATTCTAATGGAAGGCAGATTTTTGCCATTAGCATGTTTACCTTCCATACTCAAATATCTTTTTACATCTACACCATCATCAATAATTGTTTCATTTTTTAAATAAGGAACAAAGTTTGATAATTTTTGATAAACTTTATTTCCCTTTTTATTTGTAACCTTAAATAAAGAACCATCAATTATTTCGTAAGGTGTCTTTTCGAATAGAGAACTTAAAGAATTTTCTTGATTTTTATTGAATTTATTTGTATTTGCTTGTATAATATCCGTAGAATCATTTTGATAAGAATAATATTTAGAAGATGCTTTCTCTGTGCCAACATTTAAAGCATTTACCTGAATATTATTTTTTTTATTTATATTTTCTTCCATAAGTTACTCCTTCTAAATAACATTTGTATTGTTAGTTACCCATATTAGAAATTTATCTTTTGGTACTAATTTTCGTTTACCAAGTTTAAGTGTAGGAAAATCTGAACGATTCATTAATTGATATGAATTAGCTTTTGAAATTCCTAAGTATTTACTAATATCTGTTGCTGACAATGTTGCAGGTAATTCTTCGTTTGTTTTAAATGTACTTCTCATAAGTATTTGTTCTCCTTTCCTCAAAAATTTTTTTCTTGTTTAATGTCCTTATATATGTATTTAATACCATAATGGTTCTGTTTCCATTCCCTCCATCTAGGAGAGCTACCCCTTTACATCACGTTAGCCAGGTAGAAGTTTCATTATTTGTGTATATCTGGACTATTTAGTTTTCAATGTGCATAAGCGAAGATAAAATTTTTATCTGCTTCTGATGGAAATAATAAAACGATATTGAAAAAATTACAATAGTTTTGTATAATATGTATCGTAGAAATCGATTTTCTAAAAAATGCAAAATATCGATATTCCAAAAATATAGGGGTGATAAAATGGCTTTATATGCGACTTTGAACGAAAATAATCATATATGTATTTATCCAGATAATGAAGATTTTTTAGGAGTACAGAGAATGGAATTTCCATTAGGAATACATTTATTAAATTTTATGTATTTAGATATTGATGAAATAAATATGGCATATACACAAGTTATTGATTTAATAACTCAAAATGCTTCGAATACTAAAATATCAATGTTTGATTACATAGAAATGTTACAAGATTTAATGGCACAAATAGATAATAGTTGTGTATATATGCACTTTTATACACAAATGCTATATGAAATTATGTCTGAAACTCCAACAAGTGGAGTAGAAAGAATGGATATATTAGAAAAGAGAATGCCAGATACTACTGTAAAAAATTGTATTTATGTAGAACATGAAAATGCAAATAAAGATAAAAAAATAAAAACAGATAGATATATAGGAATTAGAAAATTGGCATCAGTAATTGATGAAAATAAAAAGGAAAGATATATAAAATTTTATCATTATGTAAGAGAAGAAATTATAGCAGATATAAAAAGAAAAAGAGGTATTTTAAAAGAAGAGATAGATTATATTTATAAAAAAATAACCAATAGTCAATTAGAAGGAATGTCAAATGCACAAAAACTATATGTTCTAGATCAAACAAGAGTTATTGAAAATAAACAAGATAATTTTTATATAAACAAACCATTTAATGTATTTTATAGGGCAGTTCCTAATTTAGATGAAAGAGCTGAATATAAAACAAGTAAAGATTTGATTGATGTGGTTAAAAAAGATAGCACAGAAATAAAGGAATTATATGAAATTAAAGATATGAACGATTTAATTCGATTTGAATTATTAAAATTTGTAAGCAGTGATATAGAGTTTAAAGAATGTGAAAATTGTCATCAATATTTTATACCAGTAAATAGAAAAGATGAAATATATTGTAATCGACCAATAAAAGGAACAGAAAAAACTTGCAAAGATGTTGGAGCAATGAATAGACATAAAGAAAAAGCAGGAGATATACCAGGAGAAAAAGAATATTGGAGAGTATATAAAAGGTATAAATATAAAGCTGATAGGAAAATAATTTCAAAAAGTGAGTTTAATCAATGGAATTATATGGCTTTAGAGTTAAAACAAGAATGTGCTGAAGGTGAAATTACAGTAGATGATATGTTAAAAAGGATAGAAGTATTTGAAAATAGAAAAAAAGTTGGTAAAAAATAGAAAAATTAAAAATGAAAATTGAATTTGCCAGACGTCTGGCAAATTTGTGGAAAATATATACAAAATTGGAAAAATATGATAAAATGCTTACGAAATGGAGGAAATCTGATGGATAATAATGAATTAATTGTAGATAATTTATCAAAAGAGATTACAGAATTAGTGATAAAGTCTAGAGAAAAATTAAAAGATGAAATGAATAATGAACAAATAAAGTGCTATTGGGATATAGGAAGAAAAATTATAGAGGAAGAACAAAAAGGGAAAAGCAAAGCAGAATATGGAAAAGGATTATTGATAAATCTATCTAAAAAATTAAAAAATGAATTAGGAAAAGGCTTTTCTCGAACGAATTTACAAAATATGAGACTATTTTATCAATATTATCCAAAATGCCAGACATCTGGCAAATTATCATGGTCACATTATTGTGAATTGGTAATGATTAAAGATAAAGAAAAAAGAGACTTTTATGAAAAAGAATGTATAAATTCTAAATGGGCAGTTAGAGAATTAAAAAGACAAGTAGAATCATCACTTTATGAAAGATTATTATTATCTGATGGAAAAGCAAATAAAGAAAAAGTTTTAAAATTGGCTAAGGAAGGACAAGTAATAGAAAAGCCTGAGGATATATTAAAAGATCCATATGTGTTTGAATTTTTAGGAATACCAGAAAATAAACCTATATTAGAAAAAGATTTAGAGTATAAATTGATTAAACATATTGAAGATTTTTTACTTGAATTGGGAAAAGGATTTATGTTTGTTGGTTCACAACAAAGAGTAACATTAGGCAATACACATTACTATGTAGATATGGTATTTTATAATAAAATATTAAAATGTTATGTTTTAATTGATTTGAAGATAGGACATCTAAAACCAGAAAACATGGGACAAATGAATATGTACTTGAATTATTACGAAAAGGAAGTAAATACAGAAGAAGATAATAAGCCAATTGGAATTGTATTATGTGCAGAAAAAGACGAGATTGTTGCAGAGTACTCATTAGAAGGTTTAAATAACAATATATTTGCTTCACAATATACATATTGCATTCCTGATAAAGAACAATTAATAAAAGAAGTTGAAAAAGTTTTAAGAGAAAATGAAGAATAAAATATAGGAGGAATTGTTATAATGGATGATGAAAAATTAGAACAAAGAATAAAAGATTTAAGAAATAATTTAACAACGGATAGGCTAGATATGTCTTATGGAGAAATTATAAATATGTATCAAAGTGGCGATTTAATAATATCTCCAGAGTTTCAAAGATTATTTAGATGGAAAAATTTTCAAAAAACTAGATTTATTGAATCAATTTTATTAGGGATACCAATCCCACCAATATTTGTTGCAGAAGACAAAGAAGGTAAATGGGAATTAGTAGATGGATTGCAAAGATTATCAACTGTATTATCATTTTTTGGATTACTTAAAGACGGTGATAAAAATAATTGGATAATGGATGCTGGAGATTTAGTACCAGAGTTAGAAGGGTACAACAAAGATAAACTTCCACAAATATTTCAAAGAAATATAAAAAGAGCATATTGCAGAGTCGAAATCATAAAGTGGGATAGTAAACTTGATATGAGATATGAATTATTCAATAGACTTAATACTGGTGGTTCTGCACTAACAGAACAAGAAATTAGAAATTGTATATTTAGAGGGAATAGTAGTGATTTTAATGATTATTTAAGTGAACTTTCTAATAATAGTGAATTTGAAACAATAACTAATTTAAGCAAAAATAAGAAAGATGAATTATATTTGCAAGAATTAGTATTGAGATTTACAGCATTATATAATTCATATGAAAATATAGATGGAAATGTGTCACAATTCTTAACGAAATATATGAAGGAAGTTACAAGTGGAGAAAAAGTGCTAGACTTTGAATTTATGAAACAAATATTTATAAGAGTTATAACATTATTATACAATAATGTTGGGGATAAAGTTTTCTTATCTTCTAACCAACAGTTTTCAAGTAGTTATTTTGATGGTGTTATGATAGGAGTTTCGAGAAATATAGAATATTATGAAGAAAATATCGAAATAATGAAGCAAAAGATAGAAGAATTAAAGTCGAATAAAGATTTTTCATATAATATGGGAAGTAATTCAGGAAGTAAGAGTAGATTACAGAAAAAGGTAAATATTGCTTTAAAAGTATTTGAGCCAAAGGAAGAATAATAATGATAACAATAAAAGATGAAATTGATTTAGAAATAGATTGGGTTATAAGGGAAACAACAAGGATAAAATTACTGCCACATAGATATGAATTTATAGAAGAGGAAAAAGACATATATTACAAGAGCATGGTGCCAATGATTTATGCTTACTTAGAGGGATTTGTAAAAAATGCTATAAGGATATATATGAAATTTGTAAATCAATTAGATTTAACTTTTAATGATATATCAATTAGATTATTGGTTCATAAAATTGAAAAAAAATATAATTGCTTTAAAGAAAATATAAAATCAATACAAAATAAAGAAAAATTGGTTGAACAATTATTGCAAGATATTAATAATAATGATAAAACGATTAATTTTAATGACAAAGCAATCCAAAATATAAATAGCGATAGACTAAATAAATTATTAAGAGAACTTAATTTTAAAGAAATAGAAGATAGAAAAATTAAAGATGGATTAAATAAATTATTGCAATACCGAAATGGTATTGCACATGGAGAAAATAGTTATAGAGTAGATGAAAATCTTTTGATGGAATTTATCGATACTATTATAAAAACAATGGATTATGTGTCTGATATTATCTGTAATGGATATGATTCAAAGAATTATTTGAAAAAATAGATTTTACCCCTAAAAATACCCCTACCGACCTAAAAAATAATTGGATTATTAGTAAATAATAAAAAGAGTGTTATGCTGTAACTGTACAGAATAGCACTCTTTAAAACATAATAGAAAAAACGAAAAATACATTCCATTTCTCATAACCCGAAGGTCGTAAGTTCGAGTCTTACCCCCGCAACCACTGAAAAGTCCCATTTTCGTTGAAAAATAGGGACTTTTATAAATTTTAAAGTAATCCATTTAAGTACATTAAAAACCGTTAAAAATCATTAAAATTTGTTTCATAAAGGGAAAATAAAGGGAAAGAAATAATATTAAAGTGAAGTGAAATATACTAAGTAATCTCAAGATATTTGGGATTATTTTTTTTTGGAGGTTTTATATGTATAAAGGGAAAATTGATAAATTAATTAATGAAATAAATAAAATTGCAAGATTAAAAAGAATATCATATAAATTAGAAAATATATATGAAGAATATGATGAATATATTGAAGATTATTATTTTATGGAATGGCTTAGAATGTCTCAAGATGGAATAACACAAATAGAAGAAATAAATAATATGTTAGATTTATTTGAACAAATATTAGAAGAAATTGAAATTGCAATTTATAATGCCGAAGATAAAGTTGATATTATATGCAATTCGGTATTAGCATATAACAAGAACGAATTAGGAAACTATATAAGTGACTTTGAATTATATAATAACAAATATATAAAAGATACAATGATGAATTTTATTGAAAATAATATGTATGAGATAGATGAAGATTACCTATTTCTTGAACTAGAAAAATTACTAGAAGGAGGAATAGGGCAGTATGAACAAAACTGATTACAAAAAGATAGAGTATTATTTATATAACTACAATAATATAGATGAACTGATTGATGAGATAAAAAAAGGTTTGATAAATAGTGTTAATGTAAGTGGAAGTGCATGGAGAAAAGGAATAACAGTATGCAATAATACTTTAGAAAATCAAGTTATTAAGATAATAGAAAATAAAAAAATACTAGAATTTAAGAGATGGCAGGTACTGATAAAAAAGGTACTTGCTTTTTTGTTGCAAAAATATCCGAAATATTATGATTTTATAATCCAAAAATATATTCAAAAGAAATCTAAGGATGAAATTGAACAAGCTCTTAAATTCGATTTTAAGAAACAAAAAATAATAAAGAACAAGTTAATTGAGTTCGTGTATAAAAATGCAAAAATAAGAAATTTGGTTTAAATATGGAGGTAATAAAAATGTTTTGGATAGGATTAATTATAGGACTAATAGTAGGAGCAAATATAAGCTTAATATTATATGCTTGTATAATTGCAGGAAAGGAAAGTGATAGAAATTGTGAAAGATGATGATATACAAAGAATAGGGTATTATGCAGTAATACCTGCTACTGTTCTATTTAATGAACGACTAAAACCTAATGAAAAATTACTCTATGCTCTTATAACAGCACTATCAAATAAAGAAGGCTACTGTTATGCTTCTAATAAATATTTAGGAGAAAAGTTAGGAGTGGATCCTGTAACAGTTTCGAGATGGATAACTGAGTTAAGAAGGAACAATTATGTTTTTGTAGATATAATGAGAAACGAGAAAAAAGAGATAATTTGCAGAAGAATATTTCCAAATGATGTACCCTATAGACTAAATAATCAATACCCCTATATACTAAAAAATCAAGAGGGTATTGATGAAAAAGTCAAAGATAATAATATAATAGATAATAATATAAATACACACACAGTCAGCAAAGAAAAGTTTAATGAAAATGTATTTCTTTATGATTATGAATATAAAAAATTATTAGAAGAATATGGAGAAAACAAAACTAAAAAATGTATTGAAGAGTTATCTTTATATAAAAAATCAAAGGGAGTAGAGTATGAGAGCGATTATGCAACAATAAAAAGATGGGTAATTATAAGAGTTGAAGAATTAGAAGCAAGAAAAGATAAGAAAATTACTAAAAATAAAAGCCTTAATAATTATGAGCAGAGGGAATATCCTAAAGAGTTTTTAGATAGTTTATATGAAAATAATAATTTTACTTCAGCAAATACTGAAGAAGATGAAATGAATTTAGATATGTAATACAACTAGAAAGTTGTGATTTTTTTATTTTAGGAGGTACAAAGTGGTTACTAAAAAGCTAAAAAAGATTATTAGAAAAAAATTATATGAATACCCAATATATGATAGATTGATAAATGAGTTAGAATTAGAAAAAGATACTACTGAAGGTAGAGATATAAATTCTTCAATAAGAAGCAAAAATAAAATTAGTAGAACAACAGAAGGACAAGCAATAAAAAATATTAGTATAGATAGTAAAATAAATGAATACAAAAAGTGGAAAGAGCTAATAGATAATGTACTTCAGGATTTTAGAAAATGTGATAAAACTAAATTAAAAATAGTTGAATATAAATTTTTTGGTAATATTCCTGAAGATATTATTGCAGATGAATTGTATGTTTCGAAAAGCACAGTAAGGAGTTATTTGAAAGATATTTATTTTGAGATTGGAATACTTGCAACTTTAAATAATTTAATATCCAAAAATATTTTTTAGTTAAATGATATTTTATAGAAAATATGATATAATTTTCAAAAATAATCTGAAAGTAAGTGTGAATAGTATGGAAAACGATAATTTAAAATTGTTTATGTATACAGTAGATGAGTATAAGCGATTTGCAAAGCAACTAACTAATTATAAATTAACAGATTCTTATGATGAAGCATCATATATTGTAACAAATACTAAATTAATGATATTACGAAAGTATGGTTGCAATAAAGAAAAAGTATATATTAATAAAATAATAAAAAGTATGATTGAAAAATATCCTGAAAATAAAAAAGAGCTAGATATTTTATTAAATGAGTATAATAAAATTGAAGAACAACAATTAGAATATATTTTAACAGATGGCACAAAGTTAAATTTGTATCAAACAATAGAAGATGTAATGTATGGAATGTATTTACACGCAGATAAAGAAAGAATAAATAGATTAATAAAAACAGATGAAAGTTTAAGATTTATATGTGTAAGAAAATATGTTGGAGAACTTGAGAAGGTAGTGCTAAAACTATATGACATTTTAAAAAAGTATGGAGAAAATAATGAAAAAACTGAGACAAAGAGAGCAACTACAATTTATTTAGGAGATACTTCAAAAAATAAACAAGAAATTAATAAGTCTCCATATTGGTCTAATTTATATGGAAAAGATGGAGATGTAACAGAAATTGATGAAATTATACAAAAAACAAAAATAGAAGATTTGGAAATTATTAATAAGTGTACATCTTTTATTGAAGAGTTAAAAAAAGATAATATGTCAATTGCTTTTTTAGAAAGTTTAATATATCCTACAACAAAGAAAGCATGGGGAGATTATTCGGAGGCTAAAAAATATTATAAATCAATTAAAAAACCTGGTTTGAGTTTAAAAGTGCGATATAATGATATTCATACAATGGCATATATTAGAATTATTCCACAAGTTGATAATATATTTTTAATCGATACGCCCCATATAATTAGTGAAGTATGTGAAATAAGTTTAGTAAAATATAAAGAAGAATGGAAAATTTATTCTATGGGAAGCCATTTAGATTCATATATTGTAGGATAGTATATTATTGATTGAATTAATAGAGGAAAAACATTATGGAAAATAAATATATAAGAGATAAATTTAATGGACTTACAGAAGAAGTTTATAAGTGGGATTGTGTTTCAATTTCTCCATTTTTTAAAGAAGAATTTAGAAGTAAAACAGCAGAAAAAGAAATAGCTGATGCATATTTACATTCAGCAGAATGTTTGTATATGTGTTTTCGTAGTGAAAATAATCCTGATGCAAAAATAAAAGTTTTTAGAACTAACCAAATGTGTATGCCATTTCTATTTTTGTGTAGGCACACAATAGAGTTATCAATAAAGGGAGTTTTAAATAATAAACAAGGAAAAATAAAGAAAATTCATAAATTAAAAGAATTATGGAATGAACTTAATAAAGAAATAGAGATAAATAATTCGGATTTTGATATGCTAATAGATGTTCTAAATACAATAGATGATGATGGTTGCAAATTAAGGTACTCAAATGATGGCAATGGAAATAATTATAATAATAAACCTTGTTTTATCAGAGCAGATTTAATATTAAAAACAACAAAAGAATTATATAATTTTTTATTAAAACAAATATAATCAATATAAGCTAGTACAAATTTTGGTACTGGCTTTATTTTTATTTGGTAATTTTTCAAAAAAGGTTTGGGATTAGATATATGCTCACTGTATAATGATTAAAAATAAGGAAAAGGAGGAAAAGAAGTTGAAAAAATTGGACGAAGGATTTTTTGAACAATATACGGATGATTTTGCAGATTATTTTGAAAATCAAAGGGTAATGAGAATAATGTTAGGAACTGAATATAAAAAAATAAACAAAGCTATTTGTGAAATCAAAAATAAATATCCTAATGTAGTAGCTTTATTAGAAGATGGAGAAAAAACTAAATTAAATGATGAAGAAGAAAATGCAATTATAGAAATACTAAAGTTTCAAGAAGAAATTAATTTGATTGAATTAAAAGAGGCTTTTAAATTAGGATTTAAGGAAGCTTATATTTATTTTGAATCAATGGATATGTTAAAAATATAGATGGAGGATACAAATGGGAGAAAGAATCAGATGTAGAAAATGTGGAGATATATTACAAAGTAAATATAGACATGATTTTCAAATGTGTAAATGTGGATCTTGTTATATAGATGGAGGAGATGATTATTGCAGAGTAGGAGGAGAAAAAGAAAATATAGAATGGATTGACAGAAACGATGGAAAACAGTTTAAATATTTATTTGATTATTGTGAAGAAATAATTAATAAAAAAATAATGTCTAATTGGTATACAAGAGGAAGGTTAGATAGAAAAACATGGAAGTTAGAAGATCAAGAAAATGAATTTTTGTATTCAGAAGGAAAATATATTACTAAAATAAAAGAAATAGATTTACCAAAAGATTATATTAAAATTAGAAGTAGAACAATATGGTATTTGACTGGATATCTAAGAACATCAGGAGTAAAAGATTTATATTATACATATATAAAAGAAAATCATTTATTTAAAGATGATTATTTATATATTTCTTATGATAAGAAAATAGAAGGAATCAAAGGAAAATATAGCAATGATGAAGTAAGAAATTTTGATTTTTTTATTTGTGGAGGAGATATTATAAAAGTTTTATATGCAATAGAAAAGAATTCTGATATTGATACTACAGAGATAAGAAATAAAATTAAAGAAAAATTTGAATGGTGGAAAGAAAATGAACAAGAAGACTATAAAAGATCATTTGGTGGTAAAAAAATTGATGATATATTTGAGTATTATGAGAAAAATATTAAATAAGGAAGGAGTCTAATAATATGCTTTGGGATGATTTTAAGAAAAATTACAATAATTATAAGGAACAACCAATAGAAAATCTTGGTATAGATGTTTTAAAAAATATGTATAAGGATTTAGTATATATAGCTACAGAAACAGCATTTGATGAAGTGAATCGCGATACAGAATTTTTATTAAGAATATTATTGTTACAACATAGAATAAATTTTAATGAGGAAAGTAAGCAATATGAAAATCCTAATTGGGACAAAAGTTGCGAAATAAATGGAATAAAATTTGAAAGAGAAAAAACTTATTTAATAAATGAAGATAGAGTTGATGAATATACTAAACAACTTGAATATCAACTAAAAGAGAAAGAAGAAAAAATAATTGAATTAGAAAATATGTTAAAGTCTATATTAGATTTGAATATTCAAACAGCAACATTAGTTAAAGAATTTCAAAGATTAGAAACTTTAGAAGATGAAACTGATGAATTGAAATTAGAAATACAATATAAAGATCAAGAAATTTTTGAATTTATGAATAGTGATAGAGGAAAATTATTGAAAGAGAACAAAGAATTAAAAAAAGAAATGGCTGATTTAAGTGAGTGTTGGCTAAAGAAAGATAAAATAAGAAATAAAATAAAAGAAGTGGAAAATGGAAAGGAAAATTATATATTTGAAAGATTAACAAGTGAAGATATTAAAAGGACAATAATAACTAACTTAAATGAATTATTGAAATAAAAAAGTTTAACAAAAATAGTACTATAAAAAGTACACACAAAAAAGAGTACAAAAAAAAGACCACCTTGAAAAGCTAAAAATAGGTGGTATAATATGTATAATGAAATACTTGTAGAGATGCAGAGAAAACTTTGTATCTCTTTTATTTTGAGGTTTGGAAAACCTGATACTAGTAAAGTATAATATAAATGAAAGAAGGTAGAAAACAATGATTTTTGGAAAATACGGGCAGATGATTTTAAGTAATATGGAGAAAAATTATCCATACAGAAAACAAGAACTAGAATTAACAGGTGAACTAAATACAAAAATATTTGAAAGAGAACAATATATTTTACAATTAAAGGAAAAATTAGAAAAAGAAATAAAAACAGAATATAAAGAACCAAAAACAAGTGAAATGTATGTTGTGGCTAAATACCAACAAATGATTGATGGTTTAGTTGATGAAATTCTAATGAAAGAAGTTTTAGTAAAGATATAAGATGAGAGTTAGTGAAAAATAAAATTACTAGCTCTTTTTTGTGTAAGGAAGGAGAGAGTTTATGCTTAATATATGGGTTGGTAATTTAGGTAAATATAATGAAGGAGAATTAAAAGGAGGATGGTTAGAACTACCAAAAGAAAAAGAAGAGATTGATGAATTTTTAAAAGAAGTAGTAGGACTTAATGAGGAATACGAAGAATATATGATAAATGATTTTGAAACAGATTTACCATATAAAGTTAGTGAATATGAAAGTATAAAGATGCTTAATTTATTAGCGAAAGTATCCGAAAATATTTATAATATGGAGGCAATCGAAGAATATGCAAATTCAGAGGGAAATTTAAGTATTGAACAATTAATGAATATAATTATTCAAGAAGATGAAATACCTTATAATTCTTATCAAATAGATAGTTGGACTATGTCAGCAGAAGAAAAATATGGATATAGATTTGCTAAAGATACAGGTTTATTAGATGTATTAAAACAACATGAAATTGAAGGATATTTTGATTTTGAAAGTTATGGTAGAGATGCTGAAATGAGTGGGTATGTTGAATTATTAGATGAAGGTTACATAGATAAAAGCGAAAGTATAGACCTAAATAAATATTCATTACAAGAAATAATAGAGATGTACGACATGGAAGGAGAAAAAGAAAAAAAGTTAAAAGTTATATACAAACAAGTAGGAAAAGATCCGGCAGTAATGGAGATTGATGATACATTAGAAGCTAAGCAAAAGCTAGTTGGAGGATTAATTGAGGTAGTACCTTATAAAGAAGATTTATTATTAGTTTGTAATGAAGAAGGAAAGATTCTTAATCAAAAACCTAATCTTAACTTTGGATATGATTATATTGTAGGAAATTGTTTTGTTGTAGGAGATGACTTTGAAAATGCAGGTTTTAAATCTGTTAGTGAAGAACAAATAGAAGAAATAAAACAAGATTTGAAAGATAGAAGTATTGAAGTTATTGAAATAGAAAAAATTGAGGAAGATGATATGGAATTTTAATTTGGAGGAATAATGAGTATAGAATTAGAAATAGATAAAAAACCAAAAAAGAAAATCAAAAAGGATATAAAAGTAAGCAATACAAATGATATTTATGATTTAGAGGAAATTCAAGAAATAAAAGATGCAATTCAAGAGCATTTGATATTTATAGGTTTAGATAAAAGTAATAATATCAGAAAGATAAGTCTTTTAGGTGTTGGATCAAGTTGTGGGATTTTAGTAGATACAAAAAATATAATAAGAACTGCATTGATGAGCACGAGTTATAGAGTTATTTTAGTACACAATCATCCTTCAAATTCGCTATATCCTAGTAAAGAAGATATACATATAACTAATATTACTAATAAATTATTGAAAACATTTAATATTGAACTTTTAGATCATGTTATTGTTACAGAAACAAGTTATATAAGTATGAATAAAACTAAAAATATAGATAAAGAATTCAAAAATGAAGATATAAATTTATTAGAAAAAGCATTATTAATAGAAGAAAATACTAAATTAAAAAATGAAATAAAAGAACTAAATTATAAATTAGAGAATAAAGAAATGGCTGAAGAAAATGATATGGAATTTTAAAATAAAAGGTTTGGATATATAAAAACACCATAGTATAATCTTATACAGGAGGTATAAGATATGGGAGAAGAAACAATATTAGAATCTATTTTTTTTGACAGAGAGCAAAGAGTACTTGCGAATGTTTCTGATGAAGAAAAAAATGTAATTTTAGAAATTAAACGAGATGGAAATGAAGATAAATTAAGAGAATTAATAGAGCAAGTTAAAGAAGATAGACTAAGAAATAAAATAGAAGAGATGCTTGATTATGCACTTGAAGATGTTTCAAAAAGATATTGTGCTAGTTTAGAAAAATATTACAAGCAAGGCTTTAAAGATGGAGTTAATTTAATAGTAGAATGTGTAAGTTAAGGGTTAGAGTAAAATCTAGCTCTTTTTTTATACAAAGGAGGGATGAATTGAAAAATATAAGATTATTCATAGAAAGTAATAAACTAGATATGTTAAAAGCTTTTTCAGATGATAGCTATTTATATAATTATATTGTAAATAATTATTCTGAATTACCTGAAGATAATATATTTAGAAATCCAACAATATTAAAGAAAATAAACAATATGATTTATTTTTTAAAAACAGGAATAACTGAAGATGATGAGTTTGTATGGAAAGAAACTAGTCAAGATTTAAAAAATAAAAATGTATCATATTATGCAGTAATTCTAGATCCTAAAAATGGCTCTTTTTTTATATACAACAATTTAAAAGATAAAATACCATATATAGAAATAGATGGAGATACAGATTTATTTGAAGCAATAAATAAAATAGAAAAATTTAATAAAGAATTAGAATATGAAGAAGAAATGGAGATGTAAAGTTGAGTAGTATCGATGAAATAAGATCAAAATTTGTAGTTGATAAAATATCTGAAAAAAATGAAAGGGAAGAAAATAAAAATATAACTAATATAGAAATAAGTAAGTTAGTTGCTTTTAGAAAAGGGCAACCTTTTTCAATGTATGATGAAAATAAAAAAGAAGAGATGAAAGAAAGCATAAAAGAAAATGGAATTCTAGTACCTATTATAGTTAGAAAAATAGGAAATGACAAATACGAAATTATATCAGGACATAATAGAACAGAATGTGCAAAAGAGCTAGGCTTTTCCACAATTCCATCTCAGATTGTGGATTGTGATGATGAAAAAGCAACATTAATAATGTTAGATACAAATCTAAACAATAGAGAAAAAATACTACCTGTTGAAAAAGGTTATGCTTATAAGCAAAGAAATAATATTATAAAAAATAGGCAAAAAAGTAGTAATATAAATGAATTTAACGATAATTCCACCGAGTGGAATGAAGAAGGAAAATCACAAATTTATAACTATATAAGACTAACGGAACTAATTAAACCTTTACAAGAAAAAGTAAATAAAGAGCAAATGTCGATAAAAGCAGGAGTAGAAATATCATACTTAAATATAGAAGAACAGGGAATTGTTAATCAAGTTATTGAAGATGAACAAATAAAAATAACTGTTGCACAAGCACAGAAGATTAGATTAAAGAAAAATAATATTAGTTATGAAATTATACTTAAAATTATAAAAAACGAAAAAATTAAAGTAGAAAAGTTTACAGGAAAAATAGACAAAAGAGCAATGAAAATATATAAAGACAGATTTAAAAACGATAAAGAATTTTCAGATTTAGTAATCAAATTATTGGATGAATACTTTAGTAGCGAAGCGATAAGTTAAGCAAGATTCCTATTTGTAAGTACAAATAGAACGAAAAGTATAACTTTTCTTATTTAAGGGGAGGTGTCCCCAAACCCTTCATAAAATTTTTAGGTGGAGAGGAGAGTAATTGAAAAAAACTGAAAGAATTGAAATTAGATTAACTCCTGAAGAAAAAACAATGATTATAAACAATAGTGTAAAAGCTAATACAACAATTTCAGAATATATGATTAAAAGTGCTACAAAAAAAGAAATTGTAGTTATTAATGATCTTGATAAATTAGTAATTCAATTAAGAAGGCTAGGAAATAATATAAATCAATTAACAAAACTAGCAAATGGAAGAGTTATAACTTGTGTTGAATTGGAAGGAGTAAAAAAGGAGTTAAGTAAAATATGGCAATCATTAAATTCATTAATAACAAGGTAGGATTAAAGAAAACTTTAAATTATATTTGCAAAGAAGAGAAAACTAATAACAAGTTTATTTCAGGAAAAGATTGCATGGCAGAAAATGCTTATGAAGAAATGATGGCTATAAAAAATATGTATGGTAAAACAAAAGGTAGAGAAAAATTACATTTTGTTCAAGCATTTAATCCAAATGATGAGTTGAGTTATGAAACAGCACACGAAATAGCAATGAAAATAGCAGAAAAATATTTTAAAGGTTATCAAGTTGTTGTAGCAACTCATCAAGATAAGGAACACATACATTCACACTTTGTTGTGAATACAGTAAATTTTGAAACAGGTAAAAAGATACAATTTTCTAATAAAGATTTAGAAAGCTTAAAAGCATATTCTAATAAATTATGCATTGAGCAAGGATTATTTATAACAAGAGAAAAATCAAGTGTAGATGATATAAGAATTAATGAATATAAAGCAAAACAAAAGGGTATTAGTTGGAAAGAAAAGTTAGAAAAAAGTATTGATATTGCTATGGAAAAATCAAATAACAAATTTGAATTTTTTAAAGTGATGAACGAGATGGGATATAAAGTTACATGGACTAAAGAAAGAAAAAATATTACATATACAACTTCAGAAGGTTATAAATGCAGAGATAGAAAATTGCATAATGAAAAGTATTTAAAAGAAAATATGGAAGCATATTTTAAAGAAAAATATAAAGCAAAAATTAAAGGTGTAAAAAAATATGAAAGGCATACTCAATATAGGGGTATGTCTTTATCTTTGGCTGAATTAATCAAACAATTTCAAAGAAAAGAACATGAAAAGGATATTACACATCATTATGAATTAAATGAAAGTGCTAAAAAACAATATGCAATGGAAATGCATTATAGCTTAGAAGAACTAGAAGATATGGAAATGTAGGAGGTGGTAGTAATTGAAAAGCAAAATATGTATGTTCTTATAGTAGAAAATGAAAAAAATCCTGAATTAAAAAGAATTCCAAACAGACTTGAAACATTAAGAAAAATTGTAGGAAATGAATATATAGATGTTATTAAATATAAAGATGTCTTAATAGTTTTTGATGAGGAGGGGTATAAAAAATTATTACCAATAAATAGGACTATAGATGGTCTAAATATAAGAGGAACTTTTATTATTACGGGTAATGATGAAAAAAATCAGGATTTTAAAGATTTAACAAAAGAACAAATAGAAGAATATACGAAAAAATTTCAATTAGAACAAGAAAATCAAATGGAAGAAGGAGAAGAGCTAGAATGAGAAAAAGAAAAATTGGAATAATAGCTTTTTTATCTATATTAAATATTCCTGTTAGCATTGTTTTTAGTACAATAATTCATTCAAAACTTTCTAATATAGCAATTTCACAAATAGTAGTAGATAAACAGATTTTACTGCTATTTTTTCTTATTTATATGCTAATTGAAACAACAATTGTAATTCTTTTTGGATTTGGAAGTAAAAATGTTTTTGAGAGTGGAGTAGTAAATATAACGGATAAATTAAAGACTCCAGAAATTATGGGGCAAGGACAACATGGAACAGCTAGATGGCTAAGCAAAAAAGAATTTAAAAAGTTTTTTAAGTGTAATTCACTATCAAATGAAAATACTGAAGAATTTGATTCAGGAGGAATTATTGTAGGATATGAAAAAGATAAAAAACAAGAGAAGATTTATTACATAGATGATAATATTCATAGTTTAGTTGTAGGTGCTACAAGAAGTGGTAAAACAAGAAGTATAGTATTACAGACAATTGGAAATTTAGGATTAGCAGGAGAAAGTATGATTATTTCAGATCCTAAAGCCGAAATTTATCATTACACTTCAGAATTTCTAAAAAAGCAAGGATATAAAATAATAACTTTAGATTTTAAGAATCCAACAAAAAGTACAAGATATAATTTTTTACAACCTGTTATAGATGCAGTAAATAACGGAGATTTTAGAAAAGCTGAAGAGTACACTTGGGATATTACTCAAAGCTTAGTAGGAAATGAAGATACAAAAATGGAAAAAATATGGAGAGATGGAGAGATGTCAGTTATTGCAGGAGCAATCATGAGTGTCGTTTTTGACAATAAAGAGCATCCTGAATATCAAAATTTAACAAATGTGTATTCTTTTATTTCAGAAATGTGTAGAACAGTAGGACAGACAATGCCTATAAATAAATATATTGAAAATTTACCACCTGATCATCCTTCAAGTACAATATTTAATATAGCAAGGATTGCACCTGAAAAAACAAGAGGTTCGTTTTTTACATCTGCTTTAACAACATTAAGATTATTTACAAGTAAAAGCATATATGGAATGACTTGCAAAAGTGATTTTAGTTTAAAACAAGCAGGAGAAGAAAAAACAGTTACTTATATTATCCTTCCTGATGAGAAAACAACTTATTATTCTTTAGCGAGTTTATTTGTTTATCAAAATTATGTATCACTTGTAGAAAGTGCAGATGAGCGAGGAGGAGAATTAAAAACAAGAGTAAATTACATATTAGATGAGTTTGGAAATTTTACAACAATACCAGCTTTTAGCAATATGCTTACTGTAGCAGGAGGAAGAAAGATAAGATTTAATTTGTTTCTTCAATCTTTTTCACAACTTGATGATAAGTATGGGAAAGAAGTTGCAGAAAATATTAGGGATAACTGTCAAACTTGGATATATTTAAAAACAGCAAGTAATGAAACAGCAAGTATAATTTCAAAAAAACTTGGAACTTATACTACTTCTAGTTATAGCAGATCTAGTAGTTATACAAAAAATCAAAATGGCAGTAACTCAGAATCAATGAACCTAATAAGCAGAGCATTACTTACAGAAGATGAAATTTTAAGAATAGAAAGACCTTATGTTTTAGTTATTCAAACAGGATTATACCCTATAATAACAAAATTACCTGATATTTCTAAATGGAGATTTAATAAATTGTTTGGAATGGGAAATCAAGAAGAAAATAGGCAATTAAGACTAAAGAGAGAACAAGCAAGAGAACAAAAAGAAATTGAAGATATAAAACTATGGGGAATATGGAATTTATATAGATAGGAGAATTTATGTATGATAGAAAAGATAAAAGAAAGAATAAAAAAATATACAAGAAAAATAGGAAAAGCAGGACTTGTTATAACAAGTCTTTTATGTTGCACAAGTACTTGTTTTGCAGGAGTGCAAGACAGCAAAATTGCAACAGGTACACAAAATCTAATAACAGATTTAACTAATTGGTTACTAATTTTAGCTCCAACATTAACAATTTTATTAGTAGGATATTATTTATTAAGAAAATCATCTAGTGATGATATGGATGGAAAGAGATGGGACAATAGAATCAAAATAGCAATAATTTGTTGTGTAGGTGTAGTTGTTGCAAGTGGATTAATCAACTTAATTATAGGATATTATAGATAATAGGAGGTACATTTTTTGGAATCAATTTTAACTGGACTAATAACCAGTATAATTGGTGGAGCAGATAATGTTATAAATTCAGCTTTTAATGGCTTAATTGATATGTGCTTTAATTCAGAAAATTACTTAATTACAAACTTTGGAAGTAGTGTAATAAGTTTTTCTAGTTTAAAAGCACTAATTTTAAGCTTATCAATATCTTTGATAGTTTTAAAATTTCTAAAAAAAGGTTTTGATATGTATGTAATGTGGACTGATGGAGAATCGGATACACCACCACTTACATACATTGTTTATTTTATAAGAGCAATAGTAGTAGCAGTCAGTTTTTCTGTTTTGTATGATTGGGTTATTCAAGTTGCTACTTCATTTGGAAACTCAATACTGACTGCTATGAATTTTACTGATAATGTATCTTTAACAACAGCTATTGCAAACATAGCAACAACAGGACTATTTACAGCAATAGTAGCTCTAATAGCAATGATATTGTTATTTGTTTTATACATACAATTTCTTATGCGAAGTTTAGAGATGTTTGTATTAAAATTAGGATTTCCTTTAGCTTGTGTCGGATTAGTAAATCCTGATGGAGGAGTTTTTAAATCTTATTCAGAGAAATTATTTAAAAGTGTGCTAACAGTTTTAGTGCAAATTATATTATGCAAGATAGCAATAATATTAATTCTAAATGTAAAAATGTTATTTGGTATTGCAGCAATTATAATGGCAATAAAAACTCCTAAATTCATACAAGAATTTATGCTTGGTGGAGGAACAGGAGGTATTAGTAATGTAATAGTTACTACAAGTAAGACAATGGAATTGTCTAGTCAAATAAAAAGAAAGTTTAGTCAATTAAAGAAAGGATAAGTATGGAAATACTAGATGAAATAATAAGTTTATTGAGAGTTGTGATAATACCACTTGGAGTTACATTTCGAGTGATATTTTGTTTAACAAAGATGATATACGATGAAGATGCTCAAGGGACATATAAAAAGAAAATAAAAAACACAATAGTTTTTGGGATTATTGCAGAATTGATTTTTGTAATTTTAGCATTAGTTCAAAATTATTATGGATATACAACTTTACCTAGTCATTTCTCAGGAGGTGGCTCAGGAGGAGGTGGTGGTGGAGGTTGGTAAACTCCACAAACATTGAAATAAGGAGGCTTTAAATGAACGAACATGATAATGAATATAAGCTATATATACCAACTAATGTAAAGACCAGATTAGAATTTTTTAAAGGTTATGGGATAAAAGAACTTATATCAACAGTAATAGTTTTAGGTGCTTTACTACCAATTAGTTTTATAGTCTATAAATTAAAAGATAATTTTTTATTACCAGTTGTGATTGAATTTATAGGAGTAGCAGGAACAATTATTGCAACTACAAAAGATGATAATAACTTATGTGTTGTAAGTCAGATAAAATACATGATTGATTTTAGTAAAATTCAAAAGCAGTATAGATATAAATATTACAATAAATGGAGGGATGATATTGTTTAATTTATTTAAGAAAAAAGATAAAGAAAAAACTTGTAATGAAGAAGTTGAAATATTGGATATTAGAAATAATTATATTTATACACGAGATGGAAATGTGATTTCAGGAATAAAAATATATTCAATAAATACACAACTTTTAACAGATAGAGAAAAAGAAAATTTAATAAATGATTTATCTGCTGAACTATCATCAGAACAAGAAGATATTAAATACTTTAATATTGCAAGAGCAGTTGATATTTCTCCATTGCAAGAATATTTATCAGAAATAATAGGTACAACTGATAATGCAATTCAAAAGAGATTACTAAAAACACACTTAAAAGAAGTTCAAAGAATGTCTTTAAATGGAGAAATAGTTGAAAGACAGAGCTTTATAATGATTAATTCTAAAAGAACAGATAATTGTGAAAAAGACTTATTAAAAAGGTGCATGGAATTAAGTAATAAGTTTGAAAGATGCAATATTAAAACAGAGATATTAGATGAAGCTTCACTAATACAGTTATGCAATAGTTTTTTAAATATGAATTATGCACATAGAGAAGATTCTGATATTGAAGATAGAGTAGTAATGCTAAAGCATTGTGAAAATCAATATTAAATGATATAATTGTTTAAAATAATTATAAATAAAGGAAAATGAAATGGATAATAATGTATTAAAAAGAATATTTAATGATAATAGAATAATTGTTTTTATTGATACAAATATTTTTGAAGAGATGGGTTTTAACTTTGATTTAAGAAATGAGATAATAAATCAATATGTTGAGTTGTGTAAAGAAAATAAGATAAAAAATATTATTGTTTCTGTCATTGATAAAGAAATAAAAAAACATATTAGTAATAAAATAGAAGAAAATAGGAGAGCCATAAAAAAGAATTGCAAATGGATATATGATTTAGTAGATAAAAAAGTTATTGAGGATAATTTAAATAAGAATTTAATTGATTATGAAAAATTTAAAAACGAAACTAATTCAGAAATAATTGAAATAGATAATATTAATCCAGAAATAGTAATGGATAAATATTTTAATATGAAATATCCGTTTGAATTAAGTAAACCGTATGAGTTTAAAGATTCGTTTTTTTTAGAATCAGTTTTTGAATATGCAAATAGTCATTTGGAAGTGAATGGAATATTGGTGGTAACTAAGGATAATGGAATAATTAAAGCAGTTAAAGAAAAAGGATTAAGGAGAATAAATTGCTGTTCAAAAATAGATGAAGTAATTGATACAATTTTAAATATTGGTTCAGACCAAAGAAATAAACTTTTAAAGTATTTAAAGTCATACGATTTTGATGAGCAAATTCCTGATAAAATTATAGTCAATATTGAATGTGATGAAGAAAATGATATTATTATAGATGATTATGAGTGCTCAGGAGTTTTGACATTGAATGTTATTAAAGACGAAAAAAATAAAATAATAGTTGCTTGTGATATGTTAATAAATTTATTAGGTAAATTTAAATGTTTAGATATAGATAAATCATACTATTCAGATGAAAAACAAGAATATGTATATAAAAATTATAGAAATAAAAACTATTTGGGATATATTTGTCCTACGATTATAGAGGTAACTAAAGATAAAGGAGAATATAAAAATCCACGAATAATGGATATAGAACCTATAGAAATTGATGAAGAATCTTTTTTGGATATAGAAGACTACTTTAATAAAGATTAAAAATGTTTAAAGATTATCAGTAAATGATAGTCTTTTTTTGTTGCAAAAAAGGAGGAATAATTTATTTGAAGAAAAAAGAAATTGATGGAATAATGGAAAATAAAACATTACTTAATATTTTAAGTCCAATAGGTGGAATAGAATATAAGAAAAATTATATAAGAGTAGGAGATTATTTAGGAAGAGTATATCTAATAACAAAATATCCTCAAAAAGTAAGAGTAGGATGGCTCGAAAACATTGCGAACATACCGAATACAGTATGTTGCTTAAATATTTCTCCAACGGAAAAAGATACTTTAATGCAAAATATAAGTAGAGGAATAAAACAAAATGAATCACTATATGAAGGAATAACAGATGAAATATTAAGGCAAAGAACAGAAAGAGAAATACAAGATGCAAGAGATTTAATTGAAAAAGTAGATTTAAATGGAGAAACTGTAGTATATGTAACAATAGCAATAATGGTAATTGCAGAAGATGAAGAAGAGTTGAAACAGAGGTCTAAGGCAGTTTTGACAAGGCTTACATCAATGCAAATGAAAGGGCGATTATTAATAAATTTGAGTAAAAACTCATTGAAGTTAATGTCGCCTTTTTCTATTACAGATCCAGTTGTAAAAAGTATTGCAGATAGAAATATGCTAGAGAGTACATGGATTGGAGGACTACCTTTTTCGAGTTCAGGATTTAATGATGGAAATAAATATTATTTTGCTAGAGATACAAAGGGAGGAATTGTAATACTTGATCCTTGGAAAAGAGGAGGAGATAGAACTAATTCGAATTTTGTAATTATGGGTACAGCAGGAGTTGGAAAATCTACAGTAGCCAAACACTTAATATTAAATGAATATATGACTAATACTAAAGTAATTTTGATAGATCCTGAAAGAGAAGAAAAAGAAATGGTTGAAAAACTAGGAGAAAAATGGATAGATGTTGGAAGTGGTAAAGGAGGAATAATAAATCCATTACAAATTAAACAAGTTCCTTTAGATGATGAAGAAACAGATGAAGTTGAATATAAAAGTAAAGGAATGGGAGCAATGGCTTTACATTTTCAAACATTAAGAACATTTTTTAAATTATTATATCCTGAACTAGATTCAATACATATAGCTCGATTGGAAGAAGTATTAGAAGAATTATATAACAGATTCAATATTGATTGGGATACAGATATTTCAGGAATACCAAATAATAAATTTCCTATTATGACAGATTTATATAATCTTTTAGGAGAGAAAGCAAGTAATGAAATTGATGAGGAAAAACAAAAAATATATGAAACATTAAGAAGTTTATTGAGAGGTATTAGCATTGGCGCTGAAAAAGGCTTATTTAATGATTATACTTCAATAGATGATAATGCAAAAATCGTATGCTTTGATACCTTTAATTTACAAAATGCAGATGACAAAGTAAAAAGAGCTCAATACTTTAATATTTTAACTTATTGTTGGGAGATAATGAGTAGAGATAAAGAAGAAAAGACAATGCTAGTTTGTGATGAAGCTTATTTGTTAATTGATCCGAGAGTTCCTGAAACAACAATATTTTTAAGAAATGTAGCAAAGAGATGTAGAAAATATGAAGGAAGTTTAGTTATAATTTCACATTCTATTGTAGATTTTCTTGATGATTCAATAAAAATGTACGGACAAGCTATACTTGATATGGCTACATATAAAATATTGATGGGAACTGATGGAGTGAATTTAGAAGAAACAACAGAGCTATTTAAGTTAAGTGAGGGACAATCAGAGTTTTTATATAAAAAGAAAAGAGGTTTAGCTTTATTTATCATAGGCTCAAACAGAATATTTGTTAGGTTTGATATATTTCCTATTGAGTTTGAGTATTTTGGTAAAGGTGGTGGTAGGTAATGGCTTTAGATCCTGCTACAGCAAAATTAATCGCAAAAGTAGTAATAAGTCAAATAACAGATGAAGAAAAAAGACAAAGATTAATTATAGGGATAATAATAGGAATAGTGGTATTTACATTTATAATAATGATACCATTATTTGCTTTAACATCAACAATAGATAAGATAAAAAGTTTCTTTGGATTTGGAGATGATGGACAAGCTTCAGATAGTTCTTATTATTCATTAGTTGAAATGCATGATACCTATGCTCCTACTGTAACTGTTGGAAATTTAGAATATAACGGAACATTTCCTATGCCTGTTCAAAATGCAACTGTTACAAGTGAATTTGGATCAAGAATTCATCCTGTAACTGGAAAGCAAAGTTTTCATACAGGAATGGACTTAGCAGGAGTTTGGCACTCAAATATTATAGCAATTGAAAAAGGTACTATTGTATTTGCAGGAGTACAAAGAGGATATGGAAATTGTGTAGAAGTAGAACATATTACTGAAAATGGAGTAATTTATTATTCCTTCTATGCACATTTAGCTAGGATTGATGTGATAGAAGGACAAGAAATACAACAAGGAACTGTTGTTGGAATTCAAGGAGGAGATCCTAATCGTGATCCGAATCCTGGATATAGCACAGGTTCACATTTACATTTTGAAATTAGAAAATCACAGAATGGAGATTTTGTAAATCCTAGAGAATACTTATTTGGAAGTAAGGAGGTTTAATTGGTAGTAGATATAAATAATACAGAAAATAAATATAATATAATTTATGCAGATCCTCCATGGCATTATAATACATGGAGAGATGGAATGGGAACAGCAGAAAAACATTATAAGACAATGAAAGTTGAAAAAATAGTTAATATGAAGGATACAATCAAGAATATATCAGAAAAAGATTGTATCCTTTTCTTATGGGTAACTTTTCCTTGTTTATTAGATGGACTAAAAGTTATGAAAGAATGGGGATTTAAGTACAAAACTTGTGGGTTTAATTGGGTAAAAAGAAATAAAGTAAGTGATACATGGTTTTTCGGATTAGGACATTGGACTAGAGCAAATTCAGAGCTATGCTTAATTGGAACAAAGGGAACAATAAAAAGAAAATC